>Ga0209296_1000962_pt1 | contig 23508 bp, 16 predicted proteins | sample S_130206_EF_Meta_FD_187319 | JGI IMG/M metagenome (GOLD analysis project Ga0209296, IMG submission 187319) | Freshwater microbial communities from Lake Simoncouche, Canada to study carbon cycling - S_130206_EF_MetaG (SPAdes) (version 2) | ecosystem: Environmental > Aquatic > Freshwater > Lake ...
TAATCAACAATGACAATGCAGAAGAACGACCTGATGTACCAGCAGATGATACGGCTTTAATCTGTGAACCATTTGTTAACCTTAAACTCAATCTATTATCTTCTTGTTCTTTTACTTTCAACCAAGACGGAAGATTGTCATTAGCAAAACGAACACGGGTAACAATTTCCTTTGATGTTTCTTGATTAATACTAATACAAAGAACATTTTTATCCTTGTGAAATACCATTAACCACAAACTATATGCTGCGGTTAATGTACTAATACCCATCTGTCTAGACTTTAATATAATATTAAAATCATGATTTACTAAGTCAGTTAAAGTCTTTTCTTGAAAGTCATACAAATCAAAGTTTACAGTTCCACGAATAGGATGTTGAATCTTAACATATTTCTTCATGAAATAAATTGGATCTACAAGACATTTCTTATATTCCTCTTTGATTACTTCTTTAAGTGTTTTTTGTGTACTCATTGATTTAATCTATCCAAAACCATTTGTTTTGCTTGTTTCTCGGTTTCTGGATTATAATTTAATTTCATCAATTCTTCATTGGCTTTTGCGATGTTTTCATCGACATCTTTTAAATCGTTTTTCAAATCAGATAAAACTTTAACCATTTGATTAGTATCATCCGTCCAAAATTCATTACTTCCGTCATCATTGAAAAATTGTAATTTTTCGTTCGTATTTTTTTCTAGATATTCAATACTATCGGTGATATTTTTCTTAAAATCTTTCATTTCAGAAAGCATATTGTTGTATATTTTATATTTTTCATAATCCGCATATACTCCCAATGCTTTTAATTTACTGTCAAACGAAATATTACAATCATAACATTTACCTGTTTTAGGATAAAATCTATCGTCTAAATAATTACCAAATTTCATATCCGCATTACAAATGCTACATCTTTGATCAATTTTTATTTGACCACATTTAGATACTTTTCTTTTGGTATTGTTTTTCCAAATCCATTTATTACCTTGTCCATCTTCCCATTCTTCACCTTCTTTTCTTTTACTATTATTTAAATTAGGATCATATCCCACTTGAATAAATGGACGGTTTCCATCAACATAATCTCTAACGATATTAAGATTGCTTTTTCCTGTTGCTCTTTTCATAACTTTACTTTTAATCTTTCCAATTCCTTTTTGAAATCATCTAAGATTTCAGTTCTTTTATTTTTATAACGAAAAGTATTACCTTTCACTAATTTAATTAGTTTTTCTAAAGTGTTAATGTCATTAAATGTTACATTATTGCCAAATAAAAATTCAGCAACATCATCCATATCGGTATAAACAGTTTTTATATTTTGTTTTTCCTGTTTACCCTTTTCATTTGTTATAACATCCGCACTTTGAAGACCCTTTTTCCAATTCATTTGATATCTCTTCATCTTATTTGGATCTTCGGTGGATTCATAACTATTAGACATAATATTCATTAATAGAATGTTTCTTAATGCGGCCTTATACTTTGAATCTGGAGCACCAGATAAAGATTTAATCATGAAATTTAAATCACCAATCATTAAATCAATTTGTACATAACCATCTTCATTTGGTATTTCCGTGGATTTCACTGGATTGCCATTATCATCAATTATAGGTACATTCAAATGCAATTGGTCCAGACCTGTATTTATTTTAAATGCGGGTTTAGGAACTATTGATGGTGTGTTAGCGTCTGCATGTTGTTTTAGTTTATCATAAAACATCTTTTTATCATAATCATAATTTACACCAAATAATTGATTCAATTGTTCAGTTGATACTGCAACATCAATATCACCCAAGACTGGTTTGGATTTATTTCCAATAATTTCATAATTTAATGTGTCAAGATTCCATATTTTTAAACCATTTTTTATTGTAGAATCTAGATATTGTTTTGGTAAATCACTATTAGCCGCAACCGCATTACCACCTTCTGTAATTAAAAATTCTTTTAATATATCATTGACAATTTTATTTCCCATATCAGCATGTTTTTTGATTTTATCAATAGATGCTTGAGTTTCTGGAGTAGTTGCTTTCTTTTCTTTCTTTGAATATTGTTCAATCATCTTTTCTGCGTATTTGTCTTTTATTGCTTTAATGAATGAACCATAATCAAATCCTAAATCTGTAAGAATTCCATTTTTGTCAAGTGTTTTTGCAAATCCAAGAACACCTGTAGTTAAATCTTTTAATTTAACATCATTTGGATTAACACCACTGTGTGTGGATAAATTTTGATCTATATCAGTAATTTTCTTTCCAAATAAACCAGCTAAAAAGTCTGACAAATCTCTTAAAAATGTACGAGGGCTATTAGATATCAATTTATCTACAACATCTTTTCTTAACATTGGAGATACAATCTTACCATCTTTAAATTTTGCTCTTACTCCGGTATCACCAATTCTAATATTAAGAACTTCTGCCAATGCGGCATACATTCCTCCCATTGTAAATCCTTTTATACCTCTTTCAGGTGTAAATCTAGCAGCAAACCAATCTTTATATATTTTTGTAGTATATAATAAATCTAATTGAACCCAATCACCATCGTCAAGTTTAATTATAATCTGTTTACCGTCAGATCTTTTTGCACTTTCAATATCAATATAATTTTGTCCACTGGTTTCAATGAATTGAATTACATTTTTGATATATTCTTTCTTTGTATCGCTTCCGTCTTCATTGGTTTCAATAGGTATAACAACCATTACATCAATATCACCATAAGTTACTTGTGCTTTATCGTGTTGGTCTTGTTTATAGTAACCAGCAGAACCCAAGATTTGATAATCTTTAATCGGAGTTAATGGTATATTACTTAAAAACATATTCAAATCAGCCAAAAAAACTTTAAACTTTTCAGTTGATTTTTCAATTGTATCTGGTGACAAAACTGTCTTGGATGTAAGTTCTGGCTTTAACCATCCACCTTCATCAATTGGTTGTTTATGTGCAGCTCTATTCGCAGCGCTGAATTTGGAACGAGAAACATACTTAATGTCACCTTCTGGATGAGAGAATACATAACCTTCGCCTCCGGGTTCATTGCCTATATATGATTTAATTTCACTATCTTGATTGTCTATTTGATTAATAATTTCATCTTTAACCGACATTATTTCTACAACAACTTTCCATAAAGATTCAAATCCAGCACGATTACTACTAATATACTCAGTAATCTTCTTTTTCATTACATCTGTAAGATTACTTTGACTAATCCATTGTAGAAAATCGTCGCCAATATTCACTAACCCAGTATCAACTTTACTATTCAAGTATTTATATAATACATCGGGAAAATTAGTCATCTTCATACTTGCCAATTTAGATGGATTAATAAAATCATCTATATTTCTAGCATGTTTATTAATATAAAGTATAATATCTTTTAATCTTTTTTCATTTACATTAGGCGGATTATTTACAGATATTGGCGGTATTACTAACAATTGTTTACCTTGAAAAACATTGTAATTTGTAATTGCAGTTTCATTTCCAAAACTATCCACTTCTCTGTGTACTACAACCGAAGCTTTGCTTTGCGTAATCTTTCTTCCCAATTCAGAATCAATACCAACCGCATAAGTTACAATGTTTGGTTTGAAAACATATCGTCCATTTTCAATTAATGGCGTATTGAAATACAACAAATCCCCTTTAAAATAACCTCTAAATGTTGTTGGAACTGCAGATTCAAATACAGAAAATACATTTTTCATTTCTTGAACAAATAATCTATATTCGTCTGTTTTAACACTTTTACCTCTATTCAAAAACATTTGTTGCAATTCTTCTGGAGATGTTGGTCTACCATTATAACCTTTCGCAACAAATCCACTTTTATCAGTTAATACAAACTTACCTTCATCGTTTCTTCCGAATATAATTGCAGGAGAACCATCCCATTTCATTGTTACATTTTTATATCCGTCACTTTCCAAATCAATGAAACTTTTAATGGAACGAATAGCTCCTTTGGAACCTTCCCAAAATATCAAATCTTCTGCGTGGTCTATACGAGCAGCTTCGTTAAGTAATATATTAGATACCAAAAATTGTTCTAAATTATTCAGCTTTATCATATGGTTTTAAAAATGTTTTATCAAATGTCGTAATTGCTTTGTTGTAGGAACGTTTGGTTTCGTCAAGAGGATTATCTGTAAATTGCCAATTCCAAAATAATTCATTTGGTGTTTTAAATCCAAAAAATTGTAATATTTCTTTTTGTGTTTGTGTAACATCTTTTCCATTCCAATTTTGACCAGTAGCAATAAATCCTGAATCTATATCTTTTACTATATTGCTTTCCCCCAAAGTAGAATGTCTGTTCTCAATCCAAGTCAATCTCTCAATTAATTTTTGATAAAAACCGTTAGCTTGTCCCCATCTCACACTAGCAAAAAATAAAACGGTATCACTTTCAAATAATTCTTTACTTATTTTCCAAAGTTCATCGCTTTTATTATTTATACTAGCCCAACAACGATGTTCGCCTGTAGGATTTTTCTCTTTATCTTTTAAGGAAGAATCTTTTGTTCCACAATGATTTCCCCATTTAGATGATACATTACCCTCACACGGAAATATGTTTAACTTAGTTGTATCAATCAAAGTTACTTTTTCTTTACCAAGTAATTCTTGTATTTTAAATGCAAGTTGTGTACTTTTAGCAATATCATCTTTATGTCCACTCCATCTATTACTGGTTGTAAGCAATAGTACTTTGTTTTTGGTGCGTAAATAATCAATAGTTTTCTTATACTTTTTAGCATAAAAATCCATGTCCTGCTCACTTGAAGGTAATTGAGCTTCTAATAATAAATCCGTCAATTTAATCATTGTATAATATAAATAGATTTAGTAAAGAAAAAACCCCCGCTTATTTCTAAGCAGGGGTTTTATGAATTATTTAGTTATTAGGCTCCTGGGAATGTAGCACCAGTTGGGAGAATGTTGAAATCAAGTACGATGAATTCAGCAGTCTTAGCTGGTTGTAGATAGATTTGACCGTATAGGATGTTTCTATCAACCAAGTCAGGAGTATTATTTGTATCATCCATTACAACTTGGAAAGCGTACAATCCACTACGTTGTTGTACAGATTCCAAATATGGATTTACGATACTCAAGAAACGGTTTCTTGTAGCAGCCACATTTTGTTCGAATACCAAGAACTTACTGCTACTTGCAATAAACTTCTTAAGTGCGATTAACAATCTACGAACATTTACTCTGTCAAGAGCACTTGGTTGAATTTGAAGTGTCTTTTGTCCCCATACACAGATACCTTGACCAGGGAATGCTGCGATTGGGTTTACACGTCCTTCATACAAGGTATCACGTTCACTGTGGGTTGTTCTGTCTAGAACTTGAATTGCTTGAGCAATTCCACCACGATTTAGACCTGCGGGAGCAAACCATTCAGCAGCAGCATTGTCATTAGCAGCATAAACTGATGGCATTACTACTGATGGTGGTACACTTATAATCTTGTTCAAGTTGGTGTCTAGAATCTTAACCCAAGGATAATATGTAGCAACATAACTGCTATCGATTGTAGATACATCATTTACTGCTGCATCAATCAATCCTACAGTTTGGTTACTTGATGGAAACACTACGTTATCCATAATGTAGAATGTATCACCACGAGCTTCACACATATCTGTTACTAATTGGGTAACATAACTGTGTTGTTCGTGGAAAACACCAGGTGTAACAATCAAGTTGATGTCAAATTCATCTGCATTTCCAAGAGCACCTACACATTGTTTGTAAGCGATTGAACCTGCACTATTGATATTTGTACAATTTAAACCTTGTGTATTACCTGCGATAATATCACTTCCAACATTAATTGGAATTGCAGGTGATTGACCATCAAATCCACCTTGGAAACCTACTACGAACTTACGCATCTTGACATATGTAGCTTCGTTAGCTGCATCATATGTTGAAGGAATACTACCGCTCAATGAAGCAGCAAGTAGTGAACCAGTTCCAACATTAGAACTTGTTGATTCCAAATCAAATGCGATATTGTATCCTACAGTAGCACCAAATGGTAGAGGATAAAAATATTCTTCTGTATCATATTTTACACCTGCATTTGTTGAACTTGTTGGATATAAAGAAGTCAATTCAGAATCAGCACCAAGTGGAATATCACTGATTACTGTACCAGATGCATATTTGCCAGGAGCTAATCCATAAATACTTGCTTTACTATATTGTACTACTGGAATATAATTTCCAATTGTACCTCCTAGTGGAGTTACATATGCTGCGTTACCATAAGGAACAGCAGATACTGGATATGGTACTGTATTCATTTCAATTCTTACATACTTACTCAAGTTTGTATAAGTACCAAATTCAATGATTTTACCGGCATAAGTAATGAAATTGTATCTATCACCAATTCTACGAGCTACGAAGTTTGAAGAATTTGGATCTAGACTCAAGTTTTGGAAGATTTCCAAGTATTTTGGCTTCTTATCTGTATCACTATAAGATCTTACAGCAAGTGTGAATGAACCCCAATCACTTCCTGCAACAGTACTAGATAATTTAACATTACTAATTTCAATCTTGTATTGTTTATTTGTGATTGTACCATCGCTAACTGTGTGTACTTTAAACAATTGATACTTGGTTGTAGAACCACCTGTATTAGATGTTCCACTCCAAGGAGCAATTCCTTGTGAAAGAATCCAAGGTGTTGCTGCACTTGTTAGTCCGTATTGAGAATCACCTGCGTTTAAGTTTGTTGAATATTGATCGGTAAATTTCAATGTTTCACCTGTTGAGAATGAACCAGATGAAGGTATTCCAGCGAATATTTTCCATCCTGGGTTTCCACTATTTAATTCATCATTTACTTTTTGAATTGAATCTTCAAATGTATTATATAAATAAGCGGCTTCAATCTTAGCGCCGGAAACTTGATCATTTTGATTACCAACGGTTGGATCATTTCCAAATACATTTGTAATGTAATTTGAATCAGCAGGATTCAATGAAAAGTCATAGTAACCAATCAATGAACCATTTTGTGATAAAGTCAATTGGAAATCACTCAATGATGTTGGATTTTGAGAACCACTATAATTTCCAGATGTTGCTGTTTTTTGATTCAATACAGAACCACTGAAACCAGGAGCATTAAAACTACTATCCAATGTACCATATTGAGTATTTGATAATACAGCAAGAACTCTTGGATAATAAGATACTGCGGTTGGATTACATGGATCGGCTGGTGCAGACCATTGTGGTGTAAATGTTCCTGTAATTTTACCAAATGAACCACTGATTACACCCTTAAGATATACTTGTGTTCCACAACCAGTTGAAGATCTTAGAGCAAATATACTACCACTTATGAGTGTAATATTTGTACCAACTAAATTTCCATCTGAATTGGTAATTGTTACACTATTTGCAAGTGAAGCACTAAAATATGATGTGGTTGATGTAGATTCTGCAATTGCTTGTAATAATTTAGCATCACTTGTATAAGATGAATTTCCTTGATAAGATGATGTTACAAATACAGTTGAGAATGATAACGCACCTACAGTAAAACTATAAGTTTGACCGTAGTTATATAAACTTCCATTTGCAGAATTTACATTTAATGTAGTGTTATCACCAGCGGTTGAATTAAATTGTGCGGTAAATGCTGCACCAGATACAAATGACATTGATGTACTTGCTGAATTATAAGTAAATGTACTGGAAATATTGTCACTATCATATAGTACATATGAAGATCCACTATTTAAAGCACCGGCTGAACCGCTTCTGGCCCAAGTACCTGGTTGTGCCCAGATTACGAATGGGTTGATTTGTCTATATCCTGTCAAAGCACCGACACGACATACAGTTACAAATCCTTTTTCCTTAAGATATTCTTTTGCGGTGTATGGTCCATAATAAACACCATCAGCTACACCGAACTTTTCTTCAAGATCGGCTGTGTTGGTGATTAATGTTGGTGCGAATCCAGGACCTTTTGGAAACGGAGCAAGTATTACTGCTCCGATTTCGGCAACACCTTGTGCTACTCCGCTTAGGTCGTTTTCTCTTGTAAATACTCCTGGGCTGACTATACGGTCAACAGGACTAAATTTTCCTCCTTCAGTTATTGGCATATGTTAAATTCCTTTCAAATGTAGAAATTTTATTGAAAAAATCTAAATATAAATATTCACAAAAAATTCAAGATGTTAATATTTATAAACAATTTTAAAATTACTGATATAAAGGAAAAAATCTTCGTCCACTGCCTTCAACATATACAGGAGCCCACCCCCAAAATAATTTGCTTCCAATACCACTTAAGTCTTGATCTGTACCACCACCATTAATTGTAAATATATAAGCATTTGGATCTGTTAATCCACCTCCACCAATTCCATAGTCACCTTCCCCTATTAAATAAAGATTTGGTACTATTGTTTTGTTTTCTAAACCAGGTGTTTTTAAATCCGCAGCAAATGCACTGTATTTCTTTTCTGGATATAAAGACGATGTAGTATTATAATAAATAAAAGATAAAACCATTTCTTGAGCAGGTACTAAAGTAATAGATCCAGATTCTTCAATTGATCCGCTGCCTGGACCATCGAATCCGGCCACTCCACCCCATTCTATTTGTTGATATGGATAAAAACTAATTGTGTTATTATTGCTTCCGGATGATACTACTCTGATACTAAATGAACCAGAATCAGATGATGAGTTAATATGTATATTTAAATTATTGAGAGTATGTAAATGCCAAAAAGAATATTCGGATGAACACGTAATTGATGAAGTTGATCCACTAAAATAAGAAGAAGTGAATGACATTTCACCTTGTCCACCAGGCCCAACAGGTGATGGTATCCAAACTGTATCATAATTATTGGAACTACTTTTTGCTAAAATATAATTTATAGTTCCACCTGTTGGTATTCCGTTTATTGAATAACTAGATGTATCCGAATAACTTGATGAAACAGTATAACTAGCAGTAATTGCTCTTGACGCACTTATTGCCCACGAAGCAGTTCCATATAAACTAGATGTAATATTATATGATGATATTGATCCAGTAACAATTAAAGATCCTGTAACATATCCACTTCCTGTAAATGGAAATCCACTTCCTGTTCCACCACCCACACTCGCACTAATAGTTACAATTGGACCAGAACCACTAATAATAGTTATTCCTGGTCCACCAATTATAGAAGTAATATTACCACCTCCACCACCACCACTACCAGAAGCAACCGCACTGGAAGTCATTACACAGATTTGTTTTGTAGAGTCATCCCACACTAAAAAATACCTAAATGGTTCCGGTGTATTTATAACACAAGTTGGACTTTGCCAAGTAATACTACTCGTAATATTTAAAACATCCGTATTTACTGTTCCTACAGTAATTACGTCTCCTACATTTCCTAAATCAGGAGGAACGCTACTTCCAGAAGGATCAAAAACTTGAACTGTTCTTAAATTTGTATAGGAAAGATTTGAATTTACATCATATAATTCAGATTTTATTTCAAAAACTTCATTTGCTACATTTACTGGAAACGGAATTTTTACATAATAAGCATTTCCAGTATAACCATACAATTCAGAAACTTTTATTGACAAATCAGAAACAATTATTTGTTTGACATTTTCAGGATAAACAACTAAAGTTCCATAAAGATCTTCGGGAAATTTAAATTCAAAATTTTGTTTTTGATCAAAATATTTTCCAGTAGAGCTTCCGCTATAAGCAAATTCGGCGATTAATACACCTCTATTTGAATCATATCCTATATTTTTATTTACACTTGGTAACGAACTGGTAATGTAAAATTTTAATTTTGATATTGCGGAAGAATCTTTTTCTATTACAGATGTTCTGAATGATAAAACATAATCTGTATTTTTATAAAAACTCAAAAAGTTACTGTCAAAATTTGATCCTGATTGTGCAGATTGTTCATTTGCATTATATGGTAAATAAGAAACATTTCTGTTTGTAAATGATGTATTTGCTTTTACAATTGCATATGTACCATTCAAATTACTACCGGATATTTTTAACCCATCAATAAATGTTTGATTGTCATATTTAAGATTCAAATCATTTGAACTTGTAAACCAAAAATTATTTATATGAAATTGACTAAAAAATGAACCCAATCTTTCAAATGCTTTGTTTGGAGTAACTGGATCTCTTAATATTTCCGTATCACCGAATGTTTCATCAATTACTGATTCAAAATCGCCAAGAGTTCTTAAACTTTTTCTATAAACTTTATGTTTAGAAGGTTTACCCGTAAAAGTATTAATGTTTTTATAAATTATCTTCGCATAAGAAAACTTCTTATATTGTTTTACACCGCTTAATCCTAAAGATTCTTGTAAATAACTTGATGATAAAAATAAATTAGAATTATAAGTAATATCATTATAAACAATTTTATAATTTCCACTTGTAATCGTAGCAACTTTATTATTATAAGTAAATGGTGTATCTAAAATTAATGTAGTAGTATTTAATGTATCTTTGATTAAAAAAGAAGCAGTAGTATTAATATTAATTTCATTAAAACTAGCATAATCTTTTATTTTATTTATGTATAATTCTATTTGGAAGTTCTTTAAACTAGAACTAAAATTCGCATTAGCATCAATAATTCTATAATCTACCAAATTTTTTCTATATCCAAATTTTTGTATATCAAAGTCTGCTTTTGGTTGTACCGGAGTTGATAGAAAACTGCCTGTAACTATTTTAGGATTATTTTCTAAAGATGATGACACCGCATACGATAATATAGGTTCAACTTCAATTAATGGTTGATTATAAAATCTTATTTTTGAATCGGTAACTTTATTAACATTTATATTTATATTAGCGGACCATCTTATGATTTTGTCATCTGATGTAGTAGAAACTAATATTATCTTACCAGAACCAATTGAATTTTGTTCGTAAACATATATTGATAGTACAATAATTCTTTTATTGGTTAATTGGTCAATACTTATAGCCTTTTCTATAAAAAGAGGTACACCATTACCATCAAATGCCTCAGTAAATATTTCAGCACCAATTTTGAGTTTGTCACTTCCATTGATTACCAACGCATTTTTCCCCACAGAGAATTCTGGTGAAAACTCTGTGAGGTTAAAATATTCGGATAAGTATGTCTTATCTTCTATATTAACTGTTCGGCTTGATAAACCTAAAATTTGACCTGTCTTTATGCTGGGCATATATACTATAAATATATATACCCATTAATTATACATAATTAACTTTAGAGAACCCGTTTTCTTTCTTAATTTCAAGTCTATTGTCAACCATATCCCTCATACTATCCAAATGACTAATAATCCATACGAAATCAAAATTAGTCTTTAAGAACGCAAATAAAGCACCCATAGAAGATAAATTATCAGCATCAGCACACCCAAATCCTTCATCTATAGCTATAAAGTTGGGTCTTGGTAGATTACTGATGTTAATTAATGCAACTCTCATAGCCAATGAACTAACAAACCTTTCCATACCACTAGCCAATTCTAATGGCCAGCGTTTATCTTCGTAATTAATATGTGTAGTTACATTTTTACCATCTGTCTGTAAGGTTACCGTAAATTCTACTATTTGGTTTAATATGTTATTTACTTCCTTTTCAATTGTTGGTAACGCCTTACTAATCAATTCATATGGAATACCATCTCTGGATATTGAATTTGTATACAATTGATATGCTTCATATTCAATTTCAAGTACTTTAACATCTTCAATTGATTTTTGAATAGTCTTTCTTTGTTCTTCAAATCCAGAAATTTTTGTATTATAATTGATAATGTTGTTATTTACATTCTTAATTTCTAAATCAATAGTTTTGATATTAGATTTAATTGAATCAATTGCATCTTTAACAGTTTTGTTAGATTCAATTGCATCTTTATTATTATAATATTCTTCAATTTGACTTTCAACATTAATGAGAGAGTTCTGGTCAGAACTAATCTTATTTGATATTTTTAGAATTTCAGTATTTAATTTGTTAATTTTAATCTGTGTTTCAACATATAATTTATGAACATCATTATACTTTTTCCAATGATCCTTTATATAAGACACTTCATTAATTTTGTTTTTAATATTATTATATTCATTAACAAGACTTTGCGCTTCAACTTTATCTAATTCTAATTCTTCTCTTGTTTTAATTGCATCTTTAACGAACACATTTGTTGTACAAAAATTACAATTCGGATCATACTTATGTTCTTCTAACTTCTTTAATTTCTGTAGTTTAGATGTAACAACAATCTTTTTCTTTTCAATAAGATGTTCTTTTTGACTAAATGATGATTCTAGTTCCTTGAACAATTCATACTTAGTTGTAATATCATCGTTTTCATAGTTCTTTATAATTTCATCATATTCTTTGTATGTTGATTCAATAGATGATAATTGAGACTTATATGAATTTAAACTGGAAGATTGTGTTGATATAGAATTTTCTAATGAAATCTTTTTTGATTCAATAGAAACAATATCAATAATATTACTGTTAATATTAATAAGTTTTTTGGTTTCATCTAAAAGACATTCATTTTCAGAATCCCGATTGTTAGACAGTTTTTCTAAATTAGTATTTTCATTTCTTAACGAACCCGAAAAGTTTTCTATATCCGAATTTAAAATCAATAAATTCTGAGTATAATCATTATTCTTGAAATTCTTTAATAATGAATTAATTTCTTTAGTCTTATCTGATGCATCGTTATACAAACTGTCAAATATAGTTAGTCCCATAAATTGAGCCAACAAATCTTTTCTTTCTGTTTGTCCCATATCTACAAATGATCCAACCTTATTGTTTTGAATACTCAAGACAGTTAAAATAAAATCGTCATATGTACCTACATAATCACGAATAATATCATTGGTACTTCTACGAGCTTCACCGTTAAGTTCTACAACTTTACCACCTTCTTCTTTCCAGAACTTTACATCTACTTTGACATTACCTTTTTTATCCGCATGTCCTTTTCTTTCAATGAAGAAATCTACACCATTAACTTCAAAGTTAAACTTACAACGGAATGTCACCTTTTGCGTATTAAGAATGTGAGATGCTTTGAATGCTCTATCACATTTATCAAAAATACAAAAAGATAATGCAGACAATACACTTGATTTACCCGCAGCATTATTAGCAAATAATCCAACTACATTATGCATCTTAGTAAAGTCAATAACATTGTCTTCACCATAACTAAACATATTGTCAAATTCAAATTTCTTAGGTTTCCATCGAATATTTCTAACGACAGATTCTTTTTCTAAAGAAACATTTAAATCTTTGTTTATTTTATAAATCTTTTCAAGTGTATCTTTTGTTGGATTTAAATTCTGGTTACTAAGATAGTCTGTTATCAACTTATTTTGATAATCAACATCAGACACATCGGTTAAATTAAAATTATTATTATCAATAATATTACCTGAAGATGTATTTAATGAATCTACACGAACATATGTCACTTCCATTACCTCTGATTTTTCTCGGATAGATGACAATACAGATTTAACTTCAGTTGCAACGCTTTCAAAACACTTTAATCTAAGTCTTGCCTTTTTAGGCATATTAGAAATATCAGTAATTAAATTACCTTTATTGATTTCCGCAGTATAAAATCCATAATCATTTGGAATTTCAAAGTGTTTAAATACTTTGGTCTTTAAATCCCAAAATACAAATCCATGACCCTTTAATTCTTCACCATGATTTTGTTGAATTAATGAACCACAGTAAACAATTATTGGATTGGATTGACTTAGAACTTGATGTCTGTGAATATCTCCCAACAATACAATATCGTGTCCGTCAAAGATTTCGTTTGTAATAGTTCTACTCGCAACTTTATATCCTACATCAGTAATTGCATTGTTTACTGGACCGTGAAATAAAGCAATTTTATAACGAGTTTCATTTAAATAAATCTTTGGAATGTCTTTTACTTTAATATATTTATCCGGTTCATCAAATACACTATAGTGATTAAACAAAATATCTCCTAAGATATAAAGTCCAGAATCCTTTAGATAAAATAAATTTTTATGATTAATCGCATTAACAATTGGACTCAAACTATCTAATCTGTTTTTATTGGCCAAAGTAGCATCGTGATTACCTGAAATCAATATCGTTGGTCTTCTATCTGCTAGATTTTGTAAAAATTCAGATGTAATCTTTACACATTCAGGTGAAAGATCGCTCTTTGAATGCAAGACATCTCCTAATACTGTAACTACAGTTTCCGTAGGTGTCTTTTCTATTGCTTTATACAATCTTTCAAATACTTGATTGTATTCATCGTGTCTCTTTGTAAGACGTAAATGAATATCCGCAATGTGAAATACATTCTTGAATTCTTTTATATCTGATTTAAGATATTTTGCCATATTATATTCTTAGTTTTAACTTAAACAACTTTTCAAAGTCCATCGTATCACAACTGTCTATCAGTTGCCAAGTTTTTTCAAAACCTATTACACTTGGATCTTTACCGTCCAATATTATCAATTTAGACGGAATACTATTCTTGATTAGAAACTCACAGATTTTGATGGAATCTTTTATCGCATCATTGTCTAATAAAATATGTACCATCGGAACATCGTGTTCTAATAATTTTAATTTTAATTGTTTGCTTAATGTCTTTCCGAACAATGGTATACAATTACTTTTAACTGCAATAGCATCAAATGGTCCTTCAACCAATGTTATAGGTTGTTCAAAATTAATGAATAATTCAAACCCAATAATATTCTTTGATGCGGAACAACTCACATATTTCAATCCTTTAGTGTCAAAAAAACTTCTGGCAGTATAGAAATTCAATGTACCATTACTATCATATGATGGTATTACTACTCTATTTTTTAAATCTCCTTCGGTACAATATCCAATATTATATCTTATAATATCATTCTTAGTTATATTTCTGGACTTGAGATACTTTAATGCATGTTTATATTCTAGTTCATTTACTGGGTCACTAATAGGTTTATATTCTTTTGGTAGTTTTACCAGTTTTATTTCTTCTGGTTTATCTTCAAAAGAAATAGAAAATTCCTCAATAGATTTTTTATAAAACGATTTCTGACTTAATCCAATTGATGTATAATATTCTGCGGGAGCATTTAATTTCTTAAATAGAGACTTGAAACTTGTTCCACTAAAACCACATACCCAACAATTATATTTGCCTGTGTGTAAATTAATCTCTAGTTTTCTTTTATAGTGTTTGCAAGATGGACAATGATAAACCGCATCAGTTCCTTTACGAATCTTAGGAACTTGATGCAACAGTTTATTTAAAACAGATATTATTGCCTCTTGATATAACAACATCAACAATACTTTACAGTAAAAGTCTTATTCAATCAACTTTTTATTTGAATCGTTTTTTACCCACGGTTTTTTATCCAACGCAACCGCAATCTTCATCAACTTGATTGGATCAATTGGTTTTTCTTCTTGAACATCTTCGGAAAGATCTTCGGAATTTTCGTTTTCATCTGATGTTGTATCGTCATTTCCTTGGGTTTTTTGTTCCGATTCTTCTTCTTTAACATCTTCGGATGGCGTGGGCGGAATATCTTGCTGAATATTTTCTTGAGTATATGTTTGATGTTTTGGAATATAACCTATTACATTTCTGGCAATTATTCCCTGCATTAAATATCTTTTATAATCATTGTACATGTCTCTATAATATTCAAATGCACTGATGATATTTTCATATTCACACAATTTTATACGAATGCAAATACAATTATTTTTTTCTTTCCACTTTAATCCGGGAACATCCATTATCATACAACAAATATTAATGAGCAATTCTCTCTCATTTTTATCGTTTATAACGATATAATAATCTTTGGATTCTTCTGATGTAGATATTTCGTCTGGGGATATATTATATTTTTCACATATCCTTTCTAATCTTTCTTTAGCCGCAATTCTTTCACCACCTTTACCCTTTTCGGCTAGTGCTTTTATCTTTTTTGCTAACTCTATTATTTTGTTGCGGTTCATCTTTGTATAATGAGCAAACTATACCATCATACATATCACCATTTCGTTCATCCCAATTACCCTTTTTGTTAAGAACCGTAAATTTAATTACATCTGGACAAAGTGATTCTAGTTCTGATTTTACAAATTGTTTTGATTTAACACCTTTAATTCTACACTTACCAAATAACTGTTTACGCATGGTATTAACTGATAATAGATTTACCTTGACTTTAAAGTGTTCTTCAATAATATATGAAAAGACGGCATTATGCCTAGCCAATGTAATTATAACTTGTTGTGATGTGAATCCACCAGCAAATCCACTAAGAGCAGCTTCTAAATTAATGACGGTGACATCTTTAATTAATGGATTCTTTTCCAATTCAGATATAACAAAATAAGTTTTTTCTTTTGTTATTTCAAACTTTTTGGTATCAATATAACCAGCATCCAAGACTTTGCCGTCTTTACTAAATGCCCAACCTGTAACTGATGTAGATGAATCCAAACCTAATATAACCATATACTAATATATAGTATATAATGTTACTGCTTATATTTTTTATTATTAAAACCGTTTAAATAAAGGGATTTGCCTTTTTTGATTCCTTCAATTCCAAGACCTTCTTCTCCACCAGCTGCAAATCCTGGCTTAGTCCAATCTTTTTCTAATTGTCCGAAAATATCAGGAGTAGCCTTTTTAGCGTCAAAAGCTCCACCAACCTTTTGTGTTTTATATCTTTCTTCTAAACTTTTATTTAAAGATTCTCTATTTAATGGTGTTGGCATATATTATACTTTCTTTTTATAAATATGTTTAGATATCCCATTTTACCAAAATATTTAGCGGTAATTCACCACTATTTTTAATTGGCATACCCAATTTAGCCACAGCAACCAAATCACCACCACTATAAAGTCCTACAGTTGTTATATATGGTGCCAAATAAGAACCAGTTGGGTCAATTGAAGAACTATAATTAAATCCAAAGAATTCTTGTTTTATAGACTTACCACCAAATTTACCCGTCTTTTGTTCAATATAACTTATAATTTGTTGTAAAGTTTTTCTGGAAGACTTTGGTTCTACATACTTGAATAATTCGGTTTGATTCAAATTATTATTAAAATACTTCCATAGTATGTACATATCATTCAAATTAACTTTATTATTACCATCAATATCAAAGTTTTTATAATTTGATGTTAAATTTGAATTGTAATTGGATGTATAACTTGAAGAAATGTTATAATTTACAGAATAAAGATTAAATAATGATTGTTCATCATTTGTAAATGTCATATAATCCCACCAATTATATGATGTATTGATTTGATAATTAATGTATTTCAGAATCAAATCTAAGTCGGTAAAATCAAAAGATTTATTATTATCAATGTCAAATTCAAATGTATTTGGAATTAATGATGTGGGATTTGTACTATAATTAAATTCTCCCGATTCAATTCTACATAATACTTGTTTTTCATATAGTTTAACATTGCTCTTATATTCAATGTTATATTGAGATTGTAATGTGTTGGAACGATCTTTTAATAAATTATCAAAAATTGAACCACTATTTGATAAAATAATCTTACCGTCTCTATAAAATACATTTCCAATATGATAATTCGTTACAAGATCGTTGAAATTATAAATGTAAGCATATCCTTTTATATTATCATAAATGGAATTATCTAATAATGAAGATGTAAGTTGTTCCGGATTATAAATGAATGTAGGAGATCCAATTATAGTTGTCGTGTTTTCTTTATCATAAATTGCACTACTATAACCAAAATTTGAATATGGGTATCCATATTCTTTCTTTTTTGTAAATGTAGATTCAATTTGCCATGTCGATGATGTTAATTGATTGTAAATTACAAATTGTCCTAAAGTATCAATTACAGAATCATTTGGATTACAATCGTATCGTTTAAATAATGTATTAAATATATAATTTGTACAATATGTTCGTATATCTCTAACACTAGTTGCAATAGCTTTATTATTATAAATCCCTACGGAAAATCCTAAATTATTTGATTCTAAAATATTTTCATTGCCAAATGATTTATCCAACAAAAACCAATCAGTTGCATCTGAACATTTTTTCCAAAAATAAACAGATCCTCTATTTCTTAAAACGGTGGAACCACTCCATTCATAATAGTACATATCATTTGGTGATCCAATTATAATTGTATCGCCATATATGGATACCGAATTACCATAATTACTTCCACTAGGTTGACTTCCTAGAAAATATGGTTTTGTATTGATGAAATTTAATGATCCAGTAATAGTTCTATCTTGATCCAGTGTATCGTTAAGTCCCCATTGATATGTAGATGTATTTAACTCGTATACATAAACGGCACTTCCAGTTGATTTGTTGCCAACCACTATTCTATTAGATCCACTAGGATCAATTTTTACAACACCACCAAAATAACCATTACTTACAAATCCATTCAATGTTTGATAATGTAAATAATTACCATTAAATGATTGTGTATAAATATATGTCGCACCAATGTTTGAATTTACATTGCTAGACCCAACAACTAAAATTGATGTATTTAATAAACTGGAGTATACGATTGATACTGATTCTCCAAATGTAGAATTTGTATATGTAGCATCAAATGAATTCGTAATACTGTACAATGGATATTTATTACTTGAACTATTATAAGTTTCTATATCATATATATCCACACATGAACCTGTTGATATAGTTGAAGTGGACGATACTGAATAATAAAAAAATGGACATCCTACAACAACAATTGATGATGATAGTGCAACTGATACACCATAAGAATCACCATAATAATATAGATTATCGGTTAAATCTAACTCAAAATTCAAACCATTTACATTGGAAGATGTATCCGCATTAAATATTATTGTATCTAAACTGGAACTGTCAATTAATAAAAATGAATCGACACCAGACAAAGGTATATACTTTTTGATTGTAAATTGTGTTTCATATTCATCAGTAATAGATGAATATTTTGAAATATCAACAAATCCTCTTTGACAGTAATTGCTCATTAATAATAAATATTACATTGTTTATTTATTTGTAATATAACTATATATATTGAAAATATGTTATGATAATACAAAAATTAGAACCTAAATGGAAAGCTTGGATTTGGAATAATATTTCCGGCGGACAAAATATTGAAGGAATATTTACCATATTATTAAATCACGGGTTTGAATATGATTTGATTAAAAGAGAATTGGAATATGATCCAACCAATAGATTTATTATTGAAAGAAAAGAAAGACAAATATCATTGGAAACCACCGGAATATTGGATATATCTAATTTTAATACCAATTTCAGAGACAATCCTAAATGTCATAGAATAGAAAATAATTTTCTTGAAGTTTATAAATATCCAAATTTTTTATCTGCAAATGAATGTGACGATTTAATAGTAGATATATCTGAAAATTTACAAGAATCTACAATTACTAATCCGAATGGAAACAAAAAAGATAGAACCAGTCTTAGTGCATATATGTCAGGTAATAATCCCAAGTTTGTGAGTATAGATGAAAAAATTCACGATTTTATGAAAATTCCCAAAAAAAATGGAGAGGGAATTCAAGGACAAAAATATTTAATTGGACAAGAATTCAAACCTCATACTGATTTTTTTCATGAAAACGAAGAATATAATATAAAACATATAGGAGATAGAGGACAAAGAACTTGGACATTTTTATTGTATTTAGATGAAGTAGAAGAAGGCGGTGAAACACAATTTACCAAAATAAATATTAATATAAAACCAATAAAAGGAATGGCACTTTTCTGGAATAATTTACTTCCTGATTTTAAAGGAAATGTTTATTCTACTCATGCGGGATTGCCGATAATAAAAGGAGAGAAAAATATTATTACAAAATGGTTTAGACAAAATTAAATATTCGTCCAATGAAGAAATAATTGAACCACATATTCATCATCCGCACAAATTAATTGATCTCTCCAATGTTGCATTTTAGTTCCTAAAATTAATAATCCATCTCCACGATTAATATTAGATTTTATTTGATTTCCTTTTTTGTCTATTGCATATAACGGCCATTCTTTTTTTAAATTTGAAAAAAGTGTAATTGATAATGTATAATCTAAGCCTGGTCTATCTACATGAGGTTTTAATGTACCACCATTATAATAAATCCGTGTATATGAATTCGATATTTTACAATTTAAATCGAAATATGAAAGTAATTCTTCAGTTATTTCTTTTAAAAAACTTTCAATTTCAGGTATGTTGCCTGTTCCATAAGAATTTTTATACATATCCGAATTTGAAATATTTTCAAATGTCAATTTATTGTTATTTTTATATTCTAACATTATTTTAGTAAAATTTTCACATAACTGTTCTGATATTATATTTTCTAAATATGCATAACCATATTCATCAAATTGTTCTTTCGTTGTATTTGTTTTTATATACATAAATTTATTTTTTTATTAACCATTCTTTTATAGAATTATAAAATTCATTGTTTTTAAATTTTGTAAAATCTATGTTAGGAAAATCTGATTTTTTAAATAAAGGATCACATGAATAATGAGCAATATGATGTTTTTTTAAATCTATTTCATTTATATTAGGATAATAACAACTATTATGATTTATCATTTTTATTCTTTGATTGTGACATGATACATTTAAACCAAACATTCCTGCCCACCATCTATGTAATTCATTTTCACTATTTGTTGCAATATCAATTGACACATCAATAATTTCAGGCAAAAGTTTTTTCATTGTTTTTACCTTTCCGATTGAATTCCATCCACCATTCATATAATAAAAATCATTATGTTTTAAATATTTTTCAATTATATATCTATTTTTTGAATTGATAAACATATGCCAGTTCTCATAAATATCATCCACGTATATTTCATCGTCATTTGGCAACGATAAATCAAATTTTCTAAGATGTATCATATCAGCATCAATAATTTCTACATATTCTTCATCATGTAAATTATTAATTACTTGTAATACAGATGTATATACATTTATTGGATTGTAATTTTTTTTTATAAGATTTGGATGTATATCATATATACTATCTACCATTTTATATGGTAGTGTAATATTCCAGTCTATATCGTTAATCAATAATTCTTCTCTAAAATTTCTTTTTATAATTAATACCAATGATTTGTTTTTTGCATTTTCCCCATATATTTTTTTATGTTGAAATTCAAAAAAACTAATTTGCCATCTGAATCTGTCATTTGCAACTGCAATTGGTATTGTAATCATATATTACGAATCTATTAAATTATATACGAATGGATTACCTGAACTTAATCCCTTTGTATTATCAGCTAAGTATTGAGATTTAATTATACTGGCTAATGCATTCAATGGTATACTTCTATCAGTTGAATTAACATTTAATGGACTAGCACATTCATATTCTCCTGGTGGGTCAACAAACACTTCGTCATATTTATTTCTAGTAGTAATTGTTACATCAGTGGTGTTACCCAAATAAGTATCGTCAATACAATTATCTCTAAATGATTCATTGATTGATACATCACCTATACTGTAATTTGTTAAAAATGTGGCCGTTGGATATGTTAATTCGGCAGTTGAAGTCATATATCCACCATCAACAAAACTATAATATCCAACAATTTGATTTACGACGTTTGATTGATTACATCTACTTCCATTACTAAATGTAAATGATAGGTAATAATATGGTCCTGGTGGTGCCGGCGTTGGTGTTGGTGTTGGTGTTGGTGTTGGTGTCGGAGTTGGTGTTGGTGTTGGTGTCGGAGTTGGTGTTGGTGTTGGTGTCGGAGTTGGCGTTGGAGTTGGTGTTGGTGTTGGTGTCGGAGTTGGCGTTGGAGTTGGTGTTGGCGTTGGTGTTGGAGTTGGCGTTGGAGTTGGTGTAGGTGTTGGCGTTGGTGTCGGAGTTGGCGTTGGTGTAGGTGTCGGAGTTGGCGTTGGTGTAGGCGTTGGTGTAGGTGTAGGTGTAGGTGTTGGAGTTGGTGTAGGTGTTGGCGTTGGTGTCGGAGTTGGTGTAGGTGTAGGTGTCGGAGTTGGCGTTGGAGTTGGTGTAGGTGTAGGTGTTGGTGTTGGTGTTGGCGTTGGTGTTGGAGTTGGCGTTGGTGTAGGTGTAGGTGTAGGTGTTGGAGTTGGTGGTGAATCTACGTCAATACATGCAATATTATCATTGGTGAATGTTGCATACGCATAATTACCAACAGCAGCATAAACATTGTTTATGTCAACTGAATATCCATAAAGTACATTTTTATTAAACATATGTCTTAAATCCTGATAAATCTGCTTGCGTCAAAGAATAACTAGTACCAGCTAATGTGGTCATTGCGCTATTAATTGCAGAAATATGTGCGCATATATAAGATGAAAATCCAATTTGATTGCCCGCCGCTTTAATTCCTGGAGATCCTGTATACCACGTACCTAATAATACAATCTCCCCATTTACAGGAGCAAAAATTATATTTCCAGAATCTCCTCCAATAGCTAATTCAGAATTATTATATCTTTCAGTATCAGTGGAAAATATCAAACTCAATTTTGGACTCGTAGGATCAGGGAGACTAGTACAAAGATCCAAATATTGGATACCATCACAATCTCCACATAAAAACTTTTTTTCTTGATCCATATAAAACAAAGGTAAATATGGATTTAAATATTGAAAGGTTGAATAAGTAGCGCCTAATTGCAAATAGTTTAAAAAGTTTGATGGAAAGACTTTATAATATGTTAACGATGCATCTACGGTAGCACTTAAATAACCGATTGCTATATCAGTATAACCAGCGCAAGACGCTGCTCCAATCGTTTGTAAAGATGTAATTGTATATGTGAACGCTGTATTTGACGCATTTAAAAAAGATACGGAAGATCCGGCCGTTGTTCCTGGAGTCGTATGCTTAGCTAATAAAACATGTCTATTACTAATCAAAGTTGCGCCAATACCACCATGACCAGATATATCTGTAGATATTCCTGTAGTATCATATCCACTAACAGAACTCACAATACAAGTAGCATTTCGAGTAATAGGTAGATAAGTCGGAGCCGGACCATATGTTACCATTAAATTTGTTGAACTCATAATGTAGAAATTAAATTGTCAATTGTTGTACCGATAGTAGATAACAAATCTGGTAATGGCGTTGGAGTAGGTGTTGGTGTTGGTGTTGGTGTAGGTGTTGGCGTTGGTGTTGGTGTTGGTGTAGGTGTAGGTGTTGGCGTTGGAGTAGGTGTTGGAGTAGGTGTTGGTGTAGGTGTCGGAGTTGGCGTTGGTGTAGGTGTCGGAGTTGGC
>Ga0209296_1000964_pt1 | contig 23497 bp, 34 predicted proteins | sample S_130206_EF_Meta_FD_187319 | JGI IMG/M metagenome (GOLD analysis project Ga0209296, IMG submission 187319) | Freshwater microbial communities from Lake Simoncouche, Canada to study carbon cycling - S_130206_EF_MetaG (SPAdes) (version 2) | ecosystem: Environmental > Aquatic > Freshwater > Lake ...
CTTTTGCTGCTATATCAATTCCCATTACATAAGAGAATAGATTGTATGCATCATCGTTACCAAATGTACTATTAGCAATTGTTACATTACCAATTTTCTTTTCTAATGTTGGATATTGGAAATAGTTTGTAGTACCATTGATACCAACAGATGCGTTTTGTAAGAATGCTTTATATGCATCAGATACAGTTACAATATTATCTAAATAAGCCGTACCAATTGCTGGAGTTATTATTACACCAAATTTATCACCCACTTTTGGTTTTGTGAAAGAAGCGATACCAGTTGTACTAAAGTTAGCAGTTTCTATTACAGTCCCTGCCATATTAACAGTACCATTAGTATTAAGTGGATATAGTTTTGCGGTTAAGTATTTTACCGAAGTATCTGTTGATGGGAAAGCTACTCTTACATTAAATGCTGCCAAACCACCAGTTACAGTTCCTAAAGAAACTGCGGTACCTGTTGTTGTAATTGGTGAAATGTATGCACCACTTGCGTTATATGAATATGCTAAATCTAATTTGTGAATATCAGTATAATCTTCTTTAGCCAATACAATATATTTTTGTGTTGCTATAATCCCATCAACACTAGCATCAGTTCTTTGTACAGTCAATTGTCCAGCATTCCAATCAGAGTTTACTGCGTAAGCCCAAGGAGATACTTGATATTGCTCATACAATGAAGTTGCTACTTTGTTGTTAGTAGTGTTTGGTGTGAAACCATAGTTACTCCAACCTGTGTAGAATGTTTGAGATGAAGTACCTTGTGAGAATGTAGTTGATACATAACTCAAAGCCTTATTATTGAATCGGTATCTTAACCAAAAATAACGGGGAGTAGTTGTTCCTTTCGCAACGGTGTACTTTATAGAAATGGTATCACCCACTTTATAAGGTGCTGCCGTTGTAATAGCTTGGTCCACAGTCAATTGTGCCTGTGCCGTAAATGATGATAGGGATATAACTAGTACCCCTAAAATTGTTAATAATCTTTTCATATTATTTTTTTCCCAATAATTTTGTTATTAGCTTATCGGATGCTTTTTTCAATGCGTTGCTAAGAGAGGTTTGATTGAATTTTCCACCCTCATCAACTATTAACGTAGACATTGAGATTTCTGATGATGATTCTTCAACCACTATCTCTTTCTCTTTCTTTCCTTCTTTATATAGGATACCTTGCAATCTAACTACCACTTCTTCTTCTCCTTTATGGAATACTGAAATGTTGGTTTTTGTTGTAAGTACGTCCAAATAAACAATATTAACTTTTAAGTGATATTTTGCATCTTGCGAAAGGTCATATCCCTTTTCTTGGATATATTCCTCTAAGATGTTTTTTACTCCAAATGCAAGATTACGATTTCCTGCTAATTTACCAATCTTAACTTGGTTTTCTACACCATCAACCCATACATGTTCTTCAGCAACATACATAATGTTACCTGGTGAATTTTTAAATGTACCATCAAATTTCCAGCTTAACTCATTAACAATTGTTCTAGTTAATTCAGTTTTACCAGATACTTCCAATACTACCATAAATATTTGAAATGCTAATGCTAGCACTACAAATACACAAGCTAATTTAACAAATAGCAATGCTAATTGTTCTTTCCAATTTAGTACAAACGCTTTAATGTAAGACATAATTTTTACCTTTTAGTTATTACCATAACCAATTGCGGTAACATAGTTAATGAAATTTATTAAAAAAACCTATTGAGAGGGAACGTATTTTGGACAATAAAAAAGGTTATCCAATGATAAATATTGAATAACCTTAAAATAGTATTAATTGTAGTGTTAAATTATTGTAGATTAACTAATTTGTATTTTGTAGAGTATAAAAGTTGTGAAATGTTATCTATTTGGTTTTGTATCCAAGAATCTTGCAATTTAGTATCTTGTCTTTCCTTTTCTAAGAATGTACAAAGATTTGTGAAATATTTGATTATATTTTCAACAGAAGCATCATTATCTAAATTGTTTACTTCTTTGAATTCTATGATTCCGTATTTTCCTTGGTATGATTCTACTAAACCATCAATTATACCTACTATTTCATCATAGTATGTATTTAATGCAGAATGTGCTGCAAATGCTCCCGGTCCTTTAACTCTTAGATGAAACACATGCGCTTGTGTACGGCTGTGAAAAAACATTGATGCTATTCGTTCCATAAAAATACTTAATTTACCATTATAAGTATTCGTCTTCCCAAAATTCATCACTTTTTGATGTAATCATTCCGTGGTCTAAATAATCATTTAAAAGTTTTCGTTGATGTTTTTTCATTTCATTTACTACTTTTGTAATATAATGAGTCTTACAATCCGTCATTTCTCTGATTAAAAGATATAGATGTTTTTTATTAAAGTTTTCAATATATTTACTTCTACGGAATAATTCTAATACTGCATCTGCTATTTGTATATCTCTTTTCTTTGTGAATACTCTAGTAAGATTTTGGTCCCAATATTTTAGCATCAATTCTTTAAATTCATTTAGTTCTTCGCCAAACTCCTCCTCTTTAAAATCATTTTCAGGATTCCAACTTTCAGGCATTTCTGATATAGGGGTTGTTTTTTTAAAGCGTTTATAATTACCATTATTTTTAAGAATCAAATGATTCTTTGCAACAATACTAAAATAAGAGAAAGCTTTACCCTTTCCTTCCTGAAACATATGTATTTTTTCAATTAATGTAGATACCACTTCCATTTGAATATCCGATTTGGGTACATCAAAATATGAAAATTTGAAAGTATTTAAAATATTTTCAGCCAATTTCTCAAAAGCATATTGAATACTTTCAACATAAATTTTATTTCGCCTTGCAAAGTCTGTTGATTTGTTATATTCAATAATTGCGTTTTCTGTGTCTTGGCTAAAATAAATTTTGTTCTTTCTTTTACGTGGCATTTTTAGATTTCGTTTTTATAGGTTTCTATGAGATTAATAATTTCTTTATAAGCTCCTCCAACTTCATCATCGGATTCAAAAGCCCCCTTAATATCATATTCTCTCATTTGCTCTAGTAAACTTTTTAATTTATTTAGAGTTTCTTGTCTTTCATTTTGAACAATATACAATACATCATTTAATTTTTCATTTTCTTTTATCACATTTAATCCTTTACCAATAAGGATTATATTTAAAACAATAGATGCTGGTAATAATATTACCATTAAAAACATTTCAATCATATTAATTTAATTAATTATACAAATATACAACTTTTTATTGAAACTACCAAATTTAAGCCTCCCCCATTTGATTTCCAAATATTTTACCTTTCAAATAATCAATTTCAACTTCTTCTCTGGCTTTATCTAATTCAGATTGAGCCCATTCCATTTTAGCTAAAAATCGGACATCAAGATTTTTTTCTTTTACTTTTTTAGTTTCAATTAATTCATCTACTAAGGCTTCTACTAGCATTTGTAAGGTTAGTATTCTTTTATTTTGTGCTGCTATTAAATCGTGTGGTGTCATAAATAGGATCCTGTTTGTGCGTACATTAATGGATTAGTTGATATTTCCTCTTGCCAATTTTTTTCTTTATATTCTTGTCCAAACGCTTTCTTAACCGATAACGATGTATATCCCATAGCCCCTGCCATCCTAACACACATTCTTTTGTATTCCCAAACATCCATATCGTTTGGTACTTCAAATTCTATTTTTGAAGCTTCTCTATTTTCGGATGCATCTATAATAAATATTAAATTTGCCATTTGTTTAAAATTAAATTTGTTTCCATCCCTTTTGTAAATAGGAATCTAATTTTTTAGATTTTACAAATTCCATTTCATCATTAGGTCCTTGTAACATTACTCTTTCATTTCTACCCGGCTCTTTATCTTTTGTAACAGTTTCGGAATATTGTCTTATAGAATTTGTAATATCAATACCATTAATAGCATCTATCAATCTTTGTACCAATACAGCTTCCATCAACCCTTTATCTCCAAAGAATTCATCAGAATCTTTCCATTCATTTTTTTCTGCTTTAAATTCTACTTTACCTAAATTATCTGTATTGACTATAAGATATGGAAAGCGAATTGTTTTGCGAATCTTTTCTTTATTAGAATCTTTTTCAAAATAAACTAGAGGTTGCTCTGATGTTTTTTCTATTATAGGATTTACTAATGTTAGTTCATCTTCTACATTTCCCAATCTAATTGTTACAATTCTTTTATCAATATTAGCGTCAGCTGCGGTAAACATAAATCCTTCCAATTTTGATATTTTATTTTTATAATCCGAAATATCGTCTTGAGTAATAGGCGATTCTTTAATTTTGTGTACTTTCATTTTTTTTATTTTTAATATGTTCTTCTATTTTGTTTGTTATATAATCTATTGTTCCTTCAGGTCCTTCAAATCCCTCATACTTTAAGTATATTTTAATTTTTTCAGGATTTTCTTCTAATTCTTTTTTAAGTTCTTCCAATGAAGGAAGATGTTTTGTTATATATGTCATTATTCTAAATCACTTGGTTGGTTTCGGTAAATTCTATAACTATCTTCATCAAAGTGTTGAGTACTAACTTCAAAGATAGTTGCTTCTTCAGTTAATGCGGTAAGTTGATGTGGTAATCCTTTTTTAATTTCAACAATATCTCCTTTTTGTAATTGTGTATAACATCGTTCTCCATTTTCAGTATCAATCCAATCAAATTGAAATGCTCCACTTTGAACATACCAAGTTTCATCTTTAATCATATGATAGTGCATTGAAAACTTATCTCCTGAATTATTAAATACTAATAACTTTCCACAATAATCCGTATCGTTATGTATGCAAAGTTCATATCCCCACTTCTTTTCAATTCGTTTAGGAGTTTGTATTTTTACATCGTATATCATATTATAATTTTAATTCAGTTAAACCTTTAGCATCTCCAATAGTTCCTCTAAAAAATGAATTGAATGCTAAACTTATTCTTGTATCCTCATTTTTAACAGGTGGTACTCTATGATAAAGACCAGATGGAAATAATAATAAATCATATGTTTCTATTGTAAACGAACATTCTGGAGTGTTAAAATCGTTTCTTTTTTTTGTAAGAATTTCATATTGATTTTGAGAATCGGGTTTATTAAAAATAATTTCATCATATTTTTTATTTGCACTCATATAAAATACACCACTAATAATACTATTTGGATGTGTATGTGCATGATGAAATTCACCTTTTTTTGTATAGTTAATCCAAGATTGAGTTAATTCTAAATTACATGTATTAAAAGATGGACAATATATCTTTTCAAAATATGAATCTAAACAGCTTTGACAAAACTTAAATATATCTTTCATAGATTCATCGTTTAAGATGTAGTTATCTTTGGTAGTATAATTTCCATAATTTTTATTAATTTCATTTTTTATTTCATCAAAAAAAGTTATTTCAATATTATTGAATTTCCTTGGGAATTTGTATTTTATTACTGGGGTTGGAAATATAGTATATAATTTACCTTCCATTATTTATGCTTTAAAGAAAAATTTGTTGTCAATACCCATCTACGTTCATTTGAATTATTTGGTTCTGTTCTATGTCTTAACCAACCAGGAAATATTAAAACATCACCAGTTTTTGCAGGTACTTTTTTCCACATCCACAATTCTTCATTTTTATTATGTAATGTAAATCCTCTATAATGTTCCAGTGGATTTTTAAATTCAATATACCCCCCGTTTTCAGGAAGATTTAAATAAGTGGTTGCAACTAATATAGTAGACCCATGATGATGCTCTTTTGTATAACCAGTATTATCATGATAATTTACCCAAGATTTTATAAAATTATAATCATACGCCTCAAATAATTCCCATTCTTTTTTTATAATATGATTTGCTATTGGAACTAACCACTTATAAAAATCTTCAAATTCTGGTTGAATATGTGGATTATTTGGATTGCTGACTGAACTTGATGCGTTACCATTTTCTAAATATGATAATCCTTTACTATCTTCTATTAGTTTTTGACATATCGGTTCTAACTTATCCCAATTAAAATTATTGTAATGGGTTTTAATAATCAATGGTTCAAACGGATTTACATCTATAAGTTTTGGTGTATTCATAATTATTTAATTCCTTTATGTTTACCGTCCGATAATATATTGGTAGTAAGTACCCATCTATCTAAATTAGATTTATTATATTCCGTTCTATGTTTTAACCAACCTGGAAATAAAAACACATCACCTGTTTCAGCTGGAACAGTATGGTAATCTCCCACATATTCGGGTTTTCTAGAATGAAAAGATTTAAGATATTCTAATGGGTCTTTAAATTGAATATATCCCGATTTTTCGGGTAATTGTAAATATGCAGTTGCAACCATTACAGATGAACCATGACTATGTTCGGTAGTTACTCCACCGTTTGGATGTACATTAACCCAAGAATTCCCATAATAATATCCAAATTCTTTTAAAAGTTTCCATTCTTCTAAAAGAATATGATTAACTATTGGAGTTAGCCATTCGTAGAATTTTTTAAAAGCGGGATTCTTATGTGGTTGATTTTGCCAATTATAAACTGAACTACTACCTCCTCCAATTTCTAATTGAGCGTTTTCAGGAGATTTTATAATCATCTCATCACATATTGGTTTTAATTCACTCCAATTAAATCCATCATAATGAACTTTAATAATTGTAGGACCAAATGGAGTTATATCTATAAGTTTTGCTGTACTCATAATTTATTTAATGAAAGGTAAAATTGCCAATTCTTTTGCTTTTGCCTCAACCATAATATCTACATTGATACCATATGTATTTGGTAAATGTTTAATATAATCTGAATGAGCTTGTGGTTTTACTTTTGAATCGTTTTCATGTAATGCTTTTGATTCTGAATAATGAACAACAGGAGTAATACCAATTGGCCAAGTTGATACTGCTAATTCTAATGCTTCATCTTCCGATAACACACCTTTACAAAATTGGTAGTGGTGATAATCAAATACAATAGGTATTTTGATTCTTTCGTGAATATACATTAAATCACATACCGAATACATAGATGCTTTATCATCATTCTCAACAGTCAAACGTGATTGTACTGATTTAGATAATCTTTTGAAATTTTTACAAAATCTATCCATTGCCGATATTTTGTCGCCATATACTCCGTTACAATGTATGTTAATTTTGTTATAAGGAGTTTTAGATAACCCCATCATATCAAATATCTTACCATGTAATTCTAAATCTTTAATAGCTGCTTCTACAACATTTTCTTTTGGTGAAGTTAGAACTACAAATGGACCAGGATGTGATGTAATACGAATTCCCCAATATTTTGCAAAATCCCCTGCTTTCTTTAACTCACTCTTAATCTCTTTATAATCTTTTAATTGAGTTAAATCAATATTATCTCCCCAAGGTACAATAGCAGATGATAAACGAAAGAATTTAATTCCGTTTAATCTATTCCATTCTAAAATTTTAATGATATCTTTTGCATTGAGTAACGCAAGTTCTGATACATAATCTAAACCTTTTGCTTGAAAAGTACGTTTAACCATACTTCGGTTAGTAGTTACTTTTTTACCTATACTCATATTAATACATGCATATCCTAAGTTCATCATTTCGATATAATTTGTTGTTATACAAATATACGAAAATTATTTCACTTTACCAAATATTAATATGATTTTCCTGAGAAGTCAGTTGGGTATTGGGAAGGCTTAATGTTTTTTATCCAATAATTAACCGCATTTTGGTCATTTATCCAATTCTTACGGTCATCCCAATTAAATTCAGGCTTAGCGTAGTAAGGTAACATATTCTTTATTGCGGATGCTCTACTTGGATGTTCTGCTCTTACTATATCTATTATACCATCGCCATTTGTATCATATCCATCAATAGTACCATCATTATCATAATCAATAGGTCTCTTTGAATAATCCGTTTGGAGGTTCATCAGTATTTCATCAGTTATTTCAGGCTCCAATGCTTTCTTATCTTCATCAGTTAGTGTTACTTCATATTCTTCCACATTTTTTGTATCGGAATCAATTTCTTTTTTTTTTATGTCCTCTTTTTGAAGTAATTTCTCTTTATATTTTTCAGCTGCCTTTATAAGCTCCTCACTTGGAGTTGGTGAGTTCTCTATTGTATTAAAGAATACATCTGAATCGGTTTCAGATGCTAATATTGGTTCATTATCATAATGCAATCCTTCATTTCCGTTTTGCCCGATAATATCCATTCTTTTATTATTTTCCGCCTCAATATCACCATATAACTCATAATTTTTGTAATTTTCTTCCATTAAATCATCTAAATCACTTAAATTATGGGAATTTTTTCCACTATTTTCGTTTATTTGGTGATTTTTTTCGATTATAGTACGTTTTTTACCAATTAATCCGTTAAATGCTATAATTAGAGCGATTGCAAGAGGGTCAAACACTATTACAATCAAAAATATAAAGAATTTTACTACATTTTTCAATTCTATACCAAATGCTTCGGCAATAAAACGAAATCCACCTACTTCTTTCTCTAATCCTAAATTTTTTATCTTAATTTCGTTAATTTTTTCGGTATTTTTAGCGTTTTCATCTTGCAAAGTGCTAATTTTCTTATTAATTGTAGCAACTTGCTTATCTTTATTATCAATTGAACGTAAAAGTCGGTTATTTATCTTACCCTTATCTAAAATTGTGTTTTGTGTTGAGGATAATTGCCCTAATTGAGTATTTAATTGAGTAATTTGAGAGTTACTTTGCTCAATTTTAGTAGAATATACTAATACTTCTCTATCTACTTGCTGTAATTGAAGGGATTGTGCTTGGAAAGCGTTAGAAAGGTATCCAAATATACCAGCAGATGTAATCATCATAAGAATTCCTACTGCTATTGTTAAATACCACTTATTAAAACCCTTAATTTCATCCCACATTTGCTTTAGGTACGTTGCAGCAACTAATTTAGCAAACTCTAATGAGCCTGCCATCACCATAACTGCCGTTGATGCTCCACTAAATAGTACACCCAATCCAGTTACTGAAAAGAATGCTGCACATCCAGCAATAATTAGTGCTGAAAATCCAACTAAGAACTTTAACCAATTCATTATGATAAATCTACGATGTTTGTTGTTAATTCTACCAATCTTTCGATTTCATTTGATAACTTAATTGCTTGTGCTTGGTCTGCAGGTCTTTCACCTTTTAACATTTCAGCAATAACTTTAGCTCTTTTAGTAATAGCTTCTAAATGCTCTTGAGCTCTCATTTTGTATTCTGGTTTCATAATTTGTTTTTTAAATTGTATATATAAATATACTCTAAATAAAAATGAGGGTGATTTTACTCACCCCCACTATTGTTAGTTTGTTTGTTTAGTTAAATTAACCAATTGAAACCGTTCGTTTCTTTGGTTTTTCGGGTTCTCTCTTTGGTATTTGTAACTCCAATACACCATCTTCAAATGATGCTTTTACACTATCTAAATCAAAGATTTTAGAATCAGCCGTAAAACTTCTTAAAAACGATGAACGTTTAACTTCTCTACGAAGATATACTCCACCTTCTTTTTCGGTTGCTTTACTTGATTTTTCTCCTTTTAGTGTAATCACATCACCATCTACATCAATGGTAATTTGTTCTTTGGTTAGTCCCGGAACTTCTGCTACAATCTCAATACGGTCATCAAAATTAATGATGTCACATTTTGGATAAGCTGCTTGTTGAAATGCGTTGATACCAATTTCCTTTGATAATTCAGGAAATGATTCTGAAAATACTTTATCAAATAAAGTATCTAATGGTGAGAAGAACTCGTCCCTAAATTGGGGAATAGGGAATCCCTTTTGAATTTGTGCTTTCATTTTTACTTTTTTAAGCGTTAATTTGTATCTCCTTTTGGATGATACGCCGATATGCTGGCCAGCTCTATCGGTTTATAAATATAATGAAATTAAAATTTAATTCCATTTTTATATTCTGAACTTTCAATTCTACAACTCATATGGTCTGCCCAATGTAACAAATATGGTAATTCAGTTTTTAATGAAAACTCCTCACTGTAAGAAATAAAATATTTTTCGTTAGCTTTGTTATATAAACCATCAGCTAACATAATACCAATCATTTCTTTTTGTGTAAACTCAATACCATACTTTTGTAATAACCACAATGCTCTATGTGTTACATCCATATAATGTAATTGTCCGTTTTGTGTAAATACTGAACCTTGATTCTTACGATGCCAATCACTTTCTTGTGGGATGTAATAAGGACCTGCTGCATCTCCTAATTTTCCTAAATCATGATGTAATGCTGCAAATAATAATTCTTCAACTTCAAAATCAATAGTACCACCATTGTTTTTAAATTGTGTCATTTGCCCAATTGCATTTTTACATACATTCATAACATGGTCAATATAACCACCAATGTATGCCGAATGAAAATGCAGTCTACCACTTGCCGGAGCTACCGTTAATTCCATACCCAATTCTTCTGGGGAATACATATGTAATAGCTTCTCTAATCTTTTAGGTTGTGAAGCAAATGCTTTTTTAACGAAGGCTATAAACTTATCATAGTTAGCCTGTAATTGTTGTTCTGTGTAATTTCTCATAATACAAATATACGATTTATTTTTTAATTCTCCAAATTTTCTTCAATATCATCTCCAGTAAGAGCGTTATATAATATAGATAATTCTTCCTCACTACTACAAAATCCAAGTCCATCCATATCCATTAACTCAATAAAATATTGCCCTGGCTTTAAACCAATATCTCTCAAAATGATTAACTCATCAGTTGCATTTGATACAAACATTGTTGCAAATTCATCATCTCTATCTTTTGGTATTGGTAGTGTAAAATAATAATGCTCTCCACTATCATCTGGTGCCTCATCATCGAATCCATCTCCACTTGATATTTTTTTCCAACCTTGTCTTTTAAATGTTTTTTCAGTTATTGGAGTTAATGGTAATTTTATTTCTTTCTTTCTCATTATTCTAAAACTATTTTTGTATATATTATTTTATTTGATGGAGTATGTTTAGCTTTTAAAATAAGAGTATCACCTTTCATTCTACCAATTGGTGCTATCATATTATTTATTTCACCACCATTACCACTATATGATGCAAAATTACTTGTTGGTACTAATTCATCTTTAGATGCTATTAATGGTGGTAAATTAACAATAGTATATTGGCCTGTGAAATAGTTTACATAAGCTTTAGTAATATATGCTACCGTATCTCCTTTTTTAAGCCACCAATATAAATTACTTTCCCAATCAATTTTTTCAGGTGGATATGGTTCTTTACCATCTAATAATACTTTACCAGTAACTCTACTTAATGTTTGATTTTGTCTTACATCAAGTTTAAGGTGATAGTATCCATTAGCATCAAATAATAAAGATTTAGTTCCACTTGAATTTAAAACAGAATCTATTTTTATAGAATATGTTTTTTGTGATATAACTAAATCTTCTTTAGAACATGCTGAAAATAAAAGTAAGAGGGGTATTATTTTTTTCATATTATAATAAATGTTTTAAAACGGCCTCCCAATTGGGAAACTTATCAGTTGCGAAATGTATATGTTCACCTTTAAACTCACCTGCTCCATTAGCAGTTCTATCATCAATTAAATAATCTCCAATCAATAAATTCTTTAAATGAGTAATAGCCATTTTTTTATGGAATATTCTACCAAAGTGTTCTTCAATCCAAAATCTTTTATCCATAGCTCCCATAGGATTCCCCCAAGGTGATGCGGTAGCAATATACAAATGATATTTTTCACTTGCTATTAATTGATGGATAGCATCAATAGCTCTTTCAATTGGTGGTGGATTTCTAAATATACCAGGTATGTGGTCATATCTACCTTTATAGTTTTCTTTTAAGAATGTGTTTTCTGAAATAGTATTTTCAACATGCTTGCCGAAATCTACCAAAACACCATCCATATCAATCCATACAATCTTTTTGTTTGTCATATTTTTATTGGTTATTTACTATGTAAAGATACGAAAAATACATCAATTTACCAAATAAAAGACAAAAAATAACCCGTTGAAAATCAACGAGTTATAATTTATTTTTGATTATATATTAATTTTCTATAATATGTACTCCCTCAATTAGCTCTCCTTCTGATGGTGCCTCTAAATTTAATTCAAATGGATTACTTTCACCTAATATAATTTCTTCTTCTAATTCATATCTTTCAAGTACCCTTCTAACAATGCCTGAACGAATACAATCCGATGAAGCAAATTCTATTTGATAAGCTCCCTTCATTCCTGCTAATCGTTTCCATATATCATAGAATCCACTTTTTTGATAAGCAGGTACTCCATTAGCACGATACTTGTCACATTGAGAAAGGTCACCTTCTATAATTAATTTTGAATCATCTGAAATTCTAGTGATTAAAGTTTTCAATTGTAGTGGTGAGGCATTTTGTGCCTCATCTAAAATAATATAACTTTTTTCAAAGTTAATACCTCTTAAAAAGTTCATAACCCTAAACTCTAACTTTTTGTTTTCAATTAATTTCTTAACTTCAACAGGTCCGATAATTTTGTTTAAGATAAATAAAGATGATTCATTGTGTACTTCTATCTTTTCCATCAAATCACCAGGCAGATGACCTAACTTATCTTCGTTGCCAACATCTACGGTTGGGTTAATTATAATAAGTTTTTCAATTGGTGATGATTTGTGTAATAATAGTTCTAATCCTTTTTGTATTGATATGTAAGTTTTTCCAGCTCCGGCTAAGGCATGTGCCATTATAATATTATTCCCTTCGTTTTCTATTGCTTTGTAAAATCTTTTTTGGTTTTTTGTTTTAAATTTAATTCTCTTTATAACTTTTGGTAGTGAATGAATAACTTCTTTTGGTTCTTCAGCAACTGGTGCTTTTTCTTTTCTTGCCATGTTCTAATTTTTTGTTATTAGGAACTTATAACTAAAGGTTTTTCTTTAACCTTTCTTTTTCTTTTTATAGAATTAATTGTTGTATGTATATCTTTACACAATTCATATTTTTCCAAATTAACGCATAATTGAAGAAGATACTCTAATGCAAGTATGTAATCTTTCATTTCAATTGTAGCAACAATATCTGATTGTTTAAAACGGATTAAAATAATTTGTGATTTTCTTTTTTGATGAGCTAACTTAATTCGCTGAAATGTTTGTGTGATAAATGCATCACCAAAATCGCTAAGATAATTGTTAATAATTGGGTTAGAACTATTTAAGTATTTTTTCCAATCTACTTTTAGCAACACCATATATGGAACATTTAATTACATATAAATATAAGTTAATAAAGGAAATCGGTTTATATATTTAGATTAACCACCTGGTAATTTTGGTGCATCTGGTAATTTAGGAATATCAGGTACTTTTGGTGCATCTGGTAATTTAGGAACTTCAGGTGCTTTTGGCATTCCAGGTAATCCCATTTTTTTAAACTTTTTAGCAACTTTTGGTTTCTTTGGTTTAAACAATTTAATAGGCGGTAATTTTAAACTTGGTAATTTAGGTAATTTAGGAAGTTTAGGTAACGCTGGTAATAATGATGCAGCTAATCCTATTAAATCAGGTATAGATGGAATTTTTGGTATTGCTGGAATTTTTGGTAATTTAGGTAGTTGTGGAATTTTTGGTAAATCCGGTATAGTAGGTAGTTTTGTTGATGGGGATTTTAAATTATTAACAGTTTGTGTGGCCACATCTATTTTAGTTTGTTCTGAAGCTTTTTGTTTTTGTAAAATAGCAATTCTTTCATTCATTTTTTTAATAACCTCTTCTACCAATTTATTTCTATTTGAAGATTGACCACTTGTATATGTTATATCCGATACTAAAACCGATACTTGCTTTATATCAAAGTATATAATTTTTGTTGAAAAATTCTTTTGTGTTGATTTTTCTGTATTAAGTGCTAATATCTCTGCATCTATTTTAGCCATTTGAAGTTGCGATAATTTTAAATCAGCTTGAGCTAGTAGTTGCTTTTCTGAATTATCTAATATATCTTTTGATAGTGCTCCAATACCAAATGATGCGGATATATTTGTACCAATTTTCATTGTTACATAATTACCATCCAATACATCCCATCCAGCTAAAGTTGTTGATGGAATTACACTATTGGATTCTTCATATAAAGAATTTGGTTTTTCTACCACCCAATCAATATAAGTTACTAAATTATCATAATCAAGTATTCCACCTTTTCTAAACATTATATTTTGCCTCATTGAAACAAAATTGCTAAGTTCACCAGCACCCAAACTATTAAATTTAGTTACTAAATCATTTACAACAACTTTTACTATATATTTTGGATTAAAGCTTGCTTGTACAAAGTATGGATTGTTTTCATTTATACTTGAAATCAAATTATTATAATGGTCTTCAGATGTATAGTATACTGGGGATGTATCTTTTATATCTTTGAATATTGCTAGTATAAATTTAAACGTAGTTCCTTTTACCCATTTTAAATCATCTAATGCTGGTATTTTGAAATTTACCATATTAGTGGTCGCATACTCACCATATAATACTAATGTATTTTCAGCAGTACCAATTTTATAATTTTTAATATTGGGATACTGATTATCTAACTCAGGTAATTTTTTATAATCCATATAGATAAATATACGGACTGTAAATTATTATTTTTGTAGGTTTTCTATCTTACGATTGAGGTAAAATGCGGCTTTCTTTAAATCTTCTAATTCCTTTTGAGGGTCTTTCTTGCCGGCTCTTGCTATGTATTTAGCAACATTGAATAGGTATGCATCTTTATCTAAACCCCAAGCTTCACATACTTTAATTACTTCGTATGGATTATCAACTCCACCATAGTAAGATGGATTTTTAACTGCTTCTTTGATGTTTGGTTTAGCTGGCATATATGTAGATATTTTTATTCGTTTTACAAATATACGAAAAATATTTGATACTACCAAGCAAAACCATGTATCTTTTTTATTTTGCTAAATTTATCCACATTTCTTTACGTTTGGGATTTTTGCGCTATATCTATACTGGACTACTTGGAACTGTATAAAAAGAAACTGGGACTGAAACTGGGAAACTGTAATACCAGGAAAATACTAGGAAACATCTGAGAATGTTCCATCTTCATTTTTACTTACTACTTTATAAATTCTAGCGGTTGGGTCATTTGCAAACAAAGTTGCTGCATGTGATTGAGCTTCTTCTATCGTTTCAAATTCATCGATAGTATCATTTGCATTTAATCTTAATACCCAAATTTGTCTTTTTGCCCAATGTGGGTCTCCTGCGTTTACATCCGTAGGTATTAATTGTTTGTGTATAAAATAAGCCATTTATAATAATTTTTTAAATAATATCTTTTTAATCCAAGCACTTCTCAAACCCACCCATTGATAATATCTATATCTTAATTTTTGTGTTAATATATAAAAACTAATAAAACCAAACACCAATAGTAAAAAATTAATAATTTTCGATATGGTGGATGGAGTGTACATATTATCTCCAATCCTGTTTAATATGGTTAAACGAAGATATCATGCATATAAATATCTTAAAATTTAAATACCAATATCTTTCAATCTTAATATCTCTTTTTCAATATGGCGATTATATCCGTTCCATTTAATATTTTCCAACATCCATTTACGATACCATACAGGAATTGATTTAATATCCCTACCTTTGTATTTTCCAAATGTCATTAATATAGGACCAACTACATTAGCCATATCTTGTGGTGATGGCTTGCCTTCTATATGTAATCCAATCTCATCTAAAGGAATGCCTGTTAATTGTTTCTTACCCTCTCCATATAGTTTCCAATCAAATGGAAAATGTTCTTCATCTTTTTTGAAATATAACTCCTCTACCTTACCAAAACGAGGAACACTACCTACAAAATCAATAACCAATCCATCTTTTTTATTAGGATGAATACGAGTAACCCTCCCTACAAACTGATACCACCAACTCAATGATGCGGTGGGTCTGCCTGTTATTATGCAATCTAATTCTGGATGGTCAAACCCTACTGATAATATAGTAACTTGAACAACTATCCTCAAACGTAGGTTCTTAAAATCATCAATAATCCGCTCTCTATCACTATCAGCCATACCACTATATACTGCTTCACAACTTGGTAACTTTGTGGATAATTCAATTGCCGCATCAACGGATGGTACTGCTACTAATATTGATTTTCTATTGGGCATATCCGCAATTTTCTTCATTATCTTACCACCAATGTCTTGTTGCTTATATGCTCGTTGTATTGAATCATCCGTATAATCAGCATATGATGAATTGTAAACCAACCCACCTGTTTCAAAATCGTAAGCTTCATATACTAAAGGTGACCAATACCCATTTTGTACCATATCTTCGATTTGAGCCACATGTATTACCTCTTTGAAGTAATTCCCCTTTTTAGATTTTGAAGTCAGCATGACCAGCTTAGAATAAGACCTACCCACATCGTTAAGGTTTGTTTGTAACTTCAATGGAGTTGCGGTTAATCCTAATACGTGAGTGATTTTAGCTGCAGTTAAGAACCTTCGCATCATCCCACCTGGCTCTCTTGGGAATCTATCACACTCATCTATAATAACCTTTCGAATACCTAATGTATGAAATTTATGTGCTATATTAACAATAGAACCAATCGTAGCATATGTAACCTCACCTATTTCTTTTTCACCCATTGCCGCACTATATATGGATGCTTTACCACCTAAATTGATAAATTTGTTATAGTTTTGCTCTAATAACTCTTTTGATGGCTGAATCACCAATAACTTTTCACCCAATTGATGCGCAATATCAGCTATCACAATAGACTTACCAAATGCGGTAGGGGCTACTATAATAGATGGAACTGATTTCTTTTGTTGAAAAAATTCAACACCTTTTTTAACAGGTTCTACCTGATTTTCTCTTAGTTTCAAATTTTTACAATTTACAATTGTAAAGATACAAAAAATACCTGATATATCCAAATATTTTTATTTATATATTAATTTGGTAATGTGGATATTATTTCGTATCTTTGTGAAACATTTTAACAAATCATTATAGTTATTGCGGTAATGCTTATGAGTAGAGAAAAAAATATTATATTATATACATATAGAAAAAATTCAGCCATTTTAGCAAACGGAATGGTGGGATGACCAAGTAGGTGTGGATTAATTCGCACCTTTTTTATTTTAAACAATTAAACAAACAAAACAAAAAACAGCATGAAAAATCTGAAAAAACTGATGTTACTTACGATTATGTTCGCATTATCCTTCGTAGCAAAAGCACAAGAGACTACATCTGAAATCCAAGGAAATGTTTTGGCAGGTAAGAATGGTTTAGCGGGCGCAACCGTAACAGCTATTCATCAACCAACAGGAACGAAGTACAAAACAAGTGCTCGTGCCGATGGAAGATACAACCTACCAAACCTTAAGATTGGAGGACCTTATGTAGTAACAGTATCATTTGTTGGATTCAAAGAAGAATCGCAAAGTGATATTCAATTAGTCTTAGGACAAACCTATAAAGCTAATTTTAGTTTAGTAGAGAAATCAACTTCATTGAAAGAAGTTGTTGTGAGAGCTAACCAAAGTAAAGTATTTAACAATGCTAGAACTGGTACGCAAGAGAACTTTAATAGAACACAATTGACAGGTTTACCTTCAACTTCTCGTTCTTATAAGGATATCTTAAAATTAGTTCCTACCAACAATAACTTTTCATTTGGTGGTATCAGTTCACAATTAAACAACATCACAGTAGATGGAGCTAACTTTAATAACTCTTTCGGATTGGCTAGTGATATTGGTGGACAAACTGGGGCAACGGCCATCTCTTTAGATGCTATTGACCAAATTCAAGTAAACACTTCTCCTTTTGATGTACGTCAGGGTGGTTTCGCAGGTGGTGCAGTGAATTCGGTAACTCGTAGTGGTACAAATAAATCTTTTGGTTCTGTTTATCAATATTTTAAGAATAAAGATTTACAGGGTTACAAAGTAGGTGATGTTGAATTACCTAAGCAAGATTACACTTATGATTTAAAAGGTTTCACAGTAGGTGGAGCATTAGTTAAAAATAAGTTATTCTATTTTATTAATGGTGAGCAAGAAAGTAGAGAAGCTCCAGCAACATTATGGACAGCTAACGATGCTACTCATCCAGCTAATGGTACAACAGTATCTAACGCTAATGGGGCTCAGTTAGATGCTTTAAAACAATTCTTAATTACTAAGTATCAATACAATCCCGGTGAATATCAGGGGTATTCTTACAAATCACAATCAAAGAGATTAACTGCTAAGATTGATTGGAACATTAATACTAACAATACATTCACATTGAAGTATAGTTATTTAAAATCTTCTAACCAAATTCCTCCATCTAATAGTGGTTCAGTTAATAGCTCTTATGGTAGAACACCTGGTCAGTACGCATTACCTTTTAATGGTGCTGGTTATGAAATTAATAACAACGCTAACGTATTTACTGCTGAGTTAAACACTCGTTTCTCAAATAGTATGAACAACAAATTACAAGTTGGTTATACTCAATTAAGAGATTATAGAAGTGCATTAAGTAGCGCTAATTTCCCATTAGTAGATATCTTAGATGGTAACGGACAACCTTTCACATCTTTTGGATATGAGCAATATACTTTTGGTAACAAATTAAATACCGATGTATATCAGTTCAATGATATCCTTTCTATCTATAAAGGAAAACATGAGATTACATTAGGTACTCAAAATTCTTACAAAGAATATTCAAATGGGTTCTCACCTTCTTATCAGGGTGTTTATCGTTTCAATAGCTTAGCTGATTTCTACGCATCTGCGGCAGGAACTAAAGCAGCTGCTAGATACGATTTATCATACACATTAGGTGGTGGTGAATTTCCATTAGTAGGACCTAAAGATTTAGAGTTAGGTGTATTCATTCAAGACAAATATAGAGCAACTGATAAATTAACTCTTACCTATGGTTTGAGAGCTGATTATACTCAATTCTATAATACATTCTTATACAACCCAGTTGTAGATACATTAACTCAATTCTATAATGGTACTCATGCTAATACAGGTTTAGCACCAAACAAAGCAGTTCAATTCTCTCCAAGAGCAGGATTTAACTATGATGTATTAGGTGACCAAACACTACAAGTAAGAGGTGGTACTGGTTTATTCTCTGGCCCTCCTCCATTTGTTTGGATTAGTAACCAAGCTTCAAATAGCGGTATGGCATTATTTGGAAGTATCTCAGCAGGTACTACTTATATGTTTGACCCAAATGTTGATAAGTATAGACCATCTGCAACAGCGGCATTATCTAAATCTTATTCAATAAATGTAACTGACCCAAGCTACAAATTCCCACAAGTATGGAAATCAACTTTAGCGGTTGATAAGAAAATTGCAGGTGGATTTGTTATAACTGCTGAAGGTACATATACAAAGAATATTAACGCTTCAGTATTTCAAAATATCGCTTTACCAACAACAGGTTTAATTACCTTAAGTGATGGTAGAATTAGATATCCAAAGACTTCAGTATATCCTATTGGTGGTTCAGCATTAGCATCAGCTAGTAACCCATCAATCGGTAACGCTATCTATATGACTAACGCTAACGCGGGTTATGTATTGACAGGTACTTTACAAATTCAAAAGGTATCTAAGAATTTAGTAGCTACATTAGCTTACACTAGACAAGAAGCTAAAGATGCTACAATCAATGGTTCTACCGCAGGAACAATGTGGGGAGCTAAGCCGGTTGTAGGTGGTGCTAATAATTTTGAAGTAGGTTATTCAAACAACTACTTACCTCATAGAATCGTAGGTTCTTTGGTTTATGGTAGAGAGTTAATTAAGAATACAAGAACATCAGTAGGTGTTATCTATGAAGGTTCTCCTAATAACGCTCCTACATCAACTTCATTCATCTACAATGGTGATTTGAATGGTGATGGTTACTCAAATGATTTAATGTTCATCCCTAAAGATGCATCTCAAATCAAATTAGTAAACGCAGCAGCGGTAAGTGGAGTAGCTGATACTCGTACACAAACTGAATTATGGAATCAATTAGATGCTTTCATTTCAGGCAATCCTTACTTATCTAAACATAGAGGAGATTTTGCAGAAAGACAAGCAATGGTATTACCTTGGGTTAATAGATTCGATTTAAACTTCACACAAGATGTTTATTTAAATGTTAAAGGAAACAAACACACTTTAAGATTTACAGCTGATATCTATAACTTCACAAACTTATTAAATAATGAGTGGGGTACATATCAATTACCAACAACAACAGCTCCTTTAACTTTCACTAAGTTAGATACTGATGGTAAGACTCCATTATTCTCATTCCCTTATTTAGATGGTAAAAACAAAGTTCCATATACTAATTCATTCAAAAATGATGTAAGTGGTATTTCTCGTTACACTATCCAATTAGGAGTTAGATATTTGTTTAACTAACAATTAATAGTATATTATAAAGTTAAAACCCTCACAATATGTGGGGGTTTACTTTTTGCTATTAAGTTTATGTTAATATTTATTTAAACTCGGCGCCTGTTTTATAAAGTAAAGTTACCCTTTATTCATTTTAAACAGAAAAGACATGCAAAATGTATTAGATTTCGTTTTCAACTTTCACTTCTTAGGAGGTTTTGTAGTTGGATTAGTTTTGAGACCATACCTTATGAAGTTGGTGGCAAAATTCACAAAGTAAAAAGTAGATTATTAGTACTAATCAAAGAACCCCCTTAATTGGGGGTTTTTTATTTTTAATTATCAAACTTTTCATCAAACATTTTACGAAATTTACCATGAGGTTTTTCTCTATACATTACCCTATCTCTATTGATAACTATTGGTCTTAATTTATTATAATCTTCTTTATTGAAAATTAAAATAACCTTATCTCCTTTAACCGTTACACTTAATGGTTTTGGATAAAATGGAAATTGATGATTTCTAAATTGAGGTCTTTGCTGAAAGTTTCCTCTCATTTCAACGTTACCTTCGTGTCTAAATGGAGCTTGTTGTGAAAATGCGGCAATAGATGTAATCATCAGTAAGGCTGCGAATAATACTTTTTTCATATTGGTTTGTTTTATATAAATACATTTGTGTAATATGATTGATAACACAAAACACCCTATTTTATACCGCTTGTGTAAATTATATTTGGTATATTGAATATTATTTCGTATCTTTGTAAAAATAAATTAATATGACTAGCCAAGAATATACACAATGGTTGAAAGGATTTTTAGATGCAGTAGATAACTACTCTATTACTAAAAAACAATTTGATGCAATTAGAGAGAAATTAAAAGAAGTAGATGATACTACTCATAATATTGGAACTCCTATTGGTAATGGTGGATGGTGGGGTGGTGGTACTATAACACCATATAGTATCCCTTTAAGCGGCACTATCACAACAGGTGGTACAATTACTACATCAAACTATCCAAGCGGAAGTACACTCACCTATACAACAGGAAATAGTACTGGTACATATACAATGCCAACCGGCACACTTACATCAACAACCGCTTATGTAAATCAAAGTAGTCAGGATGATGAGAAATTATTATTGGATTAAACGTATCTAGCCGTTCCAAATGAAGTATCCATACCATCCAAAGGTATGTTTGTGTTATAACTACGAGTTGAATTACCACCAACGTAATCAATGGCATCTTTAATAGATTTGAATCTTTTAGGAGCAAATGTGGTATTTGATTCACCACCACTAGCAATAATGCTTTTATCGGTTTTGTTATAGTAGATAGTTCCACCAAACTTACCCATAACCATTACATTGTATTTAACGTAATCTTTAGAAGTACCTTGCTTTACTAATTTAGTATTTTGATATGAAGGTCTAACACCACCGGCATCTTTTTGTTTGAATGTAAACTTATCTACATTACTTTCACCTTCCATTATTTTTACCATACTAATCATATAGCAATAAATATGGTTATTTTATGTTATCGTATCTTTGCTTGTTCTTTTTATTTTCAAACGCCATTTCAACAGCTACCCATTTTCCTTTTGGACATGCACCAATTTTAGGACTATAAACTTTTGCTTTAAGAGCACATCCACATTCTCCACAATGAATCATTGGCAATGTTTTTTTAGATTCGCACCCATCGCATATTTCCATACGAGCTCCAGCTAATTCACTTTGTAAATCATTTGGGTTAAACATTATACCCCAAGCCTTAAATATTTCTTCTATCTTATTCATACAATATAATTATATCGTATTTAAATAATGTGTAAGGGATTCGCCAAACAATTCCATATCTTCTAATACGGAATGATAAATAACATCCTCAATTATATTAGCCGGTCTTACATCATCTTCTACTAAAGAAAAGTGATAAGCCGTTTCATATGTATCAGTAGCTTCCGCTAATGGTTCTCTTATAATAGCCATCGTTATACTCTTTTTGGTATTAGCATTAAACGCCTGTAATGCATAACACTCTTTCATTTCTTCTACTCTCCCAATCTGCCAATCTCCAAAGTATTGGTTCTTAATCTTCTTATAGTTTTTTATTACTAACATATTACACTTTAACCTTTAAATTATGTCTAACTACTACATCCACTATTGCTTCATAAACTGAATCAACATCTTCTAATTCTTTTTTATTCAACCAATATTCCGATACACCACATAACATTAAATACTCACCTCTATGCGGATGGTCTTGTTGTGGAGGACTAATTCTACTTAATGTTATTCTATAATATTCATTAGAAGGTAAAGTAGGATAGTAGTATGTTATTTCATAATACAATTCCAATTCCCCAATATCTATCTGACTTCTAAATAATCTAGTCAACTTATCCCAATTCTTTATTGTTATCATAATTAAAAAGGTAATCCGTATTCATCATCAATAACACTTTCTACCCAATTATAGAAAGCACTTTTATTCAAACTTGTTTTTGCTAAATTAACAGTCCTTCTCCACTTATCACTAACCATATCTTGAATATACACTTCATGCAAATCTCCACTTATTGGAAAATGCTTTGCTCTCTTTTTAGATTTTAATTTATTTCTATGTATTAAGACATATACTCTCTTTTGTTCGTTCCTATGTTCAAACTCAAAGGAATAAAAATCTTTATCTTCTAAAGCATATTTCATATCCCATCCATAAAATGTACCATGCCCCACATCACTATTATAATTTTGTATTGTAATCATCTATTTGTTGTTGTAAAGTTTGTAATGTTTGTATTATATGAGATTGTGTGAATGGATTTGATACTGAACCACTGCCATATAAAACATTTGTGCCGGCGTTTTGGACTTGATTAATAATTCCCGTAGTACCGCCATAGAAACTATTTTTAGCT
>Ga0209296_1000965_pt1 | contig 23481 bp, 23 predicted proteins | sample S_130206_EF_Meta_FD_187319 | JGI IMG/M metagenome (GOLD analysis project Ga0209296, IMG submission 187319) | Freshwater microbial communities from Lake Simoncouche, Canada to study carbon cycling - S_130206_EF_MetaG (SPAdes) (version 2) | ecosystem: Environmental > Aquatic > Freshwater > Lake ...
CGGGAAGCACGATGGAACCAGGCACCACTATGCGCCTCCACACCGCTGGACTGACGCCCAGCATGGTCACCTTGAGCTGCAGGAAAGCCTGGGAAGTTCTTGGGTCAGTCATGGCACGTCGGGCTATATCCTAAAGACATAAGCGCTGAGATAACTACGTTTTTGGTCCAGCATCGCGCATTTTAACGGTGGTTGGGTGGTTGCCCCGAGCAACATTACAACTGGCCCCATTTAGCGTGACGCTATCAAAAGGCTAATCAGAAAACAGTCACACCATCTGCATTTCAAAGTTAAAGTTCGGTATAAGCATTCTACACTCTCGAACACGTTTTTCGTCCTCCCTCAAGACGTGCCATGACATATTGAGACCTTCGATTAACCCCGAAAAACACATACGCCACTCTTCTTGGGTCAAATTAGACGAAGATGAATTCAGTTTTTTAACAAGAGAAACGCCTGAAGACATGACTTCTCGCAACATCGCTGTACAAAGATTTACTTTAGGCGAATCCGCAGGACTTCCTCCGAAATAAAGCCCAGGGAGGAGCCTATAGCCCTCTTGCAGCCTAGGAATTATGCACGAATGCGTGTCCCATGACACAGGTACGTCATTAATTAATGGAGAAAAAATCTCCTCCAACTCGTGCCATGCCATGTTAAAATGGCAAAGCACATGCCCGAAATATATCGAGAGTGCGTGATCATCTGACACTTCACCATCCTCCAGGGTCGCAATTAACTCGCTAAGGTGGCAGCAACCTTGGTCTAGCTCAAATGCCGCAGATTCAGAACTCATCGAAACCAAGTCGTTGGATTATACCAGCACCTACACATTTGATAGACAAACTCTTCGAGTTCTTCGACAGCCTTTAGATAATTTGAACGTTGAGACATCTGCTTTCTGATTTGGCCCCGCCAGGTTTTAATCACGTTATCTATGCCACGCATTCCCTCTACCACCTTTGGATCGTAATTTGGGTACGACTTTGGGTCAGACACATAACGCTTATGGTTGGCAATTTCCTCATCTACACTTCTAACTGATTTCTTCGCCCTTTCCAAGGCATCTTTAGCACGTTCGCAAGGATCTCGGCCCTTTGAGGTATTCTTAAAGTTTTGGACCGTATTCTCAACTGCAACCGCTGAAGTGGCAGCAAGCGCAGCAGCTAAAGGAATGCCAGTAATAGCACTTATTTCCTGAGCAGTCATTCCCTCGGCAGCCATGCGCGGAACATTCCAAGTCGCTGAATCAAGCAGTCCATTTAAATCTACCCTCACCGTTGGCGCGTTCTGAACAAAAACTGATGCGTCAACTCCGCCCTCCAGTCCAATAGGATCCCGACTCAGCCACCGTCCAAGCGATGGATTATACCATCGGAAACCCATCTGGTATAGACCAGTGACTTCATCACTGACCTGTCCCTGGAATCCGACATCGACACCAGTGAGGCTAGCTTCCACAGAAGTACCATCGGGCTGAAAGCAGTTCATCTCACCGAAGGCTTCATAGCTCCTGCACTCGAGAACATTACCGTCGCCGTCTAAGATTGCCGTAACGCTGCCCATCGCGTCAGAAGTCACATAATATCTGGTAACAGTCATAGAAAGTAGAAGTCGTGGTGAGCGGTGTCCGCCTGTTGTGCCAGCGCTTTGATACGCTGGGGCTGTGCCGGCCACACTGCTTTTAGAGAGTTTTAGTGTCAAGCACACGGGCCGGAGGCCCTGGGCCGCCAGCGGCCTCGTTGGGCGTGAGGTAGCCCACCCCGCCGTGGGGACGCTCCTCGTTGTAGACGGCGATCCAGTCGGAGATGACGACGCGGGCCTCGGAGAGCGTGTAGAGCTGCTCGCCGTTGAGGCACTCATCCCGGAAGCAGGAGTTGTAGCTCTCGATGACCCCGTTCTGCCAGGGCGAGCCGGGGTCGATGGCGAGCGTGCGGATGCCACGGTTGGCCAGGCCGTCGCGGACGATTCGAGCGATAAACTCGGGCCCGTTGTCGGAGCGGATGTGCTCGGGGGCGCCGTAGGCTTCGATGGCCTTCGAGAGGACTGCCATGACGTCGTCAGCGCCGATACGCCGGGCGACGTGGTGGGCGACGCACTGCTTCGTGTGCTCGTCGATGAGCACCAAGGTCCGGAAGCCTCCTACCCTGGTCGTGATGTCAGACACGAAGTCCCACGTCCACACATGGCGGGCGTAGGCGGCATTCGTGGGGATGCGGCCGGTGGTGTGGCCGCAGCGTGGCTGCCGCGGCTTCTCCTGCGGACGCCGAGGCAGAGGACGCGTCGCAGCCGGCGGATCTGCCTCAGGCCGACCGCTGGCACCCCTGGGCCGACCAAGAGCCGGTTGACCAAGACCTTGGCCTTTTCGGCACCCTAGGCGCGGATGACGGCTGAAGACGGCAAGGAGGTCACGCTACACTGCCGGGCTACACTCTACTTGACCAACAAACTGAGACTACCCCACATTACCAACAGGCTGCCACTTTAATCAACGCTTCCAGCCCGGAGTAGAGTCGACACTAGCCCCTTCAACAGTCCGAAGGAAAGAACGCAGTCTTTCGTCAGTCTCCCTTCTATTGTGCTTAACGTCTTGTAAAAAGAGCGGATGCCTTGACTTAAGGAAACATTCAGCTGCGCGCGAAAGAGCAGCCAACTCATTCCCTGCATCGCCTTCCCTTTCGTAGACGGATGCAAGTTGAACCCAAGCCATTCCAAGCAGCCAGTTAACATCCATGCCTTCCCGATCAATTCCGACGGTATTTTCTTGGAGATATTGCAAGTGCGCTAGTAGTTCACGCTTAGCCAAATCCCTACTCCCAATGAGGTAAACCGACTCTACTCGTAGAATTTCTGAGCGGTACTGCACACCCGACCCTGAGTCGCGGCAACCCGTAAACAACAAAACTATCAATAGAAATAGCCTAATCCGCGAATGCGACGTCATAGTTTCAGCGGCAACCATCAATATTGTGCAAAGCTTCAAGTGCTACATCTAAAGCCTGCTCATAACTCTCAAAGTAATCCTTTTTAAGGAAGCCAGGCGGAGGCTGAACCAAAGTATAGGTAGGCTTGTCGAGTTCCCATTTGCCCTTAGAAAAACACCAGAAACCCTTCTGAAAAGTCTCTGTTTGGACAAAGGTATATGCGTAATACGGACCAATCTTTTTAAAATACTTCTTAAGTCCCTTCGCGATCTTCGAAACAACTTCAGACTTCGAAGTGGCAGCATCCGACGCGATGTCCTCTGCCACAAACCCACCAATATCCATCAAGCCCACAATGCTCCTCGCCGCAAAGTCCGGAGGGAAACCGGATGTAAAATTAAATGGGGAGAGATATCCCTCGGCCGTCTCCGAAAAATCGATAACAGCGTCCATCTTTCTATCAAATTCGTCATCTGGCGCACCTTCGTGCAATCCCTTTACAACAAAACCGCAAAACTTGATTCTTTTGGTTCCAGGGACTACTTCGCCTTCAGATAATCCAAGCCAATCAACGTAGGTCACGAGATTATTTCTGGCGACGCGGTACAAATTTTTCCCACCTGTCAATCCAATTGGATCCATACTAAGCCAACGTGCAAGCAGCGGACTATACCATCGATAGCCCATTTGATAGAGGCCGGAGACATCGTCCCTGGCCTGTCCCTGGAATCCAACATCTACACCTGTTGGGCTAATTTCCACAGGGGAGCCATCGGGCTGCATGCACGTCATCTCACCGAAGGCTTCGTAGCTCCGGCGCTCGAGAACATTGCCATCTTCGTCTAAGATGGCCGTGGCGCTTCCCATCGCGTCAGAAGTCACATAATATCTGGTAACAGTCATAGAAAGTAGCAGTCGTGGTGAGCGGTGTCCGCCTGTGGTGCCAGCGCTTTGATACGCTGGGGCTGTGCCGGCCACACTGCTTTTAGATAGTTTTAGTGTCAAGCACACGGGCCGGAGGCCCGGGGCCGCGCAGCGGCCTCGTTGGGAGTCAGGTAGCCTACTCCGCCGTGGGGCCGCTCCTCGTTGTAGAGGCAGATACAGTCGGAGATGACGACGTAAGTTTCCGATAGCGTGTAGAGCCGCTAGCCGTTGAGACACTCACGCGGAAGCGGAGCTTAAAGGATTCGACGAAACCGTTCTGTCAAGGCAAGCCAGGGCAATGTTGAGGGTGCGGAGCCGCGATTGGCCAGGCCATAGCGGACGGTGCGGCGATAAACTCAGGGCCGTTGCCGGAGCGGCGATGCTCAGGCGCTCCGAGCAGGACGTCCGGGCGAGGACTGTCGCAGAAGCTCCCGCAGGGCCTATGGGTTTTGAGTTTTCGCGCGAGATCTCCAGAACGCGTTTCTACAGCAGTATGCCGGCATACCGCGGCCCCTACGCGATTCTCTGGTGGCTATTCGGGCCCGTGCAACAAAGAGAATCATGTCGAGGACACCATCCGAAACAACCAAAGTCGAAGACAAGCCATTACGAATCCGCCAAACATTACCCCACCCCACCATGCATGATACCGAGCATGCGGACGGAAATATAAATAGAGTGCCGCTATTGTAGTCAGAAGAATTAAATACTTTAACATGATGAACGGCCGCGCCAACTGATCGCCCGTCATATACAACGAGTAAGTAACTGCGTTGCCCACTGACCCCTGCTCGACAATCATGAAGCAGGACGAAATCACAACCAAGTGTCGTAAAAAAAGTAGGCTAACACGAAGAAAATGAAAACGACCAGTCGGAATGAACCGCACGAAAAGGGACAGTAGCACGCAAGCAATGAGCAGTGCTTTCAAAATGGCGAATGAATCCCCCCAAAAACCCCCGCCCACTAAAATGGGGTAGCTCGCATCGGCAGGGTAGCTAACATCGGCGACGCCTTTAATTAAAGGAGGAGCCAATACGATATGCCAAAATTCGTCAAGCATACCGGCCACTCTCACTTATTGGTGTGCCGAGAATCAGGCGCAACGTAGTAGACTTTATCTGGTTTATCAGACACGTTCCCGCTAGACTTAAAGACTGGATTGAAGCCCATGGACTTCAAATGATCATCGTAGCCCTCCAAAAATCGCAGGAATATGTTCCTGTTCCTAGACAGGTCAGTGTGCCCTCTGACATACACGCCCTCAAGGCGTTCACTCATCAACTCACAGATATTCGTCATACCAACCATCTTCGTATCCTTAAACCTGCATGCTTGATCCTTGGCAGTGCAACAGCCGTCCATGTAGATTTCCGAACGAAAACGCATCTTCGGCTGCAACAGTTTCGTCACACTGATCCCCTTAGTCGCCTGGGTCGGATTACTCTCATCTTTTTTAAGATTTCCGTAAAGAATGACATCCTGAACATTGCCGTCAGCCATAATTTTCTCGCTGGACGGGTCCACGTCATCGAGACCTTGCATACCTCCAGTCCCATGCCCAGTGAACCTTATATACCTAATAGACCCATCTTCACACCGCTGGACTACGTCTACGAATTCCTGCGCAGTATCACCTTCGGCTTTCATTACCTTACCGGACTTACCATCAACATATTCAACAAAGAACATCTGCCCATAAGTATCAACGTTGATGCTAGCTGCGTTTCCAAAAGCTCCTTGCAAATTCCCTCCTCCAGCCAAACCAATTGGATCACGACTGAGCCAACGCCCTAACAACGCCGCATACCACCTGTACCCCATTTGATAGAGGCCGGTGACATCGTCCCTGATCTGCCCCTGGAAACCAACATCCACTCCAGTTTGGCTAATTTCTACAGAGGAGCCATCAGGCAACATGCAGGTCATCTCACCGAAGGCTTCGTAGCTCCTGCGCTCGAGAACATTACCGTCTTCATCTAAGATAGCCGTGACGCTGCCCATCGCGTCGGAGGTCACGTAATAGTTGGTAACAGTCATCGAAAGCAATCGTGGTGGTTATTCAGGGAGTTTTGAAATTTCCTCAAAAACGCTTGTCCAGGTCTCAATCGAAGCCATTCGACCAGCCAGAACTGACAACCGCTCCTTGGCGGCAGCGGCCATGTCGGCGCGCATGTTGGGCTCGAAAGCCATCTGGCTAGCCCGGTAAATGAATTCGCGAGGATTGGAGCAAAGCCACCCGGTCTTACCGTGATCAACCATCCGGCGCCACCCTCCCCTGTCGTCGACGATCAGAACACTGCCGCTCGACATCGCCTCCAGGCCGACACGAGGCCAGTTCTCGGTCGTATCCATAGGCTGGAGGACGATTTCGCAATGACGGTAGAATTCCTGCTGAGAGCATTCCTTATGGTCTTTAGCCGCACGAATCCATGAATAGGGCCGGCCAATCTTGGCCATGGCTCGGTGGTCAAAGCCCAGAAAGATACCCCTCTTCAGTACCGGTGCCACGAAGTACTCATAGATGTGGAGGGTGGCCTTGGCGTACTTATCGGCATCCTGACGAGACACCCTACCGCATCCGAAATAATCAGAGGGACGCGTGGAAATGAAGGGGAACAGGCTATTGTCAAAATAGGGCTGAAAATGGCAAAATGACGCCTTGGAATCAGGCGAGATAGAAAGTAGCTTGGCTCGTTGGTCGGCCAGGACGTCGCGATTCTGGTAGATGAACATCGCGATTTGCCCTGCAGCCATGGCCTCCTTCTCCTTGGGAAAAAGCCAAGTCATGCAGTTGGCGAACACGGTCCTGGATGTCCTAAGGCGAATTTCAGGTAGACGCTTCAGGAACTCCGAGCTGCAGAAACCAAAAACAGGATCCCCCTTCCTGACCGCATCAAAGTTATTCGCAGGATGCACCTTAACGCCGCGAGCCAACATTTCTGGATACAAAGGCTCGTTTGTCCACCCCTCCATCGAGGGGATAAGGTTAACCTCAACGCCCATCTCCAGCCAAAGGACGATCTGGTGATGCAGTTCGGTTGCGGCGCCCCCATAAAGCCCCGGGAAGCCATGCACGAAGAGTTTGCGGATTGGACTCACGAGTTTTGCAATTCTTTTACGATTTTATACAGCACAATGTATTTGTAGGCTCCCGGGATAGCAATAGAAACCTCCCATGCCCCAGAACCCCGCCTACGCCTATTCCGACTCTTCCGACAGCAGCTCCTCCGACAGCAGCTCTTCCGACAGCAGCTCGTCGGACAGCCTATCGTCCTCGGATTCGGGTTCGGACTCTGATAGTTCCTCGAACTCCAGTTCGGACAGCCAGTCTTCATCCGACTCCAGCTCGGAAAGCTCCTCTGATTCGAGTTCCGAAAGTTCGTCCGACAGCGGGTCCTCAAGTTCTGATTCCAGCAGCGATTCAAGCTCCAGTAGCGAGTCATCGAGTTGCTCGCTCCCGGAAACGGATCAAACATACACCAATCTTGCCAAAACAAACTGTGAATGCTGCCCATGCTGCAGCAAGGAAGAGGACAATAAAACAACGTACCCGGTTCGCTACGGCGATGGCGAAGTAATCTTGACCGAGTCCGACCTTGAAGGTGGCGGGAACGGCATCCCCTGGGCGCATCGTCGTACGTACGGCAACCTGCTTTCGCGGAACGATGTCGGGGTCAATGGGAACAGCTGGCTGGTTGAGTCCCTCAGTTACGTCACCTCATCAGGAACGCGGCTCTGCGTGGTGATTTCCCCAGAAAGAAGCGTATGGTTTGAGCCAGCAGCCGGAGGCGGCTACGCGCCCATGTTCGGCACCCACGCAAGCCTAACCGTATCGACCACAGGTGAAGCCACCTACTTTGATGAAGAAAGTGGCTCTACCTATAACTACGCCTCGATCTACAGCACCACACCTGCGTCACGCGGCATCCTGCTTTCATTCACTACGGCTGGAGGGACTACCATGATGATCAGCCGGGACACAGCCTGGCGAGTCACCAAGGCCCAGACCACCGGCGACGTCCCCACCTCCTACGAGTACGCCTACGGCACAAACGGGAAATTCTCCTCCGTCACCCAGTATGTAGGTGAAACCCCTGTTCGTCGTGTTGAATACCTTTATCACAGCGGATACACCCCATGGGGAAGCGCGGGCGACCTATCGCTGGCCACGATCTCAGAATGGCAGGATGGCGTATGGGCAATACTCCGGCGGACAGCTTACCGTTATCACGTCAACTATTTGACGGGCGGATTCCCCCATGCGCTGCGCACCGTATTGAGCCCAACCGGCTGGGACAGGATGGTAGCCGACGGCCTAGACCCGCTCACAGCCACCATCGAGGAGGTGGAAGCATTTGCGCTCAGCGTTTTCGCGTACGATTCCCAACGGCGGGTAACGTCCGAAACCGTCATGGGCGGCCAAGGGACTTACCATTTCACTTACGCGACGAGTTCCTTCCCAGATGGACCAAACACCTGGGCAACGAAGACGACCGTCACAAACCCTGACGAAAGCATCGAAGTCGTCTACGCGAACATTGGACGCCAGGTGCTTCTCAAGATCCAAGCGGCTTCCTCTTCCAGCAGCGCCGAACAAAGCATGACTGCGATCACGTTGGACGATAACTACAATGTCATCTATTCAGCTACGTCCATGGCCGTCGCTTCGGTTTCGGAATCCACCCCGCAGCCTTACGTCCTCAAGGACAACGAAGGGCTCATCAAGGAAACGACGTGGTATGCATCGAGTGAAGGCGAAAAGGCCGGGCATCCCAAGGGCGAGTACGTCAGGAGAGGCACTTCAGCGACCAACGGAACCAGGACATTGATACGCGAAACCGATTATACGGTTAGGACGACCTCGGCTGGTTCCATTACGCTGCCATCTACCGTAACCGAATTCCCCGTCGCAGGAAGTACAGGCGTAACCAAGACGACAAGCTACGAGTTCTTTGCTGACACCTTACAGCCGAGCATGATCACGACGACGGCGCCGACCGTCCCCAGCAGCCAGAACGGCGACGGAGTGTCTTATTCCTCCCAACAAGCCTTTGACAGCCAGGGACGCCCCACCTGGTCGAAGGATGCCCTAGAAGTGATCTCTCTTTCCGAGTACGACCCAGTGACCGGAGCCCTTGTTCGTCAAATTCAGGACGTAGACACATCGGTCGTGAGCGGTGCACCTTCAGGCTGGTCTACGCTTGAAGGCAATGGTCGCAACCTTGTGACGGACATCGCCAATGACCTGCTGGGGCGCCCCGTCCTGCAGCTGATGCCCCTTTCGGAATCCATCGTTTCGGGCGCGGAAAGAATCGTCCGACAAGCCGTATTGACCGAAAGGCTCGTGGCCATCCGAGAAGACAGGCAATGGAATGGATATGTTGAAGGCGAAGGCGCATCCGCCATCTTCACCCCTCTCTCAAACGTCACCTCAACCTACAGGGACGCCAACGGTGCGGCTACCAGGACCATAACCGCCAAGTTGCCTGAAACCGGAACTTCCTACGGTCCCCTTCCGATACCGCAGGATCGATGGATAAAACGGACGGACTACTTCATCGATCGCCACGATCAAGTGGTTGCTACACGCCTCTACCACGACGTCCCTGCGTCCGGCGACGGGCTCAACGGCCCTGACTTCACACAGCTGGACTCCGGTTACGATTCCATGGGCCGACAGACCTGGACACGCACGGGTGGTGGCACGATCATTCGGAAAACGTATGACTACCGAGGCCTCACCCTCAGCGAGGCAACCGGAACAGGGCTCGCAGACGGAACTACGGACAACCTCGTTACGACAGTCGAATATGAATACGACGGCAATGGTCAGGTCATCTCTGAAAGCCGCCCCGTCGACACCGGCAGCACACCTCGAGTCGTTTCATATGTGCGCGATTGGCGCGACCGCGTCGCAATTACCTTGGCCGGCGAATCCTATGCCGAAAGCGCCAGCTACGATAACCTCAACCGTGTTACGCGCAAGGACCGTACGGATGGCACGGAGGGCACCCTACTCTCCAGGATTGACTCGGCCTATGACAATCAAGGCCGCCTCTACAGGACGACATTCTGGAAGGTCGAGGGAGGCGTCGCCAGCGACCCCGTCGATGGCGACATTTGGTACGATGCCCTGAGCAGGCAGGTCAAAGTCCGATCGATGGCGCAGAAATCGTGGCAGCGCACCCAATACGACAGCCTTGGCAGAACCGTAGTAACTTACTACGGATTCCCCATCGACGGGGTTCTTTCGGGGTCGGTGGGCTCGGTCACTGGGGATTACGTCGTCAATCAAACTCTACGCACGTACAGGGACGACGGGGCACCCCGCCGACAAACCTCATTCGAACGCCTTCCTGGCGCTAGCGGAATAGGTCCTCTCGGCTGGCCAACCGGAACAGCAACACCAGCCCGTGCATCCGTGGTTGGCATTTGGGCAGATCCACTAGGGCGGCCGTTGGCGGTTGCGGATTTTGGCACGAACGGCGGCATAGACTTCGCCTTACCGCTCACCATCCCGACCAGATCCGACACCGTTTTGGTAACTTCCTACTTCCGGAATCCCGCGGGCGAAGTGGTAGCCTCGACCGATCCCTCTGGTATCGTAACGCGGATTGAATTCGACGCAGTAGCCCGCGCCATCAAACGCATTGAAGCGTGGACAGGTGCAGCACCTTTAGGCGGCTCGGATAGGACCACGGAAATGTCCTACAACTTGGACGGTAACCTTTCCCTGTTTGTGCTAAAGAACTCAGTCACTGGCGATCAGGTCTATCGCTGGAACTTTGGCACGACCTTGGCGGACAGCGGAATCGCCTCCACCTTGCTGCTACGCGAGCATGTCATGCCTGACAGCGCGCAAGCGCTCGACCCGTCCGCCCCTGCCCTGCCTGGCAACATTCTATACACCTACAACATCCAGGGCCAGACCAAGACCAAGATCGACCAGGCTGGAACAACCCATGCCTACGGATATGACGCCCTCAGCAGGCTAGTCTCGGATAATGCGGTCACCCTAGGGACCTCGATCGATGGCGCTGTCAGAACCATCACCACAAGCTACGACAAACTTGGTCGCGTCAATGCAGTCACCAGCCTCGACCAATACGGGGCCATCGTAAACCAATCGCTATTTGAATATGATGGTTACGGCCGGATGACCTCCGACGTCCAGCAATCAGGCGGCGCAGGTACTTCCTCCAGCCCGAGGGTGCAATACGGTTACGCCGACGGTTCTACAGGAACGCTGCGCAGGACGTCCATGACGCTACCCTCTGGCACGATCATCGCCTATACCTACGGCTACCCCAGCTCCCCCGACGACATGCTTGGACGTGTTGCATCGGTCACGCTACCAGATGAATCCCTAACAGCCGTGGCATACTCATACCTTGGTGCCTCAACGGTTGTTACACGGTCCATGGAGCAGCCCGGACTAGTGATGGACATGACCGGGTTCGTCGGAGACGCCGGCGACAACGTCGGTGGCCTTGACCGGTTCGGCCGCGTCGAATCGATGCCCTGGAGCGTCGGCACCACAGCCATCGACGACTTCCAGTACGGATACACTCCGTCCTCGTTCCGGAGGTTCAGGAAAAACGCTGCAGGTCCTTCCGGCCAGGATGAAGCCTATGGCCACGACCTGCTCCAGCAAGTCACCAGCCGTGACAAGGGAACCCTGAACGTCTCTGGCTCTGGAATCGCAGGGACCCCGTCCGAAACGGAACAGTTCAACTACGATCCTTCCGGCAATTGGCTACAATACGTCAGGCAAGAAACCGGCGAGACCACAGTGAACCAGACCAGAGCACACGACAAGGCCAACACCCTGATCAAAATCGATGGACTGTCCGCCAAAGTTGCGCACGACGCCGTGGGCAATATGACTAAGTTCCCGATCTCGCACTCGGCAGCCGAAACCCCGACAACAGCCATCTGGGACGCGTGGAACCGCATGGTCCAAAACCTTGTGTCCGGCGAAATCACGCGAACCTACGAGTACGACGGCCTTTTCAGACGCCTACGGACATCGGATACGCTATTCTTCTGGAGCGACACCTGGCAGCTCATTGAGAAGACGCCGGACGACTCCAGCCTGCCTCGGTTCGAGTACATCCGGGGCACCATTGGCATCGGCGAAGTGATCATTGTTCAAGAAATTCGCTAAATACTATGGCTATCACCAGATACTATGTGACGTCCGACGCGATGGGCAGCGTGACGGGCGTACTCGACGAGGAAGGCACGGTGATTGAGCGCCGTAGCTACGACGCCTTCGGCGCGATGACCTGCATGACGCCCGACGGCACTCCCGTCGCGGAGAGCCCCACCAAGGTGGACGTCGGCTTCCAGGGACAAATCAGGGACAGCTTGACAGGGGCATATCAGATGGGCTTCCGCTGGTACTGCCCTACACTTGGACGCTGGACAAGCCCCGACCCGTTAAGACTGATAGGGGGTGTCAACCTCTTTTGTTACGGCGCAAATAAAACCACTACGCACAGCGACCCTTACGGACTAATGAGCGAAGTGGAATGTGCCGCTAAGCGCGCAGTACTCGTCGGCGAAGTCAACCGACACCTTAAAAAGTACTATCCGAGTGATGCCATTAATTGCGAGCAATCGAGCTGCTGTTCAAAGATTACAATCATAATTGACCTCGGAGATCCATGCAAAGGATTACTGAAAGAAAAAGTAGGCCACACTGGAGTTGGAATCGAAGATAGATATTTTGACTGGGGCCCAGATGAGCGATCCGATCGAGAAGACGCCGGTGGGCCGTATTGGGCAAAAAATAAGAATGGCCGCGACCTCGAGGATCTCATTCAAAATATAGGTAAAATTTCGAAGGGCGACCCAACCGTTAAACTCGAATTATGCGTAACAAAGGAGGATTCGCAGCGCATGAGATCTTTCTGGGAAAAAACGTATTCACAGTCCGAATCTTTTAGAAAAACCGGCAAAGGTAGCGGATATTATGGCACGTTTAAAAATAACTGCACTGACGTTGCCTGCGGCTCACTTCTTTCGATTGAGGACCAAGGGGCATTTGCATCCGCAGTAAAAGGAAAAGGCCTTAATTGGCCCCTGACAGCTCTTTTTGATTCGCTGACAAAACTGGTGAATACCTGTGGCCCCTCAAAAAATATGCCTCCAAGCGCACAATTCATAAACACATAAGTTGAACAATAAAATATGAATCCATTCGAATCAAATGGCACACCGTCTAAGCTCTTAAGACGAATGGCAACCGCAACTCTCCTTGGCATCGGAACTGTACTTCTATGCTGCTTTTTTGACTACAAAATAACTGAAAGAAAAAACCTGCAATTCGCAGAGTCGCACGGATGCCTAACGCAGGCTCAAGCTAAAGAAGCCGTTAAACACTTTACCATAAAACCAAGAAAAGCCTTTGATATCGCAGTCAACAGCAGCAGGAGCAATCCCGCAAACAATGCACAGACCGCAGGTGAACCAGTTTACCTTTCGCAGTCCATGTATATCATCGGCCAAGAATACTTCTTCCCATCCACCTACCCAGAAATATCCAAATGGGGATTTCGGAATTTTCAGATGGAAGGTTGGCTCGTGAACGCCTGGACCGGCAAGGCCAGATCAATCATGTTTAACAGCAACGCCCCCTTAGAACTACCATGGCGCGCGGCTTTGTCCGTTGAAGATCTCGATCCTCCAATGAAAAGCGAACCTCGCTAGGATTGGGCGGGTCACGCTGAGATGTGCCCGGTGCCGATAACGTCTTAGTCGTGCTCGCCAAGGCCATCGAATCTTACGATGTTCCACAGCACGTCCGCTCCGACAACGGCCCCGAGTTTATCGCCCGTACCGTCCGAGACGGCCTGGTCAACCGCGTCATCCGCACCCTCTACATCGACCGGGGCTCGCCCTGGCAGAACGGCCACGCCGAATCCTTTAACTCCAGCTTCCGGGACGTGTGCCTCAACAGCGAACAGCACTACACACTCTCCCACGCCCGCGTCTTAATCTCCGACTGGATCGCCGTCTAAAACCAGGAGCGTCCCCTCGGTGGAGTGGGCTACCTTACGCCCAACGAGGCCGTTGCGCGTCCCAAGGCCTCCGGCCAGTGTGCTTGACACTTAAACTCTCTAAAAGCAGCGCGGCCTGCACGGCCCCAGCATATTAAAACAAGGCATAACAATAGGCGGGCGCCGCTCATACCAAGGAGGAATAAATCATCCAAACCTGCAACTGCCATCAAACATCTAACCGCAAAGGCCAATTGAGCTCGGACAATTCTCCCGACTGCCTGAACACTGGAGCCTTGGGGCCATAATAGCTTGCGCCTGGCATCTGCTTTTCCATGAAGAGATCCCACTCGCAGTTGCTACGGCGTAGAAGAGGGACAATCTCCTTGGCATGGGAAACCGAAAGCCAGAAGGACGTACAGACGCGTGCCCCCATGATTCGCCGGAGGCAAGTCCCTGGAAGGTCATAAGTGGGCGCCCTCAGTGACGAGGTATCCAGCCAAAGGGCGTCGGCGTCATCGGGCAGATCCTTAAAACACTGAAGGAACAGCTCAGGGTTCTTGAGCATGAAATCATCTTCGCAGACCATGAATCCGCGAACGCCACCAGGAATCGATTCGGCAAGTTCAATACCCCGTTCAAAGGCTGCCAATCCGGCCAGCCGGCACCCTATGGCAGCCGGTATATACCTGTTGCGGAAGTTATTGGCCGAAAAATACGCCTCCATCCCATTGACATCATTCCATGTTATCTTGTCGGGATCGGCCAAGACCCCAGGAGACCAGACAACTTCATGGCTGAATTCCTCGGCCCGAGCCAAGGCACACGCTTTTCGACCGGAGTTAGCCAATGAAATAACCAAGGTGTGCCGGTAATGGCTTGGCAGTCCTTCAATCTTTGAAGGAGCAGTCCAAAGTGCACGAGGAGTGGCTGCATCTAGATCAATCGGACCTAAATACGCATCTCCTGTTTTCAAAAACAACTCCCTCCCGTACGCAAACCAGTCCAGCTGCAGTCTGCCAGCCGCAGGCTCAGTCCAGCGCCCCATGGCGCCTCCGTTCTTCCTAGCAAAAAAACCAGACTTCATGAGGAAAAGGTCGTCATGCCATACGCGATGAACGGCCCTGACAACACGTCCAGGGCCATCCAAGACCAATCCATGAATGACTTCCATGTCTATAGGGCTGCACCAATGGCAACTAACCAAATCATTAGTGGCAGCCGGCATCCTCGCCTTATCCTTGCAGAGCTTTTGGGACGAAGCCAAACGCGCCCCTTTTGCGGCAGCCGCACGCCCAACGACCAAGTCCTCAGCTCCAATCGCAGGGAGCATTCTGTCTGCTGAAAGCTTCCTGGCCAACGCGGCTGAAACAAAATAGCCAGCGCCACCGCTAGGCGCCCCCCTGGAATCCAGGCTCTCATCTCCAATTAACCCGTATTTGGGATGTGGTATCGTCGCAAGACGATCCAGGACCACATAAGTATCGTCATCGCACTTAAAGATCCACTCGGAATCAAAATTCCGAAGGGCGTACGCGAATGCCTCTCTGACCTTAAGCGGCAAGAACTCGTAGCCATCATCGACATCAAGAACCACGACATCATTCTCCCCTGCGGTATCAGCACCGCGTCCGACAAAGAAGAAATGCCGAACCCCGCTTGCCGGACGTGACAGCCAAGTGCGCCTAACGGCTACACGTCGCTCGCGACTGCTGCCGCAGCTACAAATCGCGACGACAATCTTTGCCTTTTCTTTACGGACAGGCGCCCGCCCCATCCCAGCGGCAACCATTGGACCTCGGTTACCAAATTGCCGGCTAACCGTCTGGATTTTGGGGCGCATGGGATTACGGATACATGTGAATCTATAACTTTCAATAATACATATGTCCCAAGGCAGGGTTGACATGCCTCAGTCATCCAAGACCATTACGAAAACCCCATGCCCAAAAAGAGTTACTACGTCGCATCAGATGCAATGGGCAACGCTACCGCTATTCTAGACGAGAACGGGAACGTCCTCGAACGTCGCCGTTACGAAGCCTTCGGCGAGATGACCTGCATGACGCCGGATGGCACTCCCTTAGCAACCAGCCCCATCGTGGTGGATGTCGGATTTCAAGGCCAGCAGATCGACGAACTCACCGGGATGTACCAGATGGGCTACCGATGGTACTCACCTATATTGGGGCGTTGGGCGAGCAGTGATCCAATTGGGCTCGAGGGAGGGATTAATATAATGTCATTTGTGGAAAATAGGCCTAATGATTTCTCTGACCCCAATGGTTTGTCTCCCCAATGTGCCCCTGGTTATCGCCCGACTAGGTTTACATACACACTATTTAAAGGCTATTGGGGATTTGAAACATGTCGCGTCACTGTTGAACATGGGAGCTATTGCCCCCAAAAGGGTCAAGATGAGACAAATGCAATGACCATCCGGGAATTTGAACTAAGATGTCGAAAATGTGACGATGGGAATTTCGTGCGGCCTCTAGTTCAAATAATGCATCAAGAATATCATTACTACTGTATACCAATTGGAAAAAACCTGGCAATTGACACCTGCAAGGTTAATATCGAAGAAGTTTATGAACGCGCTAAGGAATAATTATCGCCTGCTCATTATTTTCGCAGGTATTCTGTCTACCGGATGCCGAAACAGCCAAAAGAAATACACGGATTTCGACTCTTATATCTGGCTGGACATGAAAACTTCCTTTCGTGCACCGAGCACCGCCCTAGACTCGCAAATGTGGCTACGATGCGTCGTGCTCGATGGACATTCAGTCGAGCTTGAAGAAGGATTACATAATTGGGACTCGATCGAAAATTTACGCGACCTCCGTGGTGATAAAGTGCTTGTACGCGCTGCCTGTGCGATCGAAGGGCTCAAGGATTGCGCAGCAGAAACAGGATATTACCTGACTGCAGTTAATTCAGATGCTTGGCCAAAGTCCTTGCACGGGTTACGATTTCAAGTTCACGAGGTCCGGATTGAAGGACAGGAGTTAAGCTTTAAAACGGAAGTGTCATTTGGACGTCACGGGGCTGACGTGGCGACGCACGATGGCCGCCTAGGCCTTCGAGTATGGCCTTCGACGACACACTTTGACAGGGCAATTCACGTTCGGATGAGGAGTAATCAGGTGCAGGTGATTAACCTAGGATTTGGTTCTTATTTCGCGTTGATTGAGATCATTGATGCGCCTATCATCTCCACGTATGTAAAATTGCCCAAGTGACACTGAGCGGCATCCGCCTATTGTGCCAGGGCTTTAATAGGCTGGAGCCCGTGCAGTGGCCTCGTTGGGAGTCAGTTAGCCTACGCCGCCGTGGGGCCTTTCAACGTTGTAGATACCGATCCAGTCGGAGATGACGACCCGGGCCTCGGAGAGCGTGTAGAACTGCCCGCGGTCGAGGAGCTCGCGGCGGGTGCAGCCGTAAAAGGACTCAACGTAACCGTTCTGCCAAGGCGAGCCGGGGGCGATGTATAAAATGTCGGACCCCGCTTGCCGGACGTGACAACCAAGTGCGCCTAACGGCTTCACGTCGTTCGCGTTTGCTGCCACAGCTGCAAATCGCGACGACAATCTTTGCTTTTTCCTTACGGACAGGAACCCGCCCCACCCCAGCAGCAACCATTGGACCTCGGTTACCAAATTGCCGGCTAACCATGTAGATTTTGGGGCGCACGGGATAACGGATACATGTGAATCTATAACTTTCAACAATACATACGTCCCAAGGCAGGGTTGACATGCCTCAGTCACCCAAGACCATTACGAAAACCCCATGCCCAAAAAGAGTTACTACGTCGCATCAGATGCAATGGGCAACGCTACCGCAATCCTGGACGAGGAAGGCAACATACTAGAGCGCCGGAGTTACGAAGCCTTTGGCGAAATGAACTGCATGACGCCAGACGGAACACCCATTGCGAGTATTGCCACCCAGGTGGATGTTGGCTTCCAAGGTCAGATCCGCGAAAAAATCACTGGCCTATACCAAATGGGCTTCAGATGGTACAATCCGTCGCTTGGAAGATGGCTCAGTCAGGATCCGATTGGATTATCTGGCGGAACAAATCTCGCATGCTACTCAAACAACGCCGCCCCTAACACCTCGGACCCACTTGGGCTCGATGCGATTCCACTAACCGCACCTGCCCCATCGGAAACAACGATTATAGCTGAAGAGAGCCAACCGAAGATGAGTAGCCTTCAAGCTCCTTCAGCATTAGCAGTAATTGCGACAGCAGTTCGAGGCGCGGAATGGGCACGTGAAAGAGAAGCGAGTCTTAAGCAGCGTGCCGAAGATTGCAAAAAAATCCATAAAGACATGAAGGCGGAAGGCGTATGCTTTGGATGCACGCCTTCCACCCCAAAAGAAGAAGCGTGCAGAAATATGGCCTGTTGGAAGAAGCAGCTGATTGCACGCAAACGCTTCTTGGAATTATCTTGCGACGAATTCCTGGAAGGGAGCATAAAGGATGGAGTAGAAGCATCCAGACAAGGACACGTAAAGCAAGTGATGCAAGTCACCAAAGCTTTCGGAAGCTGCAAAGATGCCTGCTGCAAATAACCACCGACAAAGTCGACACATGCGAGAAGTATTCAGATTGTACGGAAAGGAATTCTGCGAAGGCTCAACCGATGAGGTGTTAGTTGAAAACAAAATTGCCGATTCGCTTGAGAGCATAAAAGACTTTCTACGGCCAATCAGTTCACAACTAACAATCCCCAGGGAGGTTATCAGGAAATCCCTGCACTCGGAGACAGGAAATGCACTCGACAAAGGCACGCTTTTTGATGCGTGTGAAATAATCTGCTCGATGTACGGATGGTCCCGCGAACACTTCACCGAAGCTAAAAGTCTAGCTGCGATGTTTCTACTCATATGCATATACGACGCCCATCGCTTACGCAGGTGCAGATGGGGGAGCATCGAAGACAAGGTGCTAAAAACCCTGACCTCTCGCTTAAGCAGAAAAGCCTCATACGACTTTGAACAGTGCCTACATCTGGTAAAAGATTTCTGAATCATCCATCTTAATTCCTGCGCCATTAAAAGGCTGCGATTGCGCCCCACGCACATAGAAACATCATGAGCAAGACGAACAGCACAAATAGCGTCACCTGCTCATCGCTTCCTCCAGAAAATCGCCCCGCGCACGACCTTGATACATCTGGATCACCTTCCGGGTAGCGGCAGGGACGCCCTGTATCTCGACAGGGAAGATTCTACGGGCATCCAGCTTAAGCCTAGAAAGGCGCATCTCGTAGACCTGTGCCTTATCCAGCATCTTGCGATCATAGGGGCTTAGGCTGTCTACAAAGGCCTTCCGCGAACCGTCCTTGGCCGATAGTTCGCCCAAGGGCTCCGAGGCCTTGATGCCCTGCTCGAAGCGCTGGGCGGTTTAGCCGTAGCCCAGAAGCCTGACATAGAGCCGTTTGGCTGCCTCGACATCGCCGGCGTAGATAGACCGCCGGAAGTTCCGCAGCGCCTCGGCGTCGGGGGAGTCATAACTGCCATGCTCCCTCGAGACCCCCTGCCTGGCTTGCTTCCACTGGGTGGTGATCGGGGACGGTTTGTGGGGCCAACCGTAATGTTACAGTTGGGTCGCTTCGAGTAAGGTAGTTTTGGAGGGTTCTTGTGTCAAGCCACTGGGCCGTAGGCCCGGTTCCCGCCCCGTGAACTCGTCCGGGGTGAGGTAGCCGATGGCGCCGTGGGGACGGTAGGCGTTGTAGTCGTCGATCCAGCCGGCGAACACGACCTGGGCCTCGGAGAGCGTGTAGAACTGCTCGCGGTCGAGGAGCTCGCGGCGAGCGCAAGCGTTGAACGACTCGATGAAGCCGTTCTGCCACGGCGAGCCAGGGTCGATGTACAGGGTCTTAATGCCGCGCAGGGCGAGACCGTCGCGCACGACCCTCGCGATGAACTCCGAGCCGTTGTCCGATCTGATGTGCTCGGGCGCGCCGTGCTCGCTGATGGCCTGCGCCAGCGTGCGCATCACGTCCTGGGCGTTGATGCTGCGGGCCACGTAGTGGCCCACGCACTGCTTCGTGAACTCGTCGATGAGCGTCAGGATGCGGAACGTGCCGCCCACGGTCGTGATGTCCGCCAGGAAGTCCCACGTCCACACGCTGCGCGGCTTGGTGGCCTTGGTCGGCACCCGGCCCGTGGTGAGGCCCTTATCCGTACCTTCTCCTTCCGGACAGGAACTCGCCCCACCCTAGCAACGACCATTGGACCTCGGTTGCCAAATTGCCGACTTACCGTCTGGATTTTGGGGCGCACGGGATTACGGATACATGTGAATCTACAACTTTCAATAATACATATAACCAAAGAGGAGTTGACATGCCTTAGTCACCCAAGACCATTACGAAAACCACATGCCCAAAAAGAGTTACTACGTCGCATCAGATGCAATGGGCAACGCTACCGCTATTCTAGACGAGAACGGGAACGTCCTCGAACGTCGCAGTTACGAAGCCTTCGGAGAGATGACCTGCATGACGCCGGATGGAACAACTGTCGCCATAAGCCCCACAGAGGTAGATGTTGGCTTCCAAGGTCAGATCCGCGATGTGATTAACGGCCTCTACCAGATGGGCTATCGCTGGCATAATCCGACCCTCGGCCGATGGCTAAACCGTGACCCAATTCGATTACATGGGGGCATTAACTTAACTATTTTCTGCAACAATGCACCGCAAATAAATTCGGACCCGACTGGCCTACTTGTCGAAGCTGTGCTAGATACAAAAAACAACACCCTGACCGTGACAGACTTGGACACAAAACAGACGGTTACGGCAAAAGCTTTCACAGGAGGAGAAGTTCAAAATGACGGGAAAATTGCCTGCAAAGAGCCCGGACAAAAACCAGCTCCCAAAGGCACATACTTCATTGTCGATCAACCAAACCCAAAAAGGACTAACACTGATTGGTTTGGGCTATTCAAAGACGACGCCTTAGTAAACGATTACACAACCGATGAGGACTGGTCGTCTAGAAGCGGAATACGTCTTCACCTAGGATCGCTAAGCAAAGGGTGCGTCACAGTTAATGAGCGCGAAAATGGAGGTAAAACGAACTGGGAGAAAATTAAGTCCCTAATTAAATCGACCAAGAAGAGCAAACTTAGTTTCTCCGAGAGAGAGTACCTACCAATACCACGACGCGAAACAACGCTCTACGGAACGCTTACAGTCAAGTAATCCGCCCGAATGAAGACGAGATACAAGGTCTCCCTTTTACTCCTATTAGTGCTATCGCTTTACATCGTCACCATTGAATCAAGAATACAAAAACTGACCGCTAATATTGAAGAGAAGTTCCGGCCAAAGGCAGCAGCAATTTATCGCGCAAGCTATCTCACATGGTTGACAGATGAACCATGGGATGATGTCACATGGACAACCATTGATTCCATCAAAGGGAGAAATCGCGAAATCCGCTTTGAGTTCTACCTAGTACTGATATTCAGTCGAGACCTAGAGGGATGGCGCGCCCTATATGTATACGAAGACATAAAACCGGAAGCAAAGGACTTCGCATATCACTTGAAGCAGTTCTGCGTTTCGCCAAGTTATTCTGAGTTAACTTCGTCTGAAAAAGAGCGCGTCGCGTGCTGGATTAACATTTTTGATAAAAGGTTTTTTCCCTAAGAAAGATTGGGGAGTAAATTGGCGGCACAAATAGCGTCACTTGCTCATCTATTCCCCAAGGAGATCACCCCTGGCACGGCCTTGATACATCTGAATTACCTTCCGGGTGGCGGCAGGGTCGCCCTGACCTGCCCCCAAAACTTGGACGGTTCTAAACTAGAGTTTTGAGGGACTGTTTTGTGTTTTGGGTTGTTTGGGTTGGGTTGGCAAGACTTGGCGAAGCCAGGACAGGGGCCGAGCGTAGCTCGGCCCTCCGCTTGGCGGCGAACTCGGCGGGCGTGAGGTAGCCCAAGGAACTGTGAGGCCGCTGGGTGTTGTACTCGCGGCGGAAGCCGGCGAGGCCGACTTGGGCGCCGCGGAGGGTGTCGAAGAGCTCGCGGTTGAGGAACTCGTCGCGGAGCTTGTCGTGGAAGCTCTCGATGTAGGGGTTCTCCCACGGGGAGCCGGGGTTGATGTAGAGGGTGTCGACCTGCTGCTCCCCGAGCCAGTCGCGGATGGCGTAGGCGATGAACTCCGGCCCGTTGTCCGAGCGCAGGTGGCCCGGCGCCCCGCGCCGGGCCATCACCTCGGCGATGACCGCGATCACGTCCTTGGACCCGAGGCTCCAGGCCGCATGCGCGGCCAGGCACTCGCGGGTGTGCTCGTCCACCATGGTGAAGACCTTGAAGCCAGTCCCGGAGCTGGTCTGGTCGTGCACGAAGTCGCAGCTCCAGACGTGGTTCGGATGGGTGACCTTCTGGCGCTCCGAGATTGCCGGGCCCAGCCGGCGTGTCTTGCGCTGGCGCTTGCGCACCCTGAGGCCGCCTTCGGCACGGATGCGCCTCACCCGCTTCGTGTTCACGCAGAGGCCGGCACGGCGCAGGAGTGCCGTGATCCGTCGGTAGCCGTAGCGGGGATGCCGCTCGCTCAGCTCCACGACGCGCTGGGCGAGCTCGCGGCTGGGCCGGCTACGCCACGGCATCCGGTAGAACGCCGACCGCGGCAAGCCCAACGCACGGCACACCGCCGCGGCCGGATACCCGGACTCGTGCACGCTGGCGTGGGCCGCCCGCCGTCTGACCGACGGGCTCACCATTTTTTGCGTTCACCTCCTGAAGTATCTGGATCTGCAGTTCCTTGTCGGCCACCAGCCGCTTGAGCCGGGCGTTCTCCTCGGCCAGCGCCCGCAGACGCCTGGCCTCGCTCACGTCCATGCCGCCGAACTTGCGCTTCCACGCGTGGAAGGTCGCCGGGCTGATGTTGTGCTTGGCGCAGAGGACCTTCACGGCCGTGCCGGCCCGGGCCTCCTGCAAGATCTGGAGCACCTGCTCGTCGCTGAATCGGCTTGTTCTCATGGTTTTTTAGGGTGCCCCTAAAAACTCTAGTTATCAACTGTCCAACTTATGGGGGGCAGGTCACCAGCGCCTTGACCGCCGCGGGCGAGAGCTCCGCGGCGACCTCCAAGGCGACCTGCCTGACCTCCCCAGGGCTTAGCGTTTTTTTGGAGGGCGATCTCCATGATGCGCATCCGGACGGCCTGGTCGGCCACGATCCGTGCCATGTGCTCGATCAGCTTCTCCTGCTCCCGCATCTTCACAGCGTCCGAGGGCGCCAGCAGGTGCAGCTGGTCCCTCCATCGCTTCAGGGTGCCGGGGGTGATGTTCATATCCTTGCAGATCTCGGAGGCCGGCCGGCCTCCGTCCTGCTGCTGGACGGCCCGGATCCGGGCCTCCTTGGGGTGGTGTTTGTGTGCCATTATGGGGGTGTTCTTGGTTATTTTGGTGTTGTTGTAAACAACCCCCGAAAGTTACACTCTGCTGGACCAACAAACCGTGACTACCCCAACAGAAGTGCATCCATCTTGACAAAAGAAGTCTCCAAATGGGGCCTGATTGCACCAAGCCACCTAAACACCTACATTCAACTACACGGAGTGGAAGCGCAGCCTGAAGAACTCAGACAGTATGAACG
>Ga0209296_1000966_pt1 | contig 23463 bp, 37 predicted proteins | sample S_130206_EF_Meta_FD_187319 | JGI IMG/M metagenome (GOLD analysis project Ga0209296, IMG submission 187319) | Freshwater microbial communities from Lake Simoncouche, Canada to study carbon cycling - S_130206_EF_MetaG (SPAdes) (version 2) | ecosystem: Environmental > Aquatic > Freshwater > Lake ...
AAACAAGTACCGACCAAATACCGACCAAGTAAAAAAAGTGTGGGAAAGGGTTAAAAAACTAAGAAAAGAAGGTAAATTACCCCCTGAGTCACATGATGATGATGAACCTTCAGCATTGGCATTTACACCATATGATGTTGAAGAGGAGGAAGAAAAAATTGTTGAGGCTCCTATAGTACAAAGAGAACCTTTAATTATTAATATTGAGAAAAGTTGGGAACCTGTATCTGATGATGAGTTATTTGAGAATCAAGAATATTACATAAAAAGTAATGGTACTGTTGGGGAATCGACAACTACCACAACAACTAATGATGGTGTTAAGAGATTAGTATATAAAAAGAATGATGAATGATGAAGATATCATAAAATTCGGAGACTTCAGTTATGAAGGGGAAGAGGAAGATAAAGTTCAAATAATTTTATCTCATACCTCAAGATTCGCGGTGGATTATATAAATGGTCTAAAGCATCGGTACGGTAAAAAATATAACAAAATCCCAAACTACATAATCACCCGTGACGGTAAAATTATAGAACTATTAGAACCAAAGAAATACTCCAAATATATTAAAGATGAGAATATATCTAAGAAGACAATTACTGTTTCTTTAGAAAATTTAGGTTGGTTAGAAAAAGAACCGTTAAAAAATAGATACATTAACTGGATTGGTAATATTTATAATGGAAAGGCTTTTGAACGTAAGTGGAGGGATTATTTTTTATGGCAACCTTACACCGAAGTTCAAGTTGATAGTACCATACTAATATGTAAAAAATTAATGGAAGATTTTAACATTAGTAAAAAATGTGTGGGACATAACACTAAAGTAAATGGTGTGAATCAGTTTGAGGGTATTGTTACCAGAAGCAATTACACCACAGATGTTACGGATCTAAGTCCGGCATTTGATTTTGATTATTTTAAAAAAAATATAGAAGATGAATAGACACGATGAAATAAAAATTTTAATAGAGGCATCTAAAAAATTATTAAATAAAAATTTAATTACTGAGGATATTAACCATATCAGAAAAAATCACGGGTTAATAGTGGAACAAGGGGAGGATATGCCAACTGAAGAACAACCTAAAGACTATGAGACTGCGAATACTGACAATGAAGATAATAAAGAAGAAGAAGTTATAAAGTCAGATAAATCAAAGGGATATAGAATTTCTGGAGGTATTATTGTTATTCACGGAAAAGATAAATCTGACCTACAATTAACAACTGATGATAAAAAGGCATTCCAAGAGACCATGGACGATTTTGTTACAGAAGTTTCCGAGATTGTGGATTTTAATAAACTAAATTTATATTCCAACAATGTTGAATGGTCAGGTAAAATTACCGAATTAGACGTTGAGTTCTTTTATTCAATTGGAGAAACGAATGGAATATATATTAATGGTACGATGACTAAGATCGACGATGACTACTTAGAATTTTTAAATAAGTTGAAACAATACTATGAGAAATTCAAATCTAAATGGTCTAAAGTTATTGCGGCAAGAAAGAAAACTCCCGAATCATGAAAGGATTTTTAAAATATAATTTTAAGTACATTTTAATATTTGTTGGGGTGGTATTTGTGTATTTTTTATTAATGGATCTAATGACACCATCAAACGGTATGTCTAAAGAAGACGTAAAAAAAATTGAAAAAATTGACAAAGACATTAATTTAATTATTGAAAATCAAAAAAAATTAGACGAGTCAATTGAGAAATATAAAGAAAACATTAGAAAAATAGACTCAACGATATCTAATATTAATTTTAAGAAAGAAGTTGTTAATAATTATTATGAGATTAAAGGTAAAGAAATTAATAATGCCGACGCTAAACAAATTGATAGTTTATTAAGACTAAGATATAAATTTTGATTATGAAAAAAATATTAATATTATTATTCTTTTTTGTTTCGTTGACCTCATTCGGTCAACTTAAAAAAATTGAAACAACTGAGATATGTTTACCATATAAAGTAGCCAAACAAATTATGTTGGATCTTAATACGTTAGACTCAACTATGGAAATTCTTAAATTAACAAACTTAGAAGTTAAAGAGTTAAATAAGAAAGTAAGTGATCAACAAGGTATGATAGTTAATTTCGAAGATAAAATTAAAATGAACGATACTTTAATTAAGATGTCAAATGAAAAATTTAACATTGTTGATAAAATCAATAAAGATTTAGTTATCGACAATAAAAAATTAAAGAGAAAGAATGTAATTATAGAGATAGTCTCAGGTATTTTAATTGGGGCATTAACATATGAAGTAATAACAAAATAATGGCATTATCACAAACAGATAAAAAAGATATTGAAGTTTTAATCAGAAAAGAAATTAAAGATTTCTTAGGATCTACTACCGCCAAACAATTTGAGGATAAACTAATTCAACAGGTCTCTAAAGATCTTAAACGAGGTAAACTAGAAGGTGATGTTAAAGATATTATTGTAAAATCATTCAGGGAATTTTTTACAATGATGTTCCACCAAAGAAGTTTTTGGGAATCAAAATTTAGAAGTTCATAATGGATGAGATAACTGCAAAAATTAGAGATATGATATCTAGTCAAACTTCGGGTAATCCTGAGGCTAGAACAAACGCATTAAAAGGACTAAGAGACGTTAAAGAAAATGATGAGGGTGAAAAAAGAAACTCACCTCAAGATTACTTAAAGGATCCAAATGGGTTAAAGTTAGTTTTTGAATTGGCAAAACAAAAAAAGACTAATAAGTTAACTATAAGAAAGGAAATTAAAAAATTATTAAAAAACCCTGAAGAAATTAACGACTTCTTGAATTCAATACTTTCATTCGTCAAATCTAAAAAAAGTAACGATAAGGAAGAAACAAAAGAGATGACAGGATCAGGTAGTGCCGGTGGATATCCCACAAAATTATTTGGTGGTGAAATGAAAGAAAACGTTTGTAAAATTTGCGGTATGAAAAACTGCAAATGTCAGGACAAAAAACATGGTAATACACCAAGAAGAGAAACAAAAGAAGCCACAGGATCGGCATCATCAGGACAATACTCAGGACCCTCGATATGGGCAAAATCAACCAACAAAAAAGATTGGGGACCAAAACGTAAAACACAAATACCTGGAGGTAAGTTTGTTCAAGTTAAGAAAAAATGTAAAAAGTTTCCTTACTGTAATCAGGGGGATATTAACGCACTTAGGATCTTTGAAAACGAGACTCTTTCGAAAGTAATAAACGATTTATCAGATAAGTACCAAATTCACGAAGACTTCATAAGAGAAATAATCTTCAATGAAATGTCAAAAAGGAATTTAATGTGATATTTATTAAATAAAAATAACTATGAACAATTATTTAAAATACAGAGCACAAAGACTTATTAACGAGACCTTAGAACAAAAGGCTAACGAAGTTATGGATAAATTAAAATTTAACAAACCTGGTAGTTCTTTTGATTATGTTGAAGAAGGAGAAATGTGTGAATCATGTGGTGGAGAAATGACAGAAGGTGAATGTATGGAATGTGGTGGGGAAATGAGAGAAAATGACGAAATGGATTTTGAAACACCTATGAGAGATAATATGAGAGATCATAAAGGTAAATTTAAAACCCCTATGAGAGATACCGTTAGATCTCGTAAAGTACCATTTAAAACTTCTATGAGAGATGATATGTATATGAGATCTCGTAAAGACAGATATAAAGATGTTGACGATGACATGAACGAAAGTCTTTACCCTGAAATGATGGAAGATGATAGTGAGTCAGAAAATAGATATAACCGAACAAAAGATGATGAAATTGTTCATCATTGGATGGATAATGGAAGACACACTTTAAAAGGAAAACTTGATAGAGGTAATAAATTCGTTGCCCACTCATATGAGACAGATTCAAAATATGAAGATGTAAAAAATTACTATCAGAATCGATTTGATAAAGTGAAAGGAACGGGACATGAATACAAAAGAAATGATGATAGTTTTTTTCTTCCTGGATTTGGTGATATAATAACCGATAATTCTTATGAAAGTGAATTGGATGAAAAATTTTACGGAAACCAAGCCAGATTGGATAAAAATAAAAATGGAAGATTAGATTCACAGGACTTCAAGATGTTAAGAAAAGAAAGTGTATTCTATGAATTAACAACTGGGGTAAATGGTAAAAGAGAAAAACTTTTATTTACTGAAGGTCAATTTGAAGAAATAATCGAAAATATTGTTTTAAAAGAAGAAAGTAAATTTACTAAAGGTAAAACCCCAGCCGGTTATGCGGAATATGAAAGATCTATTAAAAAATCAAAACAAGAAGGTGACGATTATATGAAGGATGTGTCCAAAAAAATGAAAGATTATTTAAAAGACGGATCTAAAGGGAAATATGAAACAAACCCTAAACGTTTCCCAAGAGGTAATGGACAGTTGGCTAAAATGGATAAGAAGGCATATGAAATTGATGATGAAGGAACTGATTTTAATTATGAAGTTGCTGGTCAGATGATTCCTGATTACGATGGTAAACCACCTAAAAAAGAAACTATTGAAAAACAAATAAAAGGAAGTTCTAGTAATGGTAATAGTCAAAAATATGGTAACGCTGAAGAGACAGAAGTTAACGATAAATTTGCTAAATATTTTGAAGACGATCAATTGGCAAAATGGAAAGATGAATCATACAAAAGAGTACCTTCACCAGTTTATAATGAAACCCCATTAAAAAATAAAAAAGGTGGTAAAAATAAATTAAAAGAAGAGTTTGAGAAAATGAAATCGTTAATTTCATACGATAGAAAGACTCAATAATTTACAATTACATAATTGAATCTTATCATTGTCCATAGGTAATAATCTATGGACAATTTTTTTAACTACATATCGAAACAATTAAAACAGGAGGATATTGAGGTTTGGTTTAACATCAACAATATCATTCCTGAGAAGATGGAATTGTATTACGATTTCTCAGTATCTATACATAAATTAATTTTAGAAACTTATCTTGGTGATGACGATGGTTTTAATGAAACCAAAGTATTAATGAGTGAAGAAGATAAAGTAAACCATTTCGATTGGTGTTGGGACAAAACTATTGATAGTTTTAATTTAGAAAATATTGTCTTTAATAAGAGGGGAGAACACTACGAGTACTTCCAATCATTCTTTTCTGAAATATATTATAACCAATCTGATAATAAAATAAAAAATTCAATCAGTGTTTTCTTTAGAGATGTCTTTGATTTGGATAAACCATTCACTCAGTCAGATTTGGATATGATCCTTAATATCTACCGTAGTTTAGATAAAAATTTGGTCATATAGTATTTACTAAGGTAAGTTAGTGAGGTATTATTATATTACATAAACAATAAAATAAATTAAAAAATGGAAACGTTAGAACAAATTAAAACACTATTTGAACAATTAAGTGCTGACACAACTAAGTTTTTTGCTGGTAATAAAAGTGCGGGAACAAGAGCGAGAAAAACATCTCAAGAGTTAAAGGCTTTATTACAAACATTAAGAGGTGAAATCTTAGACGCTAAGAAAAATGACTAATATTGATACGATATATCTTTTTATATTCATTTTCTCAGTTCTGTCAGTTTTCAGAATTGTTTTAAAATTTATATTTTCCCTATTACAGGCATCCCCCGAAAGATTGGTGATGAGTAATAGGGAAATATTATTCCAAGGTATTACATTGTCTTATGTTATAACTTACACAATACAAAATTTATTATGAGTTTTTTTACAGAATTTAATACGTTATCACCATACTTGCAATCCGTAAGAAAGTTGAAAACATATCTTTCGTTTGATATTCATTTTCCTAATACATGGAAAATCCCTAAGAAGTTTGTCGATGAGGAAACACTATTAGAAAATGAATCTGGAGAATCAGGCAAAAGATTCTTTTCGTTTGTTAGTACCTTTAATGAGGAAGAGGTTGAGAAGATTTTTAACAACCTTAGAAATATTATTAAATATAATAAAGAAAGAGAAGAAAAGGATAAACTATTCCAATCCAAAGTTAATGAACTAAAATCTATTTTTGAAAAACAAAATTTAGATAATTTACAGGCATTAAAATTTGAAATTTCCGAAAATCAAAAAATTGAATTAGAAGATGGCGAAGAAAATACAGACCCAGTTAGAAACCCAAATTGAGTGGTTGAATAATGAATTGGAGAAAGATAGGCTAGAAGTTGAGAGGAATAAATCCAAGTTCATTGACCAAATCAAACAATTAAAAAAAGAAGACATTGTTAAAGATAAAGTTAATGTTGAAAAAATGACGATATGGAAGAGAATAAAGAAAGTATTATTGGGGTGATGGAAAAATTGGCAATGATTACAGATGCCGTCCAATCCTTATTCCCCGATGGTAAATCGGTAATTGCATTTGAATTACCTGAAGTTAGTTTTAAAGAAGTACAAAAAAACTTTAGAGAAATTGATAGAAATTATAAAAAATTTAAAATTGATATTTCAGGTGTTGAGGTAATATTCGTTTTAGAAAATTCATATGAAGAACAAACACCAATCGAAGAACCTATTGCGGTTAAAAAAGAAAGTTGGTTTAAAAGATTAATGAAGGGTAGTTTAAAGTAACTACCTTTTGTATGTTGTATAGGTCCTATACAACTTTGATTTGGGGATCCCTCCTTTTTCTAAAATATCATAAATGTATTTCTTTTGTGACTTACTTGAGTCAGGGACTAATATACAATCCATCCTATTTTTATCCTGTAGGAATTTACCTAACACGTCAAGGAACCTACCTGATTCATTAACGGACTTCAAAGAAAAACAATTAAACTTATCGTCATTTTGAACTACAATTTTATTGTTAATTTTAGAAACTAATTTCAAACCATCTTTAGGTAGATATTTTTTAATAAATTGATCAAATGAGATTTTAGATGAGGTTTGAATATCGTAAATTAATTCTTCCATTAATAATTCAGAAACAGAAAGTATTGTATAATCACTATTATCCAACTCCACTTTTATTTGACGACCTAATTCATCCTTTATAAAGTATGAGTCAAAATTCTTAGAATGTTTTTCAAGTAGACCGATTTCAAATGAACAGGATTTTCCGTTTTCGAATAAAGTATTAAATCTAATCTCTTTATTACCTATTATTTTATCGTCGTAGAACTTTTTAGCGTTCTTGTAAGTCTTAAACGACTTTATTATTTTTTTTCTTTCTTTATTTTTGAATAGTACGATTAAATAGTTCATAATATTGATCACTCTTTAATTAAGTATATTAATTTTTTTTTATAAATGAATAATGAAAACTATTATGAGGTTTTAGGTGTTGATGAAAAGGCAACACAAGAAGATATTAAAAAGGCGTACAGAAACCTAGCCAAAGAAAATCACCCCGATAAAGGTGGAGATGGTGAGATGTTTAAAAAGATCTCAGCTGCTTATGATACGATTGGAGACGAAAATAAACGAAAACAATATGATAACCAAAAGAAGAACCCGTTTGGTGGAAATTTTGCCGATATGTTTAATTCGTTCAATCAACAACAAAGACAAGAAAACCATACTAGCGTAATTACGGTAAACATAGGTGTGTTGGATTCATATTTAAGTAGGAACAAACAAATTACATATAAGAGAAAAACTAGTTGTAATATTTGTAATGGATCAGGAGGGGAAAAGAAGATATGTACCACCTGTAATGGTGTTGGTAGTGTAATGAAACAAGTGGGTACGGGTATGTTCGTACAAGTTGTTAATATGAGTTGTAATACTTGTTCTGGTACTGGTAAAATTACCATAAACGCTTGTTATGCGTGTAATGGGTTGGAGACTAAAGATGAGATGAAAATAATAGATCTTAAAATACCTCATGGAATTGAGGATGGTCAGTTTGTAAGAATGTCGGGTGTTGGGGATTTTAGAAATGGTAGATTCGGGGATTTAGTAATCAGGATTAATTTGGTAGAAGAAAACGGTTTCATTAAGAATGGTCCGCATTTAATATATAACTCTTATTTGAACTATGAGGATCTTACGAAGGAGGATATAAACATACCTCATCCTGATGGGGAGTTAAATATTAAATTACCTAAATTATTTGATTCCTCAAAACCTTTGAGAGTTAGAGGTAAAGGATTCAAAAATGGACAAATTGGGGATCTATTAATTAATCAGATTGTTAGGTTTGATAGACCTTAAAATAAAGACAAGATATCTTTATATAAGGAAACCGCCCCATATATTGATAGTGCAAACATAATACCACCGGTAATAAAAACAAATTTTTGTGTTTTCCCTGTAGTTTGATTACATTTTCTACAACCTTTAACTTGGGTTGCTTCAGTTTTGACTTCTTTAAATTCTTCCATAGTATTTTTTATATAAATAATTATACGACCAAACAATTTATAAGTGAAGAATTTTTAATGTTCATTTACTTTTTAACGCACTTTTATTATAATTATTAATATTTATAATATATGGGAAAAATAGGAAGACCTATTAAAGAAGATAAAGATAAGAAAGTTAAATATGGGATTAGTATTGACCGATATCTTTTTGATAAAATGAAAAACGAGGGGGTTAGTATTTCCAAGTTTATTCAAAAATTAGTAAAGGAACATTATGAAAAGAAAAAAATTTAATGAAGATTATTTTGAGGCAATAGATACACCTGAAAAGGCATATTTTCTTGGTTTTATTTTTGCGGACGGATGTTTAATTGATGATCCAAAAAAATATAGGTATAAATTAAACATTAAGATTCACAATAAAGATGAGGATATCCTTGAAAAGTTCATATCACTATTAGATAGTGAGGTTAAAATATGGAAAAGTAAGAATAGAGATATTTCTGAAATTGGATTTTCTAGTAAAAAAATAATAAATGATTTAAAAAATATTGGACTACATCAAAATAAAACATACACAATAGATTATCCCAAAATTGATGAAAAACTTGAAAGACATTTTTTAAGAGGATATTTTGATGGTGATGGGTGTATTAGAATTAATGAAGATAAAAGAGATAAAACTAAACGAGGAGACTTGAGAATTGTTGGGGGTTCAGTTAAGTTTATAGAAACTTTAAATGAAAGAATGGGTAAACTATTCGGAGTTAATGTTAATAAACTTTATGGCCCAAAGGATAAAAATTATAAATTTATTGGGTGGGCAGGTATGTCGGACATTGAACGAATTTACGATGGATTTTATTCTGATACGGACTTGTTTTTAAATAGAAAAAAGATTATCTTTGATGAGGTTATTGATTTAATCGGAGATAAAAATAAATACAGAAAAAAATAATAATTTTGATTTCATACATTGGCGGTAAGAGTAGAATAGGTAAATGGATTGTTCCATTCTACGATAAAAATATGGAGACATATGTTGAAACATTCGGAGGAATGTTTTGGTGTTTCTTTAATATGGATTTAAAACAATTCCCCAATCTTAAGAAAGTTGTTTACAACGACTTCAACCCACTCAACTACAATTTATTCCAATGTATACAGGACCCTGTAAGACTATTGGAGTCAATAAATTCAATCCCTTGTCAACAATTTGGTGAGGTACCAACCCCACCATTATATAAAGAACAATTTATCAGGTTCCAGGCTGAAATATTTAATGAAGGTTTCAGCGTAGAACCTGGTGATTATGAAGTTGCTGCTAAATACGTATATGTGCTAACACAAGTATTTAGTGGTTCTAAACCTGAAACAAGTTCGTTTATTGATTTGAAAGGGAAGTATAAGTCAAAATACTTAACGTTTAGAGATAAACTTTCAAAACCGGATTGGATAGACCATTTCTTAAAGATAACTCACGTTGAGAATATGGATTTTGCTGAGGTTATTGAAAAGTATGATTCACCTAACACTTACTTCTATGTGGATCCTCCTTATTGGAAAACTGAGAACTATTATTCTAACCACGATTTTGATAGAGAGGATCATGAAAGACTTTCAAAATCATTAATAAATATGGAAGGTAAGTTCAGTTTATCTTATTATGATTTTGAACTTTTACATGAATGGTTTCCCGAAGACCAATATAAGTGGGATAAAAAAGAATTTGCTAAAGCGGCAGCGGCAAAGAAAGGAATAAAACAAAATATGGGTGAGGAATTATTAATAATGAATTACTAATTATTTTTTACACTATTGGAATATTTATAATAAAACTTTACTATGGAATTACTTAAGGTATTATCAACTGTCATTAAAGAAAACACAAACGGTAAACGTCTTGTGAGTGAAGCAATGGCTGAAAAGGTTGTTAAATTTTTAATTGACAAATACAAACCTACAACTAAAGATACGGAAGAACAAATAACTGCGGTTATTAACGCATTTGACAAATATAAAGCTGGGTTACCACAAGATCAGAGAGATATTACTAAATTAAGTTATGGTATTGTTAAAAACATTGTTTTATCCAAAGAGATTAAAAAACAAGAAAAAGGGATCTTCAAAAAATATATGGAGGCGAACAAAGGAGCCGACAAAAATGCGGTTAAATTAGCTTTACGTAAATTCTATGAGTTATTCCCTATTTTACCTACAAATCAAAGAGATGTTCTTAAAATGCCTTATTTGAAACTGGTTGAGTTTTTACAGAGTAAGTTTAATACTATGTTAACTTCAGCGGCACTTAAGAAATTTAAGGAAGATGGTGCTAATGTAACACCCGAACAATTAATATATTATATATCAACATACTTAGATCTATACCATAGATTACCGGCTAATTTACCACCATTATTGTTTATGAGTTTTGATGAACTTGAGCATACGTTAGATGGTATGGGGGATTTAACAGATGATATTAAAGATAAGACCGATGATTATGGGGATATTGAAACAATATATGACGATGATAACTTATTAATCTTCAAACCAAGTGGTAAAGAACAATGTATTAAATTGGCTAACGGAAGAAGTTGGTGTATATCTAAATCAGGTGGTGGTAATATGTATTACAACTATCGTTTGGGTCATAACTTAACAATTTATTATGTTATTGATAAAGATAAACCATTTAGTGACCTTAACTACGCAGTTGTTATATTAGTTGAACCTTACGGTGGAAAACGAATTGCGGATGGACAAAATATGTCTGGTGGATATTCAGGACATAAGAAAGAAGCTTGGGCTACAATTGTAGGTAAAGTTCCAAAATTACAAGGTAAAGAACATTTGTTTGTTGCGGATCCATTGAGTACAGAAGAGCAAAGAGAACTGAATAATTTTAAAAATACTACCATCAATAAAGATGCAATTAAAGAACTTGGTAGTGAACAAGCGGCTGAAATGTGGCTTGAGATTTCAAGTCCTGATTTAACATATAGAGGTAATGGTGATGAAATTTATAAAAACTTTACTGAGAATCTTAAGAATAAATACTTAGGTTTGGGTATGGACTTGACTGCGGAAATGATCAATAACTCTGAACCTAGTGTGTTGAAATATTATGCGGCAAGAAAACTTCAAGGACTGATGTCAAAAAGTTTAGGTCAGTTAAATGATACTGATATTGCTTTCATCAATAGTCCTATAATGAGAGAGAATAAGAAAAAATTAAGAGAAAAATTCTCAGGTCAATTAGGTGGTGTTAGTAGTAGTGGTTATGTTGGACTTGAGTATCCAAAAGATGATAACTCTAAGTATGTTGCATTATTTGGATTTGAAGATTTCTTTGAGCATATTCCATCAAATACAACTATGATCCAAATGGAAAATACAAGTAAAACTCCAATTGCCTTGGATATACCGGCAAGTATTGGTAAATTAACCGAATTAAAAACATTGATTATTGATAATATGGTTAAATCAATCCCTGAAAGTATTGGAAATTGTACCAAATTGAAATTTATAAACTTACCTAATAACCCACAGTTAGAAAGTATTCCTGAGGCATTCGGAGATTTATATTGTTTGAACTTTTTCTCAACTGAGAATTCAAACCCTAATATGAGAATCCCCGCAAAATTAGAAGAATACATGACAGAAGACGAAGGGTTTTGGTTTATTAATTTCCCCCCTGAAATGAAAAAACATTGTGGACCTATAAGATCTTAATAATGAACGTAGATATAGAAATTTATATTAGTCAGTTAATACTATTCTTTGAAAAAAACCCAGGTGATTTTATGGGTCTTGTTGGAGAAGTGCAAAAAGAAGAGTTCTTTCAAAAATTGAAAGAAAAATCTATTGATAACCATAAAAAGGGTGAAGACTTTATTTTAACTAAACAACAGATCATTGATGTTGTTGTTGAACTTAAAGCTCCTGAGTTGAATCAGAAGTTAAGTTACACAAATAAGGTTGAAGGGTTCATACAAAAGACTAAGTTTGGTGATATCATATTAAATTAATTAATATAAATAACTTTACCATTTTTTAAATAACGATAAATTGAAGTATGTGAAATACCCATTTCTTCCATACATTCTTTTATTGATGTATATATTTTAGATGATTTTACGTCCATTACTTTTTTTGCGTTAGGGCTTTTACCACCTTTATTATCCCTCATTAAAGCTGATTGTCTTATTTTCTCAATAACTTCTGGATTTTTAGTTGGGTTATTAGTTAGATTTCTTAACCTTAAATCCTCTCTTGGTTTATTTTTTCTTGGATGGTTTTCAGTCCCATTTACCCATAAAAGCTTATGTGATTCTGATACTTTTTTTTGAGTTTCAAGGAGTCTCATTGGGTTATTTTTTTTCATTCTAATACTTTGTTTTATTTTATTATATTGTAATTTCATTGGATTGTTATCTGAACTCATCCGATTTTTTTGTGTTGATTTAACTAATTCTGAAACGACAAGACCTTTACTACCCTCACCACCATCTGTAAAATTAACTAAAGTACCCTCATTTAAATTTTTTCTACCATACATTTTTATGTATTTAATTTCTGATAATATGGATTCATCCCAAGTTAAAAAATCCTCAATAATTTCAACTGACCAAGAAATTTTATTTGTTATTCTAACCCAATATTTGTTATGATTGTGAGTAGTATACGCACGACGATATGTGTTGGTATCACATTTACCGCTAGCTTTTTTATTAACGGTTCCTCTACCAATATAAAAAACTTCATTATTATCTAATTTCCTATGTAAATAAATGTAACATCTCATATATATAATATATATGGGATTGGTATAAACACCCCATAATTTTAAATTTTTTTTATATTATTTGATTATTATAAGTTATTTACTATCTTTGTATTATAATTAAAAAAAAATATTATGATATACACACCAGAACTTATTAAATCAGTAGCACCCTCAATTTTTGCAACATCAGCGTCTAATAAATTGTCTAATAAATACGTATTCGTACCTACGGATCAACTTATTGAATATTTTGATCGTGAAGGTTGGCAAATTTCAGATGTTAAACAAACAGGTAGAGGTATTCACGCAACACACCAAGTAAGGTTTCGTAATGGAGAATTACCAAAAGTTGGGGACACCTTGTTTGAAGCTGTTGTTAAAAACTCACACAATGGGATGTCAGCACTATCGGTATCTGCGGGATTATTCAGATTATGTTGCTCAAACGGATTAACGGTTCCCACCGCACTTGCGGAGTCTTTTAATGTGAGACACCAAAGATTTGAATTTGATGACGTAAAACGACTTACTGAGTCATTTGCGGGTAAACTACCAATGATCCAACACTCTGTTGGACGAATGATGGAACGTGAACTTACTATGGACGAGAAAGTGGAGTTCGTTCAAAAAGCATCTAAACTTAGATGGGCAACAGGTTCAGTTCCTTCAACACTTGATTTGGTTGACTTGTTGACACCTAATCGTAAGGAAGATGAAGGAGACGACCTTTGGAAAATCTTCAACGTAGTACAAGAGAAATTTGTACGAGGTGGGGTTGAGTACAAATCACAAAGTGGTCGTAAGACAGGGTTGAGAGGTTTGAAAAACATTATGGCGGTAAACGCAATAAACACAAAACTTTGGGAGACTGCTGAGTCAATGATCTAAAAAGAAACGTGGGGTGAACAACCCCACTTTTTTAATTTATAGTTAATATGTTTAGACGGGAAAATGATTTTTTGGATATCTTAAAAGAAAGACATGATAAGTTATATGGTATCATTAAGGTTAATACTGTTTTAGGTTTAACTCCTGCATTGTTAATTGAAAAGAAATTTGAAATTGAATACTTGGATAGTGTTGAGTTTGAATTTGAACTTAATCATTTAGAATCAATTCTTAAACATAAATCTGGGTTTTACATATATTTATCTAAAATGGAGGTCGCAGATATGTCGTATCAGATGAAAATTTATTACGATATGGATCAATTAAACGAAGTATCATTCTTCATTAAAAACTTATCAAAAATTAAATAAAAATTATGGAAATTAGTAGTGTAGATTTACAAGAAAAAATTAACAAAGGTGAGAAAATAATTGTTGATTTTCATGGAGTTTGGTGTCGACCATGTGGTATAATGAAACCAATCTTTGAGGGTATTGCAAACAAAAATAAATCTGAAGTTCAGATGTATACAATGGATATTGATCTTAATAAAGAGATTGCTATGAGTTTAGGTATTAGAAGTATACCAACAATTAAAGTTTTCCAAAATGGGAATGTTATTGATACTAAAGTTGGATTAATGAACGAAGGTCAGATAAATGGGGTATTAAGTGAGTTAATCAATGGATAAATTAGCAATCATATTTTCAATGAAGTCATGTCCTCATTGTAAAATACTTAAGGAGATGTTAGATAAAGAAAACATACCTTATGTTGATAGAGATATTGACGAACATAGTGATGAATATGATATGTTTGTTTCAATAACTAAGAATGAATATGTTCCGGCATTTATGTTAATTGAATCACCAGGACAAGAAAATTCTAAAACTGAATTATACGCACCTGAACGAGATTTTAATGAACTTGATGAAGGGGTAACAATCATCAAAGAGTTTTACGAAAGATAATAAAAAACCCCACCTTATCAGTGGGGTTTCTTTTTAGAATATAATTATATCCTGTAATCTGTCCTGAACCAAGTATGGTTTTTCTCCATCAGGATCCAATATATCTTGGGTAAGGTCATAAGACTCCATTCTATTAGAGAAGTCTTCTAAATCGAAGTCAAATACATCTAAAATTAATGATTTGATAGTTTTAGTGTTGTACATTGAGTCAACAACAACATTAATGTCTACCTCATCATCTACTTTAGGTAAGAAATGGACATACATACTATCCGATCCTATTGTTGATGAAATTTGGTTAAGTATGTAATGTGAGTAGTAAGCCATAGATCTACCTGTACGTAAACTATACCCATAAGGAAACTCAGAACTAATTGAGATTTCATTAAATGACTCATCTTCTTTTACAAATACTTTTTTGTTGGTACTAACTAAACCCTTCTCAATAGGGAATATCTCAACTCCGTATTTGATTATATTAATTACATTAAAATGTTCTAAGTCTAATGATTTAAGTAGATCCTTATAGGTCTCATTGAATTCGTTTTTTAACTCATCAATGTTAAGTTCTGTTTCGCTTGTGGTCTGACCATTTACAACCATGAATACATCACAATCTGTTATTTGTATTATTGATCTTTCTTTTGGGTCAATTTTAGACACAATGAAATCGGCAAATAAATTTACTATGCCTCGTCTTGAATTTTTATTGATTAATCTCATATCTTTTTTTGTAATGAATATGAGTTTTAAATGAATATATAAATAGTTGACTTAAATATAGTCTCCGAATATATCATTTATGTCTTTGGAAACTAAACTATAGTCTGGATAATCAGGTATTCTAAAGTCTAACAAATCGTATTCATCATCATCCATTAGTTGTTTCATCATACGGGTATAACTACCCTCGTAATTTAATTTATCGTTACTATATTCACTACCCAAACGATTAGAAAGAAATTTTTCCACATCACCTTTGAAGTCACGTATTTTAACATATTGTAACCATTTAGCACCTGATTGAGTCTGTTCGTCAATTACTCTACCAACAAAGTGTCTACTCAATTCTGACCAAATTAAACCATATATTTCATTTTGATATGCTCCATTATAGGCATTATTATGAATACTATATAATTCACTTTTTAATTCGGATAAATCATCATTTAGAAGTTGTTTCATTGATTCTTCATTCTTAATCAATTCATCTAAATCTTCTTCTTTGATTATGAAATAACCTTCAGTTCCTTGTTCTTCAGATAATCCCTCAAAAAAATCTGAGCCATATTTTTCTAATGAAAACTCAACATTACCAACTTCTCTGAATATATAATTTCTTAATTTTATAACATTTTCAACATCTAATTCTTCAATTACATCTTCATAAACATTATTGGTTGAATCGTAAAAATCTTCCCAGTAATCCTCACCTAATACACGTTCTGCAACATCTTTTGCCGTAGTATCACGACCACGATCATCAAATAATTCGGCAAGTTCTGTACGGTCTCTTAATTGTAGGTAATACCCATCCGATCTTTTTTGAACATCAGTTAAAATGTTTTCAGTTATCCATTCCAACCAAGTGTCGGGATCCTGTTGTATTTTATATAAGAGAAAATCATTCTCAAGAACTTCTGGTATGGATTTATATTCAAAGTTATCCAAAAGTTTTGTTTTAACTAAAAAATCAAATGAGGGTACGTTATTATAAGGTATGTTGGACAAGTCTAACTCATCGATTAAACCCTTTCTAAGTATAAAACTTAAAAATACTTCAATCCTCTTGTTGAATATTTTGGATATATCATCCCAATTACCATCATTAAATTCTTCTATTATCTCTTCAATATCATTCATACCTTATAAATATAAAAAAAGGTGGAAAATATTTCCCACCTCAACTTTTTAACCAATCACCGATTACTTTTTGTTGTAATACTTCTCAACAATTTTCTTTACCGACTCTTGAACCGTAGATTGGCTCGCAGCTGGTTGTTGTGGAGCTTGTTGAGGTGCCTGAACAGGTTGTTGATTTGCTTTATTCTTACATCCGCATCCCATAATATTTGTTTTAATAGGTTTATTTAATTATAAATATCAGATAGGTCGCATATTTTGTAAACCATTAAATATTTATTGTAATATGAAAAAAATAATTAGACTTAACGAAGATGATTTAATCAGGTTAATAAAAAACATTATTGTCGAACAAGATGATAGTGTTGAGTATGAAGATTTCACACCACAAGAATATATGGATCTATTAAAGTCTGTTAATTATAAGGCACAAGCCATTCCTAAGTTTCCTGATTTTAGAGGTAAAAAAATAAGAGTTAAGGGTAACTTACCCTTAGCGGGTTTAAAACAAATAACTAATTTGGGTGAGTTAATTGTGACTGGTGATTTGTATCTTCGTTCCTCAGGTATTGTAAGTATTGAAGGTGTTACAGTTGGTGGTAGTTTAGATTATTATGATACACCATATTATAAGGAACTTGAGAGAAGAAAAGAAATGGCTTTGAGACGAGAGGCAGAAGGAAGACGAGAAGAGGGTGTGTGGAATTTAAATAATCCTGATATTGACGATGAAGGTTTAATGGCAAATGCCGTGTTTGAATATATGCGTCAACAGGGTGAACTTAGTTATTTAAGTGATTCTGAACGTGAAGATTTGGTGGATTTTAAAAGAAAGTTTGAAGAACTTGAAGAAAGAATAGAAAATGAAGAAGATCCTGAAATAATAGAAGAATTAGAAAATGAACGTGATGAACTACAAGAAGACATTGATAGTCTTGAACGTAATGATAATGATGTATATGATTTAATACCTGAGGGTACCCATTATGAGTTAGATGTATTTAGGTCAACACATAATGATGTGAGTGGTTATCGTTATGCGGTTGGGTCAGAAAGTGATGCGGATGATTCGATTTCTGACTATTATGAAGATTTTGTAAGTGATTATCAAAATTTTGATAAAAATACTTTATCATATCATATTGATGGTGACGAAGTTGCGGAATATTATGAAGACATGATTCGTGAATGGGTTATGGACGATCCTGAAAATTATGATGTTAGTAGAGAAACTAGTAACAGTCAAGATAGAGAAATTGAAAAACTACAAAACCAAAAAAGGTCTCTTGAAATAGAAACCTATTTGATTAAATGTGGTGCCAGATCCCCACTTACGGAAGAAGAAGTTGAGAGTGTTAAATACTTCAAATTTAACGATTACATGAATAACATTTTAATTGTTGAATGGTCTGAAAATAAATGGCAAATTTACCAAAATAGTAAAAAAGTTGATGAAGTATACTATGAAGATGAGGATGAGGATGGTGAACATGAATCAGATAACGAATCAAGGTCAGATGAAATTGAAAGTGAAATAGAAGACATTGATATTGAAATACAAGATATAAAAGATGAGCCGGATGGTGATCTAAATGATGATGAGGTAGAAGAAGCGGTTGAAGATAAACTACAAGAAATTAAAGATGACCCCACAGGTTGGTTAGATGATATGGGGGATGATTATGAAAGATTTATTGATAGAAAAAGTTTATTAAGTGAGTTAATTGATAATGCAGATTATGGTGTATTATCCAGTTATGATGGTAATTACGATATCGTTAGTGTAAATGACTCAAATTTTGTTGTAATGAGAATAGATTAATACCTTTACAGAAAGTAATAATATTCTTATGTTTAAGTTAATGACAAGGAAGAAAAAAATAGAATTTGTAATGGACACCGATTGGATGTTCGAAAGACCAATTGATAGAGAACATAAAGAGTATAAGTTACTTTCATATTTTCAACGAATGGGAGAAAAGTTAGACAACATGGAACTTTACCCTGGGTTTATAGAATTATCATTACATTTAGCGAACATACAAACACTTATCAGGGATAAGAAAATCATATACACAAATAAAAAATTTAATTCGGTTGATGACGAACTTTTAGTGAAAGATCTTAAAGTTAAAAGTGTTCCTGAGATGTCAACCGACGAGTATGAAGAATTCATAAAGATTTTACAATACACCGCACCAAGAATGTTGGAATACTTCAACATTGCAAAATCTGTGTGGACAATAGTTTTTGATAGTATTGATGCAAAATACAGGAAGAATAAAAAAGAAATTCTATCTAACAAAGGTTTCTTCTTCCATTTAGATAAGAGAGACAACAAGTATTATGTTTGGGAATATGAAGTATCACCAGCGGCTAAAAAATCACCTGAAAGTAAGACAATCGTTAAGTTAATTTATTGTGATGATAAAACTAAATTGACAATACCAAAGATAATCACTACATTTTCTGAAACTGAAAACAAAACAAAGTTACCAGTTTTGGAGATGATTAGTAAAGGAGATTACCCAATTGAAGAAACATTATTACCTTTATTTAAGAGAAAAACAATAATGTTAATTAATCAAACGAGAAATTACAATATTGAACAAGAGAAAAAGAAAAACGAAAAAGAATTTTTAGAAAATTAAAAATGGGTTTTAACAAAAGATTTTTAAAGAAAGAAAACATCCTTATTCACTTAAATGATATTATGACTTATTTAGATGCCGATGCGGTAATGACTACGGACGAATTTTCACGCAATGTATATAGGATGTTTAGTGAAGGAAAAAACAAAGAAGAAATAATAGAATATATAAATAATAATAAATAAATTATTATGGCAAACGGAGTACATAAAATAACAGAAGATTTTGAAAAGGAGTTGTGTGATTACACCGGATCAAAATATGCAATCGCGTTAGATAATATGAGTAACGCATTATTTTTGGCATTATACTATGAAAAAAATATAAAGAAAAGTTTAACAACAGATAAGGTAGACTGTCCTTCAAAAACATACCCATCTGTACCGTGCGAAATTATTCATGCTGGACTTAAAGTTAATTTCACACCTGTTGATGGAGATATGATCAAAGGTGCATACCAACTATCACCAAGTAATGTTTGGGATTCTGCGTTGAGGTTTACTGCGGATATGTATATACCAAAAACACATATGTGTCTTTCATTTACAGGTCCATATAAAACATTAAAATTGAGTAAGGGAGGTGCAATTTTAACTGATGATCATAAGGCAATGTTATGGTTTAAAAGAGCAAGATTTAGTGGTAGAAGAGAATGTTCATATCATGATGATAATTTTGATATGTTAGGTTGGAATTTTTATATGATGCCGGAATTATCGGCAAGAGGATTATTAATGATGACACAATTCTATAACTTAGATGGGACTAAAAAACATAATCAAGATTTAGAGTTACCTTATCCTGATTTATCTAAATTTGAAATTTATACAAAATGAAAAAAGGAATCATAGGGGCTGGCGGTTTTGCGAGAGAGGTATATTGGAGTTTATCGTTAATTGAACGAGTTAATACTAAATTTTTTGTTGATGACAAATATTGGGATGGTCATGACAATTTAATACTGCCGTTATCTCAATTTGACCCAAATGAGTATGAAGTGGTTATTGCCGTTGGAGACCCAAGTGATAGGTTTGATATTGTACAAAGATTACCAAAAGAAACAAAATATTTTACACATATACACCCTAATGTGATAATACTTGGTGATGATGTTAAAATTGGAGAAGGTAGTATTATATGTGCAGGGACTATTATTACAACTAATGTTAAGATAGGTAAACATACCCATTTAAATCTTCAAACAACTATTGGACATGATTGTGAGATTGGTGATTATTTTACTACTGCACCTGGTGCTAAAATATCAGGAAATTGTAAAATATATGATTGTGTTTACATTGGTACAAATGCGTCAGTTAAAGAAAAAATATCAATACATAGCTTAACAACGATTGGGTTAAATGCTGCGGTAGTTAAACATATAGAGGAATCTGGAACATACGTGGGTGTACCTGCAAAAAAAATAAAATAAATTATTATGACACACACAGAAGAATCTTTAAATATTACAAGAAGAATATCAAATGAAATGTATGGAGAAACGTTTCATCATCATTATCATATTTTATATGACATAGTTAAAACGTATCCCGATGATTACCATCTTAATTATGTGGAGATTGGATGTTATGCTGGTGGATCGGCATCATTAATATGTCAAAGAAAAAATACCAATGTTTTTAGTATAGATTTAGGAATCCCTATATCACCTGAAATCCCAATTAGAAATATAGAAAAATTTAATATTTTTAATAATCATTATGAATATATTCAAGGTGATTCTCAGAAAATAGAAACGGTAGAAAAACTTAAAACATTCATTGATGATATTGATGTTTTATTTATAGATGGTGATCACTCATCAAATGGAGTGAAAAATGATTTTGAGTTATACTCAACAATGGTTAAAAATGGTGGTTATATTGTTTTTGACGATTATAATGATTATGAATTTAGCCCTGAAGTAAGACCTATGGTGGATCATATTATATCTACACTTGATGGTTATGAAATAATAGGGACATTACCCAATTCATTTAAGGCTAGACCAGAATCTTTGTTAGATGGTAATTGTTTTATAATTAGAAAAAAATAAAATAAATGGAAAAAGAATGTGTATGTGGGGCTAACGTACTTTGTATGTGTCCCCCACCAAAAATAGAACAAGTAAACCACCCCCAACATTATGGAGGAGAAGATAACCCTTATGAAGCAATCAAAGTAATTGACGCTTGGGAATTAGGATTCTCATTAGGGAATACAGTAAAGTATATATCAAGGGCGGGTAAGAAAGATTCGGATAAAGAATTACAAGACCTTAAAAAGGCTTTATGGTATTTAGAACATCACATAGAAACATTAAAAAATAAATAAAAATGAAGTTGACAGAAGATCAAAAAAATCATATTATTAATCTATATGAGGGATTAAAAAATGATGAACAAACACTTGGAGAAGTACACGGAATAATTGTGGATTTTTGTGTTGATGAGTTTATAGTGGACTTATCGGATGATGAGGATGGTGACCTATATGAGGAATTCTCTAATGAGGTGTGGGATTTTTTAGAAAGTATTAAATAAAAAAAAGAAATGTGACTTTCTACACACTAACATATATTTATATATATGGGAAGTAGAATAGATATAGATGATAATTTAGTTATAGAAAGGTATAACGAATTGAAAAATTTAAAAAAAGTTGCAAAAAGTTTTGGGGTTTCTTTAAGACCAATAAAACGTATTCTAAATAAAAATAATATAGAATTAACTAATCGTAGATTTAATGTGAACCATTCTTATTTTAACGTTATTGATTCTGAAGATAAGGCGTATTGGTTAGGTTTTTTATTTGCCGATGGTTGTGTTAGAAAAACTAAAACCGGGGCTCAAGTAGTGTTAAAGTTATCGGTAAAAGATGAAAACCATCTAATAAAATTTAAAAATGATTTAAATTCTGAACATAAAATATTTTATAATGTAAGTAAAACAACATCAAAAAAGGGAACCCCCTCAGTGTCAAATAATTGCGTTATTCGAGTCAATAGTGGGGAAATGGTTGAAGATTTAATTAACCAAGGGTGTGCCCCAAGAAAGACGTTTATTATTGATTATCCAAATATTAGTGAGGAATTTTATAAAGATTTTATAAGGGGTTATTATGATGGTGATGGTAATTTTTTTTATAGTGAATCAACTAAGATGTCCGTAGTCACCATAGTTTGTGCCTCTGAAAAGTTTAGAGAATTCCTAATTGAGGTGATGTCTAAACTACCCAACATTGGTAGAATACACGAAGATAGTGGTAGATATACCATTAAGATTGTTAATATAGTTGGAATTAGAAGTTTTTTAGATTACATTTATTTCGACTCTAAAATTTATTTAAAAAGAAAAAAAGAATATTATGAAAGATACAAAGAATATCGAAAAAATGTTGAATCAGGTTATCAACGGGGATTGTGTGGAAGTTATGTCAAATCTTCCTGAGGGGTCAATAGACTTAATTGTGACTAGCCCACCATATTCGGTTAACATATCCTATGACGTTTATAATGATAATACAACTTTAGAAGAGTACTTAAAATTCTCCACTAAATGGTTAGAGGAAGCTTTTAGGGTATTAAAGGATGATGGTAGAATATGTGTAAACGTACCATTTGAAATTAACCTAAAAGAAAGAGGTGGTAGGGTATTTATTGTTTCTGAAATATGGAATATTATGAAAAAATTAGGGTTTAATTGGTTTGGGTTAATTGATTTGGCTGAAGATAGTCCCCATAGAAGTAAGACTACCGCTTGGGGTTCTTGGATGAGTTGTAGCCAACCATATATTTATAACCCAAAGGAGTGTCTAATTATTGCGTATAAAAATAGTCCTAAAAAACTTGTTAAGGGGGAACCACAGTGGAAAGGTACGCCGACTGAAATTGAACAGGAGGACGGAACCATAAAAAAGAAAGTTGTATATGAGGAAACGGATAA
>Ga0209296_1000971_pt1 | contig 23380 bp, 24 predicted proteins | sample S_130206_EF_Meta_FD_187319 | JGI IMG/M metagenome (GOLD analysis project Ga0209296, IMG submission 187319) | Freshwater microbial communities from Lake Simoncouche, Canada to study carbon cycling - S_130206_EF_MetaG (SPAdes) (version 2) | ecosystem: Environmental > Aquatic > Freshwater > Lake ...
ATCGTGATCGAGTGGTGTTATCGAATGGCCATGGATCGATGTTGCTGTATGCGCTTCTGTACTTAACAGGGTACGAGCACATCTCTTTAGAGCAGATTAAACGCTTTCGTGAGTTAGGATCGCATTGCGAAGGGCATCCCGAAATCAATCAAAGCCATGGCATTGAGGTCACAACAGGCCCACTAGGGCAGGGGATTGCCAATGCGTTTGGCATGGCGATCGCTGAGGCTTATTTACGTTCTCGCTTCGGCCAAGATCTCGTCAACCACCATACCTATGCCTTTGTCGGTGATGGTTGTCTGCAAGAAGGCGTGGGCCAAGAGATGATCTCGTTGGCGGGCCACCTGGCCCTTGGAAAGCTCATTCTGCTGTGGGACGACAACCAAATTACTGATGATGGCAGTACGTCGCTTTCGATTAGCGAAGATGTCGCCGAGCGTTTTCGTGTGGCCCACTGGCATGTGATTGAAGTGGATGGTCATGATCTTGAGGCGGTTTCAAGCGCAATTGAAATCGCCAAAACTGATCCGCGGCCGTCGTTAATCGCTTGCCGAACAATGATCGCTCGTGGTTTAGCGAGGCTGCAAGGCCAGCGTGGTGGCCACAGCGCGCGCTTATTCAAAGACGATGCAGATCTTGCGCGAGCAGAACTTGGGTGGCCTCACGCTCCGTTCCACGTCCCAGATGAGGTATTAAGTGTTTGGCGCGCAGCTGGCAAAAGAACTGAGCTCGAGTATCAAGCCTGGCAAAAGCGTTTAAATGCACTGAGCCAAGCTGAGCGTCGTGAATTCGATCGCGTACTGTCTGGCGAACTTCCTGAGGGCTGGCAAGACGTGTTACGCGCGTATGAGCGCGACTCACTTGTTGGTGAGTCAGCCCCCGGCGGCATTTTGATTTCGGCTGAAATCAATGATCGCTTGGCTGAGATACTCCCTGAGCGGATGGTAGGCTGCGCAGACTTAGAGGCACCCACTAGCCATAAACGTCGGCTCAAAGCCTTTACGGCTCAAGATCATGGCGGTGCCTATATCCATTGCGGGGTGCGTGAGCATGTCATGGGTTCGATGGTGAATGGTATGGCCGCGCACGGCGGCATTATCCCGTTGGCCGTGACATATCTGGCGTTTTCAGATTATGAACGACCTGCAATGAGAATGGCAGCCTTGATGAAACTTCCAGCTAAGTTTGTGTTTAGTCATGACTCGATCGGAGTGGGCAAGAATGGCCCGACGCACCAGCCGGTCGAAATCTTAGCCTCTCTGCGTGCGATGCCTAATATGTTAGTGATGCGCCCAGCGGATGCCATCGAGGCTGCTGAGTGCTGGGAGATTGCGCTTGAACACCGCACGGGCCCCGTTTCGATGGTGTTTGCACGCCAAGCGCTGCCTAGGGTGCGCACTGAAGTCAGCTCAGATAATCTATCGAAGCGCGGCGGCTATATCCTGGCAGAGGCCCTGGGTGGCAAAAGAGCGGTTACGCTGTTGGCAACCGGCTCTGAAGTGATCATCGCACTGAAGGCTAGAGAGCAGTTGCAGGCTGAGGGTATCGCAACCGCCGTTGTTTCAATGCCTTGCTGTGAGTTATTTGATCAGCAGGATCATGCGTATCGCTCAAAGGTTCTTGGCATTGCTGTGGTTAGGGTTGCGATTGAAGCCGCGGTGCGTTTTGGGTGGGATCGCTATCTTGGCGAGCGCGGAGATTTTGTTGGTATGAAAGGTTTTGGTGCCTCGGGTGGGGCTGAACAGTTGTATGAATATTTCAACATTACAGCTGCTGAGGTTGTAGCGCGTGTAAAACGTTTAGTTGGATAGTATAAGAAGACGTCAAAAAGGTTAAAGTTCAACGTAATAGTGGTAAGTTCTTGTTAATCATTCATATAACAATAAGCCCAAATGAATCCAAACCACATAGTTAGTCATGGTACTGCACCCACCGAAAAGCTTGACGTGATCATTATCGGGGCCGGTTTGGGCGGCATGTACCAACTGCTTCGGGTTCGAGAGCTTGGCATGTCAGTGCGCGTCATCGAGGCCGGTGGTGATGTGGGGGGCACCTGGTACTGGAATCGTTACCCCGGCGCGCGGTTTGATTCTGAAAGCTACAGCTACGGCTACTCTTTTTCGAAAGAATTGCTTCAAGAATGGGAATGGACTGAGCACTTTGCCCCGCAACCAGAAACATTGCGCTACGCCGGTTTCGTTGCTGATAAATTCAACTTGCGCCAAGATATTCTTTTCAATCGAAAACTAGTCAGTGCCGAGTGGAACGAAACCACAAGGGATTGGCACTTAACGTTAGATACCGGCGAGCGCATGGTTGCGCAGTTTCTTATCACCGCGATTGGGCCGTTGTCTGTGCCGACCCTGCCAAATATTGCAGGCGTCAAAGACTATACCGGTATCGCTTGCCACACAGCAAACTGGCCGCATGAACCCGTTAGTTTGGCAGGCAAACGCGTCGCGGTATTAGGAACCGGCGCAACCGGTATCCAAACCATTCAAGAGGTTGCTAAAACGGCTGGGCACCTTACCGTTTTTCAGCGCACCGCAAACTGGAGCGCGCCTTTACATAACGGCCTCATTACAGACGAACAGCAACGTACCATCAAGGCTTCGTACCCAGATATCTTCAAACGCTGTCACGAAAATGTTTCTGGCTTTCTTCATAATCCTGATCCGCGTCGTGGTGTAGATGTGTCAGAGCAAGAACGCAAAGAGCTCTGGGAGAAACTCTACAAAGAACGCGGTTTCTCTGTGTCAGTTGGAAATTTTAGCGATCTCTTAACAAGTCCGCAAACCAATGCCTGGATGTCAGAGTTTATTGCCGACAAAATTCGTCAGCGGGTCAAAGACCCTGTCACGGCCGAAAGACTCATCCCCAAAAACCATGGTTTCGGAACGCGTCGTCTGCCTCTTGAGAGTGGCTACTTCGAGGCTTATAACCAACCCAATGTTGAATTAGTCGATTTACGCGAGACCCCAATCGAGCGAATCACCGCAACGGGGATCAAAACGACAGAGCGAGAGTTTGAGTTTGACATGATCATCTACGCGACCGGCTTCGATGCACTGACCGGCGCCTACGATCAGATCGACCTTCGTGGCATAGGGGGCCAATCGCTTAAAGAGCAATGGGCCGCGGGCGCTAAAACCTTTCATGGCTTTCAAAACGCGGGGTTTCCGAATTTGCTGATGATACTGGGGCCAATGGGCGCCTTGGGCAACATTCCCCGCATCCTTGAATACAACGTCGATTGGGTCTCGCAACTACTCGCCTACATGAAAACTAAAAAGCTCTCGCGCGTAGAAGCTAGTGCCGAAAGCGTTGAGGCATGGATGGACGTCGTTAAAGCCGCCTCGGTTGGTCTCTTAGCCAACGACGTTGACTCGTGGATGACCGGTGTCAATAAAAACGTCGAGGGCAAGTCGGTGCGTGTGCTTGCACGTTACAGTGGCTCGGGCCCAGACTTTCGCGCGCGCTGTGATGCGGTGGCTGCGGGTGGGTATTCCGAATTGGATATTACTTAGCCTAAACTTTTGTGGCGCTTCTTATGGATAACCCCTAGCACAAATTCTGAGCTTCGGTATTACGATAAAGCTGTTGATATAGATCAACCGTAGATCAAGCTTAAAACTATTTACATAAATGAGCTTTGATTTTTGTGAAGTGTTGTAACGGCATTAGGTTCGTTCGTTTTCTAACTATCAGGAGACACACTCATGGCTTCAAACGTAAAATTTTCTCGTCGGCGTCTTATAGCAGGCGCAGCGTCTGCCTCAGCACTATCGATCGCCTCACCCTTTATCAGAACAGCGCATGCCGCTGGCAGTCTGTCGATTGGTTTTTGGGATCACTGGGTTCCGGGTGCCAACGATGCTCTCACCAAGCTTTGTAAAGAATGGGGAGAAAAAGAGAAGGTCGATGTCAAAATTGATTACATCACTTCGCAGGGTAGCAAACTGCAACTCACCGCGGTGGCAGAGGCACAAGCCAAATCCGGACACGACATTCTTCAATTGACAAGTTGGGATGCACCCAATCAGGCCAAGAACTTAGTACCGGTTGACGACATTGTGAATGCGGCAGTGCAAAAGAACGGCAAAGCGATTGACGTCGTAGAGTATCTTGGAAAAGTCAACGGATCTTGGATTGGCGTACCCGCCACCAATGGCAGTCAAGTCAAAGGGCCTTGTGGCCGGATGGATCTTTTAGCTAAACATGCCGGTCTAGATATTGTCAAAATGTATCCAGGTGCAGATGGAAAACCAGACAAGGCGTTGCAAGATCAATGGACGTGGGACGCCTTTTTGTCGGCTGCTGAAAAGTGCCACAAAGGTGGCAATCCTTTTGGTTTAGGGCTCGGCCAGACAACGGATTCGGTGGACTGGGTCGGCGCACTCTTTGCAGCCTTTGGTGCGATCTTAGTCGATGCAAAAGGCAATATCACCGTGAACTCTGATGCCACCAAGCAGGTGCTCGAGTATATGCAGCGCTTGGTGAAAGTCATTCCGGCTGACGTCTTTGCCTGGGACGATGCCTCGAATAACAAGTACCTGATTTCGGGACAAGGCTCACTGATCATGAACCCGCCTAGCGCTTGGGCAGTGGCAGTTAGAGATAATCCAAAAGTTGCAGAACAATGCTGGACTTTCCCGTCGCCCAAGGGGGCAAAAGGTCGTTTTGCCCCAGGGTTGCCTTATTTTTGGGGCACGTGGAAGTGGTCGAAAAATATCTCTGCCGCAAAAAGCTTACTCACGCATTTGTCTGACAGAGCCAGCATCGAGAAAATGGTGATTGGCAGCGGCGGTTATGACATCCCTGGTTACTCTGGCCTTCGTGACTTCAAAACCTGGGCCGAGGTAGGCCCACCTGTAGGTGTCGCTTATAACTACCCACCGCGTGGCGAAGAGGTGGTGTCTATTGCTGCGGCCCCTGCGCCCGTTGCGATTGCACAGCAAATTTACGCCCAGGCGACCATGACCAAGATGATTGCCAAGTGCACACAAGGCGGTGACTCGGTGGCCAAAGCAATTGGTTGGGCCTCCTCTGAACTTGAAGGCTTCATGCGAACCTAAGCTCTAAGTCGGTATGCCATATTGAACGGACATGGTTGTGCGCTTGAGTGCGCACACCATGGTTCACTTATCCGGTTGAAGGTCATTCTGGAAAATTTCAATGGAAAATGACATGACGAGTTTGCAGGTGTCTGCAGCACGAAGACCGATCACCATGAAAGTTTTTCTTCGGCGCAAGTCAACGGTGGCATTTTTGTTGGCCTTACCCTTGATCGTGCTGGTGACGACACTTGTGATTTACCCTGCGTTATTTTCTATGTATTTGGCGACCTTGAATAAATCGATGGAGCGGTTTGTCGGTCTGGACAACTTTACATTCTTGTTCAAGCGCGAAACGTTTTGGATGGTCGTCAAGCAGTCTTGTATTTTTGCTGTGACCGCAGTGGTCTTCAAGGCTGCGATTGGTTTTATGCTGGCACATTTTGTTCACACAATCCCTGCCAAAGGCCAACGCAAGTGGCGTGGCATGTTGTTAATCCCCTGGGTCATTCCGCCAGCCATGAGTACTTTGGGCTGGTTCTGGTTGTTTGACCCAACCTATAGCGCACTGAATTGGATTTTTGTTCGTATCGGCATGGATCCAGTGAATTGGCTTGGAGATCCTTTCTGGGCACGGTTTTCTGTCATTCTGGTCAATGTTTGGTATGGCGCACCTTTCTTTTTGATTATGTATTTAGCGGCTCTAAAGTCAGTGCCAGAACAATTGTTTGAGGCCGCCTCGATTGATGGTGCAAACTGGTGGCAAAAAATTTGGTACATCACGCTACCAATGATGAGAAATATTATTTCTATCACGGTCTTGTTTTCTCTGATCGTCACTTTTTCTAATTTTGACATTGTTCGGATTCTGACCGCTGGCGGCCCTGTCGATCAAACGCATGTTTTTGCGACGTGGGCCTTCAACCTTGGCATACAAGGTAACGATATCCCGTTAGGCGCGAGTGTCTCGCTGTTTATGCTGCCCATATTAGGGATTGCTGCGATATTCATTTTGCGTGGTGTTAACAAACGTGGAAACGAGGCCTAATCGTGTCACAACATTCAATCGCAGCGAATAGCAATGTGGCACCGGTGCAGCGCAGCATGCAACGCAGTAGGCGCTGGGCCTTGCTCTGGTCTTACTTTTTTCTGGTGCTGTTCGCAATCTTCTTTTTGATGCCTCCGATCTACATGCTGATTACTTCACTCAAAGACAGCGGTGAAGTTTCAGCAGTGACGAACCCCTGGTGGGTCAATCGCCCGACTTTTGATAATTACCTAGCGCTGTTTCGCTCAAGTGATTACCTGACGTTTTTCAGAAACTCGTGCGTGATTGCTGTGATTGTGGTCGTCGTCACGATGTTGATCAGTATCCCAGCTGCGTTTTCGTTATCGAGAATGAAGTTTTGGGGGTCGACCACGCTGGCCACAGGCGTCTTTCTGACCTATCTCGTACCTGATACCTTGTTGTTCATTCCGCTGTTTAAGATCTTCGCCTTTATCAATCAAACGACGGGTATTGAACTGATTAACCATTGGTGGGCGTTGATTATTATTTATCCCACCTTGACCGTACCTTTTGCCACTTGGATTTTGATTGCGTATTTTGCCTCGATTCCTAAAGAGCTAGACGAGGCCGCGTTGATTGATGGGGCTGGCTATTTTCAGATGCTGACAAAGATCTTTATTCCGGTTGCGATTCCGGGGATCATCGCTGCCATGATCTTCGCCTTTACGGTGGCTTGGTCTCAATTCTTGTATCCGTTGGCGTTCACGACCTCGGCAGACCAATTAGTGTTGCCGGTGGGGATCGTCACAACCTTGATTAAGGGCGATGTCTATAACTGGGGGCAGATTATGGCTGGTGCCTTGTTAGGGGCTGCACCTCCGTTGGTGATCTACGCTTTCCTGATGGACTATTACATTGCCGGGCTTACCGCAGGCGCTACAAAAGGATAATCAAATGGCTCAGGTCAAGTTACAGCAACTCGTTAAAAACTATGACGACACGCCGGCAGTTCGCGGTATTGATCTAGAGATTGCCGACAAAGAGTTTTTAGTGTTGGTTGGTCCCTCAGGCTGCGGCAAAAGTACAACCCTTCGAATGATCGCCGGGTTAGAAGACATTACCAGTGGCGATATCGTGATCGGTGATCACGTGGTAAACGATGTGCCGCCCAAAGACCGAGACATTGCGATGGTTTTTCAAAACTATGCGCTGTATCCTCATATGACAGTCTTTGAGAACATGTCGTTTGGCTTGCGTCTAAAAAAAGTACCCAAGCCTCAGATAACAGAGCGAGTCAACGCGGCAGCCAAGATTTTGGATATTACAGAACTCTTGCAGCGTAAACCTAAACAACTTTCTGGCGGACAGCGTCAACGAGTTGCCATGGGGCGAGCCATTGTCAGAGACCCCAAAGTATTTTTATTTGATGAACCCTTATCGAATCTAGACGCCAAGCTGCGGGTGCAGATGCGCACCGAGATTAAACGCGTGCATCAAAAAGTCAAGACCACGACGGTGTATGTCACCCATGATCAGGTCGAGGCGATGACTCTGGCCGACAGAGTCGTTGTTATGAATGCCGGGCGCATTGAGCAAGTCGGTACCCCACAAGAGCTTTATCATTTTCCGGCGACTAAATTTGTAGCGGGTTTTATTGGTTCGCCTTCAATGAACTTTATACCGTGTAGGCTTGAAGACAGTTCGGGTGAGTTGATGCTGCGACTGAACGATCAAATTGCCTTTCCGGTTCCTCAGGCGAAGGCAGCGCGCTATCGTGATTATTTGAGCAACACGTCTTTACTGTTTGGACTGCGGCCTGAACACATCATGGAACAACGCCCGCACCGTGAGCCTGGGCACCACACCTTTGAAGTCGTGTTAGAAGTCACAGAGCCAATGGGGATGGAGACCATGGTGTATTTTTTCATTCAAGGTGTTGAAGTGTGTGGCAGAGTCAATCCTCTTGCTGGGGCTAAAGAGGGGCAATCAATCACCCTAGTCGCGGATCTGACAAATATGCATTTGATAGACGAGGCGTCTGGCAAAGTGCTTTGACAGCAGATGCTCCATCATGCCAGCCGGATTTGTCTATAAGCAAACAATTAATCAATTGTTCTCGTAGCCTCCTTAAGTAGAGTAATGTTGGGGGCTAAGAGTCGCATCTGTCGGCCAAGTCATGATTTGGAGCAAAGATGAAACGTAGAATATTTCTAAAACAAGCATCGACGATGGCAGTGGCGTTGGCCTTACCTCAAGTGGGTCGTGCACAAGCCGACTGGCCCGCCAAGGCCCTTCATATTGTGGTGCCGGTTGCACCCGGTGGCAGTATCGATATGCTGACGCGCACGCTGTCTAAACCGCTTGCCCTAGATCTTGGGCAATCAATCATCGTTGAGAATATTGCTGGCGGCGGGGGTAACATCGCCTTTGGTCAGGTTGCTCGCGCCAAGCCTGATGGTTATACCCTCTTGATGGGCTGGGACGCCATGCTGATCAACCCAGCACTGTACTCGGTCGTGCCTTTTCAAATGAATCAATATGCACCGGTGACCTTGGCGATTACATCGCCTCAAGTGCTGGTGGTCGGCCCTAAGCTGTCGGTTAAAAGCTTGAAAGAATTTTTAGATGCTGCCCGACGTTTGTCTGGGGCGCTAAGCCTTGCGAATGCGGGCAATGGCAGTCCAGGCCATCTGGCCGGTACCTTGCTTGAAACTGAGGCAAAAATTAAATTGACTCATGTTCCTTATAAAGGTGGCGGGCCCGCTGTTGCCGATCTGCTGGCAGGTCACGTTGATGCGCTGATGGTGACGCTGCCCGCAGCGCTACAGCACATTAAGTCAGGACGACTAGTGGCACTTGGTATGAGTTCGGCGAGTCGTTCAACTGCGGTACCTTCGATTCCAACGATTGCTGAAGCTGGCGTGCCGGGTTACGAGGTTAACTCATGGCAAGGCCTTTTTGCACCGGCCGGCACTACCTCAGATATTATTCAAAAATTACATAAAAGCGTGACGAGTGCGTTACTCGAGCCCTCGATCAGAGCTCAGCTTGAAGGGCTAGGGTACGAGATTGTGGCCAGCACGCCCGAGGCGTTACAGCAGCAACTGAACGTGCTGATTCCGAAGTGGGCCGAGATTGTCAAAATGTCAGGCGCAAAGCCAGATTGACAGAGGTGGTCACCAAAGTCGTCGAGACTGCGCTACAAGAAAATGTGAGATAAAAATTTTCCGTTCTCCCCAGGCGGAACATTCGCCGATGGGAAACCTTCATCCGCGACTTTAAGGGAAAGATGGAGTGATTGGCGTTTGAGGGCCACTAGAGGCCGCTCTGCTGGTTGACAGTTTCTGCAATTCAAAATAACCTCAAACGTGAATCAATTTTTGAAAAGAGTCTGAAAAGGCCATATTGGAGGAGCCCATATGAATACGATCGCTCGTGCGGTTTGTGGTTTTGTTTTAAGCGTGGCGGGGCTGACAGCCTCGGCGCAACAGCAGGGTGTCACCGCTGACAATATTTTAATTGGTGCCTTTGGGCCGATTACTGGGCCGGCGGCCTACATTGGGCTGGCGGGCCGTGATGGCATGAACCTTGCGATCAAAGAGATTAATGCCGCTGGCGGGATTAACGGTCGTAAATTATCGTCCGCTTTTGAGGATGACGCCCACTCGCCCACCAGAGGCTTGGCCGCAGCTAAAAAACTGATTGAACAAGACAAAGTCTTTATGCTGATGTCAGTCGGTGGTAGTAACGCAACGGCGGGCACGATTGACTATGTGCGCGATAGCAAGTTGATTATGTATGTATCGATTGCTTCAGTGCCACAAGTGACCTGGCCTTTCGCTAAAAATATGTTTCGTGGCGGCACGACCGAATCGGCTCGCTACGGTGAGCTCTACGCCGAGTTTCTCTCCACGCACTTTAAAACCAAAAAAATCGGAATCATGAGTGGCAGGGAAGAGTATCCGCGTAATGAGGGCGACGCAACGGTGATCAAGTTAAAAGACTGGTTTGGCCTTGCACCGGTGGCGCGAGTTGAGTTCAATATTGGCGATAAAGATTTCACGCCACAACTGGTGCAAATGCAAAAGGCTGGCCCAGATGTCATCGCCTTTTTAGGAAATCCGGCAGAGGCAGCGATTGCCATGCGTCAGGCTAAAGAGCTTGGCCTTAAACAGCCCTTTTTTGTCGGTAGCAATATGGTTGACCCCGCACTGATTTTGGCGGCACGAACTTCGGCAGAAGGGGTAACAGGTTTTTCATTAATTCCGTTATTGCCTGGCTCAAAGAACCCCGACATGGTGAAGTGGCAAGAGTCTTGGAAAAAAGAGTATCCAAGTGCACCTGCCGGTCGCCCCAATAACTTTGACGTCATGGCCTACGCTGATATGTATGTCGTGGCCGATGCGATGAAACGTGCCGGCAAAGACCTGACAACCGATAGCATGATTGCGTCTTTAGAGGCCACCAAAGACTTCAGCGTCGGAGCGATTGCGACCAAGCGCACCTTCTCGACCAAGCACCATATTGGTAACCTGACCTTAGTGCCCATGATTGTGCAAAATGGCGCCTGGGAGCCAGTCACCTGGAGTAGTTCACGTCAAAGTGATATTTTGAATCGCTACTAACGCGCTCGCAGCGTCATACGATGACAATCACGCTTGCGTTTCAGTTGGCGATTGCAGGGGTCAGTGTCGGAAGCATTTATGCTCTCGTGGCACTGGCCATTGTGATTCCCTTTAAGTCATCGGGTGTACTTAATTTCGCGCAGGGCGAGGTTGTCACGTTTGGTGCCTATGCCGCCTTGGTGTTAACACAACTCGCGCTCCCGTATCCGGTGGTGGTGCTAGGTGTTGTGGTGCTGGGTGGGGTGGGGGGCATTGTGGCCGAACGTCTGCTGATTCGGCCAATCGTTCAGGCACCTGAGTTCACCTTGGTGATGGCGACCTTTGCGATCGGCTTGCTGATTAAAGGGCTGATCTCGCTGAAGTTTGGCGATAGTGCGGCGTCGCTCGACAGCCCCTTTGATCCAGAGCCACTGCTGGCCTTCGGCTTGAGATTTAATTTGACCTCTCTTTGGATCTTGGCATGCACCACGTTCGTAACGCTTAGCGTCATTGGTTTTTTTAAATATACAAAAATGGGTAAGGCCATGCGAGCCGTTTCGGTGAACGCCGAGGCGTCCAGACTGATGGGCATCAAAGTGAGTTCTGTGTATCGCTGGGCCTGGGGGATCAGCACAGCCATCGGTGCGTTGTCTGGTTTGCTTGTGGCGCCCTTGATTGGTATCAATCCTGAAATTGGCCACTTAATATTAAGAGGCCTGCTTGCCGCAGTGATTGGTGGCTTCACCAGCATCGCGGGTGCGGTGTTTGGTGGTATTGCGGTCGGCTTAATCGAAACATTTTCTGGCGTGTTGATCGGCAGTACCTTTAAAAATCTCGTGCCTTTTCTGTTACTGATGTTGCTGCTGTTCTTCAGGCCACACGGCCTGTTTGGTGCGGCTGAAGCGAAAAGAGTCTGAACGCATGAAGATTTCTCCAGCAACCTGGTTTGGCGTAGTGGCTGTTGGCGCTTTCGCGATCGCTGGGTCGTTTATGGGAAGCTACCCCATTTATCTATTGAGCTTGGCCATGATAAACATCATCTCAGCGCTAGGGCTCAACTTATTGACAGGCAACTCTGGGCAAATTTCACTTTGCCACTCGTCTTTTATGGCGCTTGGTGCCTATGTTTCGGCGCTGCTGACTTCGATGTTAGGGCTGCCCTTCTGGGTGGCGATTCCGTGTGCAGTGTTGATTGCCGCGTGTCTTGGCACCTTGTTGAGTCTGCCCACCAGACGTCTGCGCGGAATCTATCTGGCCTTGGCGACCTTGGGATTTTTGCAACTGGTGCAGATTACGCTCGAAGAAATGTCCGAGCTGACAGGCGGGGTACGTGGCTTGAAAGTCCCGCAACCCACTGTCTTTGAGGGCCAGCCTCTTAATTATTATTCGATCTACCTGGTGGTGTTGGTGGTGTGTGGTCTGTCGATTTTAGTGACACGAAATTTGCTGGCCTCGCGGATTGGTCGCGAACTGAATGCGGTTCGCACCAGTCCGCACGCTTCGCAAGCACTTGGTGTATCGGTAGATCGCGTCAAGTTGATTGCTTTCGCGCTAGCGGCGGGCTATGCAGGACTGGCAGGCGGCTTACTCGCCGTAGTCGTTGGGTTTATTGATCCGAATGAATTCGGTGTCTCGGCGGCGCTTAAGCAAATTACCTTTATTGTGGTGGGTGGCTTAGGATCGGTCATGGGTTCTGTGCTTGGTGCGACGGTGTTGTCTGCGCTGCCTGAACTATTACGACCCGTTAAAGAATACAGTGACGTCATTTATGCGCTCATCCTTTTAGGGTTTTTGATCTTTGTGCCGCGTGGCTTGGCCGCTTCGCTAGAGCACTTTGTCATGAGCCCAATACGCAAGCGGGTCGGGCGCAAAACATTATCATGACCTTAGCTCGCTTAACGCTCGAAAAAATTGCAGTACGTTTTGGTGGGCTGATCGCCGTGCGTGATCTGTCTCTATCGCTTGCGCCCGGAGAAATCCGCGGCTTGATTGGCCCAAACGGGGCAGGCAAGACAACCGCGGTGAACGCGATTTCTGGTGTCGTACCCATCGAACAGGGTCGCATTTTTCTCGATGGCGATGATGTTTCTGGGCTGGCCCCCCACGAGCTCAGCCGAAAAGGGATTGCGCGTACGTTTCAACATGTCGAAGCCTTTGGTGATATGACGGTCTTAGAGAACGTGATGATTGGAGTCGCCAGACACGCGCCCGTTTCGTTATGGTCTGCAGCTGTTGGCACCCCCTTTGCGCGCCGCACTGAGTTGGCCTACCGGAAAGACGCGCTAGATATTTTGAAGTTATTTGAACTTGAAGGCTATCAAGATACGGTCGCTTCTGAGCTACCCTTTGGTCTGCTAAAGCGTATGGATCTGGCTCGCGCCTTGGCCTCACGCCCTAAAATATTATTGCTTGATGAACCGACCTCCGGCATGAGCGAAAGTGAAGCTGATAGTGCGATTCAAGCGGTGCGACGATTGGCTGAGCAATTTTCTATGACGTTGTTAGTGATTGAGCACAACATGCGTGTGATGATGGCGCTCGCTGATGTCGTCACCGTCATGCAACAGGGCGCGGTGATCGCTGAGGGGACGCCGCACGAGATCCAGAACGACCCTGTCGTCATTGCTGCGTATTTAGGTGACGAAGATGCCGACGCTTGAAATCAACTCGCTCACCTCTGGCTACTCAAACATTCCAGTCTTGAAAGAGATCTCTTTAACTGTTCCTGAACATGGTCTGGTAGGGATATTGGGCGCGAATGGTGCAGGCAAAAGTGCCTTACTACGCGCAATCTCTGCCTTGAACCCAGTACACAGCGGAAGCATCACTTTTGACGGCGTTGAGCTCGGTTCGCTTTCTGCCGAGGGGGTCGTGGGTCACGGCGTGATCCAAGTCCCTCAAGGACGTTTGTTATTTGGTTCGATGAGTGTGCGTGAAAACCTCGAACTTGGGGCGTTTTTGCAAACAGACCGCGCCTTTATCCGTGAGCGCCTAGCTCACGTCTGTCATCTGTTTCCGGTATTGGCCGAGCGCGCGAATCAGGCTGCGGCCTACTTGTCGGGTGGCGAGCAACAGATGCTCGCGGTGGGGCGGGCCTTGATGTCGAAACCCAGATTGCTTTTGCTCGACGAGCCCTCGCTTGGCCTTGCACCAAAGGTTTTTGACTTGATCCTCGACAAGCTCAAAGACATTCATGCGGCAGGCGCTTCAATTTTGATTGCTGAGCAAAACGCTCGCAAAGTATTACGTTTTGCACAGTATTGCTATGTCTTACAAAATGGCAGTATTGCCTTTCATGGCACCACTGAGTCACTCAAGAATGACGTTCGCATTGAGCAATCTTACCTAGGGGCAGTAACAAAATGAAATTGATCGATATCCACTCACACTGGGGCACCAAGCGCGGTTATGCCTTGCAAGACGAGGCTGAGTTGGCGCAGCAAAAGGCGACCTGGAACTCGCAGCCCAGCTATCATACCGAGGCTGAAATGGCGGCCTATTTTCGCCAAACCGGGGTTCGGGCGATTCTCGATTTTGGCTATACAAAATATATTCCTTTAAGTCAGGCGAAAGCCATTCATGATTATGGTTTTGAAACGCAGCGTGCCCATCCGCAAGAGATTATTGGTCATTGGGTTCATATCGACCCCCACACCGGTATTGAAGGGGTTCGCGAATTAAGACGTTGTATTGATCAGGCGCCAGGCTTTATCGGCTTTGCCGTGTCGGGCTCGGGAAGCGGGCCCGCCTCTGACCCAGTGTGGGCGCCCTTTTATGAGTTGTGCACCAGCGCAAAAATCCCTGTGCTGATTTTTGTTGGGACAACTGGCCTAGGGGCAGGGTTGCCTGGCGGCAATGGCATCATTCTTGATCACTGTCATCCGCGTCACCTTGATGAGGTGGCAGCAAAAAATCCCGACATGACGATTGTGGCCGCTCGTCCGGGCTGGCCCTGGCAGGCCGAAACGCTTGCCGTGCTACTGCACAAACGTAATATTTGGTACGAACTGCATGGCTGGTCGCCTAAGTATCATCAGCCAGATTTGCAACACGATATTTCGCGCAGATTGCGCGACCGCGTCATGTTTGGGGCGGATTATCCTCTTTTTACCTATGAGCGACTGATTGATGACTGGAAGAAATGTGGTTACACACAAGAGGTGCTTGACCACGTGTTTCATCTGAACGCCGAGCGATTTCTTGAGTCGGTGAAACGTTAAGACAACCGTAAACGACTGAAGTTTTCAAAAGAGCTGTCTTGAGTCGGTGAAACGTTAAGACAACCGTAAATGATTGAAGCGCTCAAGATTGTTGGCGCTGTTCAGCGATCGGTGACTTTTTGAGAGGTAGCCTTGCATGATTGAAATACCTAGACCACCAACTGCTGAGTTGATCGCGCACTACGAGGGATTAGGCTATTGGGGCGAACGAACCTTTGGCGATATTTTAGAGTCGCGCGCGCTGCAGTCGCCTGACCGAGAGGTGATTGCCGACGAGCATCGGCGCATCACCTATGGTGGTCTTTACAGCGAGGTAAAAAGGTTCGCTGAGTTTTTGCGTCGACAAGGTGTCAAAAAGGGCGATGTGGTGACGCTTCAGTTGCCGAATCGAATTGAATTTGCCGTTGTCTTCTTCTCGCTTGAGTTGATTGGTGCGGTCGCCAATAAGATTAGTGCTGACTTCAGAAAAACCGAGGTTGAATATATTCTTCGCTTTTCAGAGTCAAAGGCCTATATCTGTGCAGAAGAATTTAAAGGGTTTAAATTTTTAGATATGGTGCAAGAGCTTCGACCAAGCTTGCCCGCGCTTGCTTTGGTTGTTTGCGTCGACAATGTTGACCGCGCAGGCGTTGAGAGCTTCGCCAAAGTTGTTGATGCAACCCCTGAAATCGCCCTAGAAAATCGCGTGCGTATGTCTGCGTTAGATGTCATGCGAATGTGTTTTACCTCTGGTACAACCGGCAACCCGAAAGGTGTCTTGCATTGTTTCAATACAACGCTTTGGACCGCTGGCTTATTCAATCGCGAACTGGCTGTCACCGAAAACGAAGTGATGCTCGGGTTTTTGCCTGTTGGCTTAAATTGGGGCTACATGAATTTGGTGCAAACGGTGATTGCAGGCTGTCGCATCGTACTAGTCGAAAAATTTTCACCTAAGGCGATTCTTGAGTTGATCGAAAAAGAAAAAATTAGTTATATCGCCACCCCACCGGCCGCAATTGTGGCCTTGCTCAATACGCCAGAGTTAAGTATCCAAGGCATGGCCTCATTACGTTTGATGGTGACCGGAGGCGCTTCGGCGGCGGTCGAAACAATCAAAGATTTTCAGTCTAGAATCCCGGGCGCCAAGCTTGTTGAGTTGTATGGCATGCTCGAAACTGGGTTTCACACGATTACAGGTCTGGATCAAGATCCGTTAAAGGTGAATGGCACCGTTGGAAAGTGCATGCCATCAATGGGCCTACGCATCATTGATGATGAGGGCAAAGACGTACCCTACGGAGAGATTGGCGAGATTGCCGCGGCAGGACCAGCGATTCATTTGGGTTATTTAAATAACCCACAAGTCAACCGCGAAAGCTTTACTGAGGATGGCTGGTTTCGCACGGGCGATCTGGGTCAGTTTGTCGATCAAGAGGGCAACCTGCGTATTTCTGGACGTAAAAAAGAGATTATTAATCGTGGCGGAAAAAAATATTTTCCGCGTGAAATCGAAGAATTGCTCTATGAGCATCCAAGTCTTTTGCAAGTGGCCGTGGTTGGCAAACCCGATTTGAGATTGGGTGAAAAAAACTGCCTGTGTGCTGTGATTAAGCCGGGTGCGCAATTTACTCTTGAAGACGCTGTTGAGTTTTTGAAAGGCCGTGTCGCTGACTATAAGCTGCCTGAAGAGCTAGTGGTCTTAGCTGAGTTGCCTATGACGCCAACTGGCAAAATTCGGCGCCCAGCGTTGGTCGCACTTGTTTCGTGAACCCCTTTGTATTAAATATCGTTTGATGGCGCAGCGTACCTAAGCAATGCTGCGTGGAGTAATCGAGGCGATTATTCCAATACCAGCCACGCAACAAACGGCACTGTCACAACGCTGATGACCGTTGAGGCGACGATCACGGCCGATACGCGTTCGGGATCGGCGCGATAGCGTTGCGCCAGCACAAAGATATGCCCAGCTGAGGGCAGTGAGGCAATCACAACGCCTGTCTGCCACCAAAACGGCTCAAGCCCCAGCAGCTTGGCAAGCACTAACCAAATCAGCACAGGATACAACGCGAGTTTGGCAACGGCAATCGAGCCCGCCGCTAATATCCCCGCGCGGTCGATCTTTTGAACCGCTAGCGCGGCGCCCAGTGCAAACAGCGCAGTCGGGCCGGCAGCCCCACCCATGATAGTGAGAAACTGTTCTATTGGTAGCGGCAGAACAGTATTTGTTGCGGCCAACGACACACCGACCAAAATGGCCAATACGACTGGATTCATCAGCGTGCTACGAAAAATTATTTGACTGATTTTTGCATTGGTATGTTCGCCAACGCTCATCAGCGCGCTGCCCAGCGAAAGCAAGATCATCACCTCTACCATGATCGCCATTGAAAGAGGGCCGGCACCACGTGCACCAAAGAAAGCCAGCATAATTGATGGGCCCAGAAAACCAACGTTGCCTAACGAGGCGGTTGTCGCGTGCGCCGCTGCAATGCTGGTATTTTTATTAACAACACGAGATACGAAAAACACCAGACAAAAGATGCTGAGCCCACAAAAAAGGTACCCAAAATAGAAGCTCGCGTCGAAGGCCACAGAAAGGGGTTGGGTTGAGATCAGACGGGCGATCAATGCTGGCAGTGCAAACCGAACTGAGAAGGTGCCTAAAATATCGATTGCGCCAGCAGGCACCCAACCTAAGCTGGCTGCAGCCCAACCGGCCGCCACAATGCCAAAGATCGGCAAACTGAGAAGAAAAAAGTCAATCATTGAACATGAATTTGTTTGATACTATTTCTTGGATAGTATACGAAGGCGGTACCAGCAGCTGCTGAGAGTACACCCCCTTTAGAAGCCCCAGTTAGATCTAGATCAAGTATTGCTCATGCCAAGTATCGAAGAACTTCATCGCCTCGCCTGTGAAAAGGGTCAAGATACGTACATTGATCCCATATCGGGCTATCAAGTGCTGACGAGCCAAGCCCACTTAAAGCGCGGGGTCTGCTGTGGTAGCCGCTGCCGGCATTGCCCTTTTGGTTATGTCAACGTGCCAAGTGAAAGAAAATAGCGTTTCGCTTGTGTAGATCAGACAAGCGCGGTGGTGTGCTTTCGAGACTACCGAGCTGTTGCAATCGCTAACAATTCAGTTACCAAAGATACGACTTACGCGTACTTTTTCGAATAGAAAAGCCTCACAATAATGGTTAATATTTTGTGATGGAAAAACGCGTGCTCACACTTGAATTAGTCGTCGAACAAAACACCAAAATGGTCGAGCGTCTTGATCGATCGATGGCGCAGCTTACCCAGGCCGTGGCTGATTTGCGGATGGAAATGGGGAAGGGTTTCTCTGATCTGCGTCAAGAAATGGCTCACGGACAGGCCGAGCTTCGCAAAGAGATGGCGGCCGAACACGAGAAGCTACGAAATAAAATCGATAAAAATTTTTTCTGGCTGTTATCTGTGTATCTCACTACCCTTCTTGGTATTTTGAGTGCGTTGGCTAAATTATTTGTTGACGTCTACGCGAAGTAGTCGCGCAAATGAAACTCCGAATTATCGACGGCGTTGAAGTGCCGTCAAGTTCTGGCAACGTATATTCTGACCTTGGCTTAGCTGATGCTGAGCAGCTAAAGATTAAGACCGTCTTGGTGATTGAAATCGTGCACGGATTAGCCTGCGTGCACATGAATCGTGTTGCGGCGTTTTAAACAATTGAGGCATTGTGCAATATTACTAGAGAGCAACAAAGCTGTTCGCCAAGATGATTTCAGTCACGAACAGGTTTTTGGTCATCTAGCGCGACAACCCTTGTCTGCTGCTAAGAGTCATCGATACCTTAACCCTAGACCACCTCCTATGACCCCGAGGCAAAATGAACATGTTTAAAGTCGGTATCGCTTCGCAAGAAAAAATTCGCGAACGAATGTTGGCGATTGCTAAAGGTGAATTCAAGCCTAAGCCATCAGACCCTAGGATTTGGTTCACCTCACTGCGCTCATTGTCCCAAGCAGGAAGCGATGAGAACCGCGCGCTATTAGATGTGATTCGTACAGCGTACCTCTGAATCAATTAGCACCCTAACGAATATGTTTTTACCGGAATGAACAACATGCCGACCACGTTGAGATTATCGATTATCACTAATAAGGCTTGGTATGGCACGTAAGGTACCCCTCTCGCACCCTGGCATTATTTTGCTTGAAGATTGGCTCAAGCCCTTGGGCTTAAGTCAGGCCGCTTTAGCACGTGCGATCGTGGTGCCACCTCGCAGAATTAATGAAATTGTCAAAGGCTTACGAGGTATCAACGCTGATACCGCCTTACGATTCGCAGCCTTTTTCGGTACCGACGCACAAAGTTGGATCAACTTACAAACGCATTACGACGTTGAGTTTGCTACGCAAACAATGTCCAGGGCGCTATCTCGCATTCAACCTTACAGGTTGCAACAAAGGCGACTGGCCGCTCTTGAACGCATGGCGAGTAATGCTCGTGAATTAGGTTTGGAATATTGAGATGCCAGGTCAGGCAAGATACATCCCAGTAGCGCAGGATGACCTAAACATACGCCTGCGCCCACCAGTCTTGGATGCGGGTTTGTGCGCCAGAGAGCATTACCTCGCTGGGTACGCGGTCGCTCTTTTGGCGGTTGAGTTGCGATGAGGCGGGGAGCAGGTTCCAAAGATCACTACAGGGCCAGGCGTGCCAAGGCAAACAGTGATCGATGTCGAGCGTGTTTGCAGTTAAACGCTTGCCGCTATACACACACTGCAACCCACCGCTTTCCAACAGTTGCAGCGCCTGCCCGCGCGCTAAACCGACGTCGCGTGCTGGGTCTGACCAAGCCAACGCAGCCACTAAGGTATTCTCGTCAACCGCACGATGCTGCCGCAGCGCATAGCCTTTGATCAGCCGCGCCCACTCAGCCAGCAAGGCTGGTTCGATCCACGCGTCAAAACGTTGCAGCGCGGTGTAAAGATGTTGCGGCAAGCGCAAGTGCCCAAAGCTTGACAGATACGCCTCGTCAAGCAGCAGATGCTGAGGCCCCGCCAAACGACCCTGGCGCGTGACCGCCAAGATGTTGCTGCCATCTGGGTGCGTCAGATAACGCGCAGGCATTTCTTGGATTGTTCTACAGGCATCACGCAGCGCCTGATGCAGCAGTTGCGCGCGCTCGCCCTCAAAGCGCATGCCCACGCGCAGATCAAGCGCAGAGGTATTACAGGTAGGCGCAACTAAGCCTCTGAACGCGTCTTTGACAAACCCCAGGCCGTCGAGCCCCCGATTATTAGGTTGCTGCGGCAACCCCGCCTTGAGCAGCGGCATATATTGCCGCAACCAAAACAGCGCCACCAGCCCTAGCGGAAGCTCGACCCAGTTGGGCGCGCCCGCAACCACGCGGGCAGAACCAGCCACTAGCGCTTAAATTACCGCCTCTAGGCCTTTGCGATCCAGCAGGTTAAGCAACTTTAGCGAGGGACCGCTCGGATGCTTATCGCCTACTTCCCACTTGCGCACTGTTGACAGGCTGGTATTCAATACCGAAGCCAAAACAGCTTGGCTTAGTTTAAGGTGGTTCCTGAGCGCACGAATTTTTTCACTATCGTAGGCGGGAATGGGATCCAGACAAAGCAGATCAAATTTGCGCATTTTTCGTTTATCAATGAAACCGAGGCGATGAAGATCGCTTGCAGTTTCATGAACAGCTTCAAAAATGAGGCTCTTGGCCTTAGATTTTTTGGTCATCGCATATCTCAGTTAAGGATCCGTCATTCAAGGCTTCGTCCAGTTGTTTAACAGTCCTCGCCAATAGTTCTGCAGCAATATCTTTCAACGCTTCTAGTTCACCATCTGAGATATTTGCGCGGTCATTTCGAAAGCAAAGAAACTTCATGTCACTCGCCTTGAATGACAAGCCGATTCAGACGCTTGGCGCACGCGAAACAGCAGACTCCGATCCGTTGATCTTTCGGCTTGATAAACACAATCTGTTTGTTTTTATAGGTCGCTGCACTTGGCGAACGACAGGATGATTGGCTTGAGCTAGGTCAGCTAAGTTTCACTGTGGTACTGCCTTCGATTTTTGCGCAAGTAGTAATTGTAAATTTAGATCAGCGCCAAACACGTGGTTCACAGGACTATTTTGTGTATCAAATTGTTACTGCAGCGCCTGCACCATAAAAAATGAAGAAGCACGTGCACCTTCAAGAAAAGAAAAGCCTGACAATCACACGTAATATTTTGTGATGGAAAAACGCGTGCTGCCACTAGTTTCAGATGCGCGTTTGCCGCGCAAGCTCGCTTGTACTTCAAGCCTAAACCGCTCACCCAGCGCATCGTTGGTTGATTGACTTTATATACTATTTCATATATATTTAAATTATGTCCACGATTGAAAAGCCGCTTAAGTGGCTTGGTAGTAGCCACAAAGACTTGGTGGCGTTGCCCGACGATGTAAGGCGGCTTTTTGGATTTGCTTTGTCACTTGCTCAGATGGGTGACAAGCATGGTGCGGCTAAAGTGCTGAAGGGCTTTGGTGGCGCAGGTGTGCTTGAGGTGGTTGAAGACGATGTTGGCGGCACCTACCGGGCCGTTTACACCGTTCAGTTTGCTGAGGTGGTCTTTGTTCTTCACTGCTTTCAAAAGAAAAGCAAGCGCGGCATCGCGACGCCGAAGCAAGACATGGACATCATTCACGCCCGTTTGAAGATTGCCGAAGCGTACATAAAGGACTTACGAAAATGAAAACTCAAATTATTGACGGCGTCGAAGTGCATAGTAGTTCTGGCAACGTCTTTGCTGACCTTGGCTTCGCTGATGCAGAAAAGCTGAAGATTAAAACTGGCTTGGTGATTGAGATCAGAAGAGCTATGAAAAGTCGTGGCTTGACTCAGCTAGAGGCCGCTAAACGGATGGGCATTAGCCAGCCCAAAGTCTCTGACATGATGCGCGGTGACTTCACGAACCTGTCTGAGCGCAAACTGATGGATTGTTTAACGCGGTTAGGATACGACATTGAAATAAAGATTCGGCCGACCAAAGCAAATGTGGGGCACCTGACTCTGGCGGTTGCTTAAGCCCCCCATTCCCCCACCCCCAAATCAAACCTAAGCCTTAGACTCTGCACCCGTACCCCCGCATACACCTCTTCTACCCCCGCACCACCACCCACCAGCGGTAAACTCGCCTGCGCTTCAAGCCTAAACCTTTCACCCAGCACCCCGTCATACGCCTGCGCCCACCAGTCTTGGATGCAGGTTTGCGCGCCGTGCAGCATGACCTCGCTGGGTACGCGGTCGCTCTTTTGGCGGTTGAGTTGCGACGACGCGGGCATTAAGTTCCATAAGTCACTACAGGGCCAAGCATGCCAAGGCAAACAGTGATCGATATCAAGCGTGTTTGCAGTTAAACGCCTGCCGCTATACACGCACTGCAACCCACCGCTTTCTAACAGTTGCAGCGCACGCCCGCGCGCTAAACCGACGTCGCGTGCGGGGTCTGACCAGGCCAACGCCGCCACTAAGGTGTTTTCGTCAACCGAGCGGTGTTGACGCAGCGCATAGCCTTTGATCAGCCGCGCCCATTCAGTCAGTAAGGCTGGTTCGATCCACGCGTCAAAACGTTGCAGGGCGGTGCAAAGATGTTGGGGCAAGCTCAAGTGCCCAAAGCTTGACAGATACGCCTCGTCAAGCAGCAAATGCTGAGGCCCCGCCACACGTCCATGGCGCGTGACCGCCAAGATGTTGCTGCCATCTGGGTGCGTCAGATACCGTGCAGGCATTTCTTGGATTGTTTTACAGGCCTCTCGCAGCGCCTGATGCAGCAGTTGCCTAGCGTGTTTTGTTACGCGTACTTCAAATCACTATCCGTCTCGCTAGGCGTGCAAGCCATTACCCCCAGTTTGACGATTGGTTTGATGAGTGACTCTGCAGGAATCCCCATTTTCTCGTGTATTTTTCGGATCATGCTTAGCGTCAATGGCCTGGTTCTGTTCAGTACCTCGTACACTCGATTAGTTTGACCAATCATAGGGACCAAATCTTTTACAGTCATGCCGGTTTGATCCATTCTGAATTTGATGGCCTCGATTGGATCGGGTAAGTCGATTGGATAGTGCTGCGCTTCGTAAGCCTGTACGAGGATCGCCATAATGTCTAATCGGTCACCCTCAGGTGTTCCTAACTCTGGGTCGGTTTCCATTAGTTTAGAGATTTCTTTGAGTGCCGCTTTATAGGCCTTCTCGTCGTGAATCGGGCGGATGTCCATGATTAACTCCTGTCTACCGTTGTGGCATCTATTGTGTCGTATATGGCGTGTGTATCGATGAATTTGATGTAAATGTTCTGTGTTCTATAGGCAACTGACACAATAAGTCTGTATGCGTTCCCTTTGATATTAAAAACTATGCGGTTGTTAGCGATGATGCTTGCTTTTGGATAGCGAGCTTTTACGTCTGCGGGTGAGCCCCAAGACGCTTTGTTTGCTTCTTCATACCATGATTTCAAGGGCTGT
>Ga0209296_1000973_pt1 | contig 23358 bp, 25 predicted proteins | sample S_130206_EF_Meta_FD_187319 | JGI IMG/M metagenome (GOLD analysis project Ga0209296, IMG submission 187319) | Freshwater microbial communities from Lake Simoncouche, Canada to study carbon cycling - S_130206_EF_MetaG (SPAdes) (version 2) | ecosystem: Environmental > Aquatic > Freshwater > Lake ...
TAACGAACAACAATCCGGCTATGTATTTGGTTACGACTTTCAGAAACCCGATTGGGAAGTATGTTTGTTAGTTGAAGGTATATTTGACGCATTAAGTTTAAATGCTTGTGCGTTAACACATAATACAATCAACGATGACCAAGCACAAATTCTAGCACAACTTAATAAACGTATTATCTTTATTCCCGATAGAGATAAGACAGGTTTAGAAACATGTGATAGAGCATTAGAGTTAGGTTATAGTGTAAGTATTCCCAATTGGGATGACGATGTTAAAGATGTAAATGACGCGGTAGTTAAGTATGGTAAGTTGCCTACATTACTCAGTATATTGAGTAGTGCGACAACTAGTAAAATCAAAATAGAACTACAGAGGAAAAAAATTGAAAAAAGATTACGAAAATAAAAAAGATTACGGTATTGAGATGCAAAAGATATTTTTGCGTGTGATGATTACTGAAGCCGAACTCTACACTAGGGTTATGAACATTTTAAATAGTGAGAACTTTGACAGGTCATTAAGGCCAGTTGTAAACTTATATAAAGAACATACTACAAAATATAGTATTTTACCTGACGCTACACAAATCAAAGCTATCACTGGTCAAGATATTGATATTATTTCTAACTTTAGCCCCAATCAATTTGATTGGTTCTTGGATGAGTTTGAAGCCTTCACTAAACGACAAGAACTAGAACGTGCCATTCTTAAAGCGGCAGACTTACTTGAGAAAGGTGAATTCGACCCTGTTGAAAAACTAATCAAAGATGCGGTTCAAATCAGTTTGCAAAAAGACATGGGCACAGATTACTTTTATGATCCGGCAGCACGTATTAACAAATATTTTAATAGTGGTGGGCAGGTTAGTACAGGCTGGCCCCAGATGGATCGTATCTTATATGGGGGTTTCAGTCGAGGTGAATTGAACATCTTTGCAGGTGGTTCAGGTTCAGGTAAATCATTAGTTATGATGAATATTGCATTGAACTGGTTACAGCAAGGTATGAGTGGTGTCTATATTACATTAGAACTTAGTGAAGAACTTACATCACTACGAACTGATGCTATGTTAACTATGATGGGTACAAAAGCGATTCGTAAAGATATTGATACAACTAGTCTTAAAGTTAAAATGGTTGGAAAGAAGTCTGGACAATATCGTGTTAAAGCATTACCCGCACAAAGTAATGTAAATGATATTCGTGCTTATTTAAAAGAGGTGCAGATTCAAACAGGTATTAAGATTGACTTTGTTATGGTTGATTATTTAGATTTAGTTATGCCAGTCAGTGTTAAAGTCAATCCTAACGACCAGTTTATTAAAGACAAGTATGTAGCAGAAGAATTGCGTAATCTTGCAAAAGAGATGGGCATATTAATGGTGACTGCAAGTCAGTTAAATCGTAGTGCGGTTGATGAGATTGAGTTTGACCATAGTCACATTGCTGGTGGTATCAGTAAGATTAATACTGCTGATAACGTGTTCGGTATCTTTACAAGTCGTAGTATGCGTGAGAGAGGTAAGTATCAGATTCAGTGTATGAAAAGTCGTAGTTCAACTGGTGTAGGACAAAAGATTGACTTAGATTATGATATTGAAACTATGCGTATTAGTGATAGCGATCCTGATAATCAAAATAGTTATACCCCCAAACCTAGTGCTAATGATATTATGAGTCAACTTAAACCTCAAAGTACATTGGTATCAACTGAACCTATTATAGACCAAGGGACAGGGGAGATACTAGAGCCGGAAAACAAACGTATTATAGCGGATGTGCAGGGTTCTAAGCTAAAGTCAATGCTGAATGGTTTAAGAAATAAAACCTAAAAGTAGATAAATACTATTAGGAAACTAATATGCAAAAACAAACTCGAAGTCTGCTAGAAGAACTAGAAGCTATTGGTAATAATAGAGATAAGACTCACATTATTGAGAGTCGTGGTCATAATATTATTACCAGTGCTATCAATCTAATAGAGATGATTAATCGTAACTATAGTCCAGAGCAAGCCGCCATTTTAGAGCGCAAATTGCTAGGTGCCATCAAAAGCAAGGACCAGGCAAAGTTTTCTAAATCTCTAAAGAAAAATCGAGATAATGAACCTAGTTGAATCACTGGCAATATTGACAACTAAAATTGACCAAATATCCAATGTTGTTACAGAAGATAAAGGTCATCTTGACCATCCTGAGGATTTGATTTTCTTACGTGGTGTAAGTGGTGCTAATCAAGCTGTTCAAGCTATGGCGGATACGGTAGCTAAACCTGAAAAAGTCACAATCAAATGGGACGGTTATCCTGCATTGATATTTGGACGTAACAGTAATGGTAAGTTCACTATATTAGACAAGCATATGTTTAACAAGAAAGATGGTAGTGGTCGTCAAGTATTCAGCCCGGAACAGTTTGCTCAATATGACCAGGCACGTGGGGTAAATCGTGCAGACTTACATCAATTAATTGCACAGATATGGCCCGGTTTAGAAAAGTCTGACAGAAGTAAAGGTTATTATTGGGGTGATTTGTTATTCAGTAAACCATTAGTAGAAAAGAACGGGCTATACACATTCAAAGCTAACCCTAATGGAATTACATATACAGTAGATGCAAATAGTGATTTGGGTAAGTTTTTTGATAAGAAAAACTCAGGTATAGTGGTACACCAATATATTGCACCCGATGCATTAACAACAGACCAAGCAATCCCATTAGATGGTACTATTGGTAAATTGAAAAATAATAGTGATGTAGCTATATTACCTGCTAAAATGCCAATCACTCCTAGTCTAAAGTTAAATGCTACCTTGCTTAAGAGGGCACAATCAGCCATACAAAAATATGGACAATCAGTAGAACAGTTAATGACTACAGCACCCCAGGCTAGAAATACATTCAATCAACTATTCACTACATACATTAATAAGCGTATCGTAGCCGGCGACTTAAATGATTTATATGCAGGATTTATTGAGTATGTTAATTCAAGACCCATGACTGATAAGATGCGTGAAAAGATTAATCAGCATTTGGCTACTAATAAAGCAGGTGTAGTGGGTGCATTTACTATTTGGGTAGCTATCTACAATCTTAAAATGAATATTGTAGACCAGCTTAATAAAGCCGCTAAGACTGCCCCTGTCAAGGGTTATTTAGACGACGGCACACAAACTCAAGAAGGATTTGTAAGTCACGGGCTTAAATTTGTAGATAGAATGGGCTTTAGTCGCCAGAATTTGGCTGGAAGACAGTAGCCAAAACCGACTTTTTTTGTTGCCAGGCATAAATAATAGTATGAATCTATACGATTCAAACTTTTTAAAGGAATTTCATTATGGCAGGTTTTACAAGAACACACGGCGATGCACAACCAGTATTCGCAATTGACGTACAAAATGGTCCAGTAGCACCAGACGCATCAGCTAACGGCACGACTACTAATTTATATGGTCCAGCTCTAGACTTCTTCGGTTTTGACTTAGGCGCCGCCCCAACAGCACAATTAGGTGTTGACGAGATGGTTGCACAAGTTATGGTTTCTATCGAACAATTAGCTACAGTTGCAATCTATGCAGTTCAAGCTACATCAAACACAACTAATATGTCTGTTGCTGTTTATCCAGTTGGCGCATATACAGCGGCTGCACTACAAGCACAAGTTCGTGCTTTAGGTACAGTTAATGGTTATGACCTAAGTGGTGCTGTTGTAACAAACGTTGGTTTCCGTTTAGCTTCTTCAGCTACAAGCGCAAGCTAATCAGAAGTTTAACTTCAAAGAAATCCGAGATTTATTCTCGGATTTTTTTTGCCTCTAAATACAAGTATGAGTTTTAAAGTAAGCTGTTATACACTATTTGATATCACACAGACTGGTGTCGTCAATCGCTCTAAGCCAGGAATGGATGACGATCCTGATTTATGGTTGCATAAAAGAAACACACAATGTAATTTTGACACAATAGTTCAAGCAGTTTCGTTACGTAGCCAACCGGAAAACATTAGCGTCCCTTCATCTAGTAAGATTAAGTTTGATGACTTTGAGAATTTTGGATTCTTGTTAGAACATGACGAACAGGTCATTTGCTGGACTTTTGATTTTGAGATACAACATCCTAGTGTGTTTAATGATGGTACTTCTGATTTGGGTGCATTATACTCTGATTGCGATAGAGTTCCTATGATTAAAACAAAAAATATTTGGGATAAATTACCTGCGTTCTTAGACTCATCGGATGAATTACGAAATATTTATTTTAAGGTGTTAGACAATGAAAATTGATGTTAATAAAATTGATAGAAAATTAGATAAAATGATATCAAATTCAGAGTTTGCTAAATTACAAGATGTTGTAATTTTTAAAGACACTGACGGTACATACAATCTGTTTAATAAGTATCATATTAAAAAGAAAGATGTAAATGATATAGTCGTATCATTAAATAACGGTGATGACGTTAACTCTTTTTTTAGCATGAAAAATGCTGTGTGCTGGTGTGTGATGGATAAAATAGGAAAATATCAATTAGCAAATCGGGTAATTGATTTGGATATGCATTTAAGTAGCGTAGAGGTACACATTTCTATCCATTCCAAACTGTTTAAAAAAGCCAAAAAAACAGAGGATAAATTGATATATCTTGCTAAATTAAATGAAGATAAGTTTCAAAAAAAAGCCATGAGTGATGAATTAAATCAATATATAGCAAATTCATATGCTTGGCAACAGAAAAGATTTGATTCAAAATCCTAACAATAAATGAAAAAAGATAAATACTTTATATTAGTCTTGGAATACAACTATGAAATTAACTGATTTTGACAAAAACCCAATCGAGAACGCTACTAGAGCGTTAAAAGAGCATTATAACGTTCCGTTTAATGTTCGTAAAATGTCTTATGCCCAAGCAAGAGATATGCTTCACAAAGTTCGCGGTCTAATGACTGAAACAAAGAAATCTACTGGTTTCTATGAAAGCCAACAAAATTCTTCATATCTAAAACTTGTGTTTATGGAACAAGCACTAAGCAAGCATTTTGCTGAAATCAGCTTACGTAAACCACGAATTGTTGTAGAGAATGAAGAAGTTGAAAAGTCACAAGTTGTTTTGGCAGCTCAAGATTTAGTAGACCAAGTACAGAAAATGGTTGAAGAAGTTAGTGATATGTTAGTAAAAGAATTACCAGCATTGACAGATAGTGTTCAATCTGAGATTGGTGTTAACGAAAGTGAAACATTTAATCAACAAGTTTCTGAAGCATTAACTTCACTACAAGCCGCATTGACACAAAGTCAAACAACATTGAAATCTGCATTGAATAGTATCACCGGTCAAGGTGGTGCTGAAGCATTTGATGCAGGTGGTGATATGAATGCTGATATGAATGCTGATATTGGCATGGAAGAACCACTTCCCGGCGGTGGCGAAGAAGAAATGAATCTTGACATTGAAGCTCCTGAAGAAGAGCCTCTAGGTGGTGTCGGTCGTCCTAAGAGATAAACATGCGTTTGTATGAGTTTGCCGGCAGTCCTCTGTTAGTTAAGCTGGTAGCCACTACCAGCCAACTTAAGAGTGAAATTGATTCCGGTAACATTCATAGTGATTGGACTGTTCCAGAATTATTGCAATACTACAGAGATAATGATATAATTATTGATAAGTCTGATTTATATAACATGATTAAAAATCCACCATTGAATCAGAGTATAGAAAACATTCAAGGTGATAAAATTATATTCAAAGGTCAAACTCCTGAACAAGAATTAGAGCCTGATGAAAATAAAAAAGTTGTAGCACAAATGGCAAAGAATGCAATGCAATGATAAGCATAACTGAAAAAGCATCAAACAAAATTCAACAAACAATACAAAAACGAGGTAAGGGATTAGGCATTCGCATAGGTGTAAAAACTACAGGATGCTCAGGTCTCGCTTATGTGCTTGAATATGTTGACAACCCATTAGAACATGATATTAAAGTAGACTGTAATGGTTGTACTTTATACATTGATCCAAAAAGTTGTGCATATGTCCAAGGTATGACTATTGACTATACACGTAACGGGTTAAATGAAGGGTTTGAATTTCAAAACCCAAATGAGCGTGATAAGTGTGGTTGTGGAGAAAGTTTTAGGGTATAATGTATCTAGCAACAGTAACCTGTAACAGGGATTTTCAGCAAATGTTATTACAGTCTGAAAGCATTGGTAAATTTGTAGAACCATGCACTCATGTAATTATTATTAATGAAGACAAACCTGATTTAGACTTTTGGTATAGATGGCTAAAACCGTATTACAAAAATCATAAATTAGAAATTATTCCTAGAATAACATACCATTATCCAACTTCTTTTTTAGGCACTGGTGTCAGCCAGAGCACATCCGGTGATGCGTCTAGCAATGGCTGGAGAACTCAGCAATTACAAAAATTATTATTAGCATATGAGTTTGAAGATGACTATTTGCTATTAGATTCAAAAAATTTCTTTACTAAAAAATCAAATATAAATGAATGGAATAATATAATTGGAAGTGGTGTCTTTTTAAAAATAGGTGATGGTAACTCATTTGACAACTCTTGTAAAATTTATAGTGATTTGTTGGAAAAACCAGTAGACCAATGGTTAAGACCTCAAACTCCTTTTAAAGTAGCAAGGGATCCCTTCATCAAAAAATGCAAGCGTAGTGAATTAGCTTATCTATTATTCTATCCTGAATTTAAAGATAGTCCGTCTACTGAAGGAGTATTTTACTCACATTTTGTAAAAGATGAAATCGATGAGTTTTTAAAGACGTATAATCCAGACGATAAAAAATACTCAACAATATGGATACATAATAGACAAGAGATTGCTAGACTTTTGTTTGACATATCATTATCTGATAAGATAAAAATAGCCGCAGTACACCGAGAACTGTTATCAAAACTTGATGAAAAAGAACTAGAAATTATAAATTTTTGGTTAGCATCAGATAATCCAAAATTTGGGTTAGGATTAAAGAATAAGATTTATCCTATGCCAAGAGATAGTCATGTCTAAAACCATATATGTTATAGGAGATAGTTTTTCTGCCGGATCGGAATTAGAAGATAACACATTTCCATCATATAATCAATGCAAGCCCAAAGATAAATCTGACTATTATAAGTGGATAGCTAGCAAAGAGTATAAAAACGACTTTAATTTAAAACCTGCAGGATATAGTAAATATTATGCCGAAATGAAAAGAGCATGGCCTGCAAAATTAGAAGCTATAACTGATACACGGGTTATAAATAGGGCACACGGTGGATCTGGTCCTGCTATGTGGAGAGCTAGAGTTATGACGGATTTACTACATTTTAAAAATGATGGTATTAAAATAGACACTGCAATAATACAAATACATGCTTATGATAGAGATTGTTTATTTGATATCGGTGAAAACAATACCATATATAATAATATAGGTTTAACTAAATTAAAATATGGAACCGGTGCAGAAAAGGCATATTTTAAAATTAGGCTCATGCTAGAATCAACATATGGCAATTTTTATAGATTTCTTATAGATGTAGCAAACATGAAAGCTAGTTTTTTGAGTTTTGGTATAACTGATATTAAAATAATAGTATCTGATTCAACATCAGTATTTTATGACTGGAAACAGCTAGAATTTATAAATCACCCTGATATAAAACCATTGTTAGATTATTTGGAATTTGATTTAAATACGCCATCGTGTGTTCCTTCTATATGGGATTATGGCACTCATGAAGGAGTAGTAACTAAATTACCGATGGGTCATTACCCCGAATTTATACACGATGAATTCGCACATAAAATGAAAACTATTTTAAATTTATAATTATCCATTTAGCTTTACAACGTGTGATAATAGTGTATAATAACACAATGTATATACCAAACAAATATAATTATGTTCCAATGAGCCGTGTTGAGATAGACGGCAAACGCAGATATGCTACTCCTGATGGTGAAAAGCTTCCTAGTGTCACTACGATACTAGATGCTACTAAAAGTGAAGAATCTAAACAAGCATTAAATAATTGGCGTAAGCGTGTAGGTGTTCAAAAAGCACAAGAGATTACAACCGAAGCCGCGGGTCGTGGAACACGAATGCACAAGTGGCTAGAAGATTACATTAAGACAGGAGTACTCAATGAGCCCGGAAGCAATCCGTATAGCTTGCAAAGCCATAGTATGGCCCAATCAATTATTAATCAAGGTCTTGTTAAATGCAGTGAATATTGGGGTACAGAAGTTCCTCTCTATTATCCTAAGATTTACGCGGGGACGACAGACTTAGTAGGTGTACACGATGGTAGTGACGCTATTATGGACCATAAGCAAACAAACAAGCCCAAGAAACGTGAGTGGATTGATGATTACTTTGTTCAATTAGCAGCCTATGCAAACGCACACAATGAAGTTCACGGCACAAAGATACGTAAAGGTGTCATTTTTATGTGTTCTGCTGACAATCTCTATCAGGAATTCATATTAGAAGGTACTGAATTTGACAAATACACTGAAATTTGGTTCAGTCGTGTTGAACAATACTATATGAAGTTCTTATAATGTTTTAAGATAAATAAGTGTAAATCTTCAAAGAATTACACTTATGGCCATTATACAGATATCGAAAATCCAACAGCGTTCAGGTAACCTTGTAGACCTGCCACAATTAGATGAAGCACAATTTGGCTTTGCACAAGATGCTAGTCGATTATTCATTGGTAAAACTACTGGCACTCCTGAAAACATTGAAGTACTAACCAGCTACTCAGAGATTAGTTTTAGTCAAGTACAGGGTAGTGGTAATAGCAATGTCAATATTACATCAAACACATTACATTCTGGTCAAATATTAGGATACGATAATGTTACTAACTCTTGGGTGAATACAGGTGGTAATGCTAACTCTCCGGGCAACACGGCAGAATACACAGGTATACCGGTACACTTGGGTAGTGTAAGCAATGTTAAAATTGGTGACGGTGCAGTAGGTTATGTATTAACTACTGATGGATACGGTAACTTAGCTTGGACAAGTAAAACTACAGCAATTGCAAATATATTAGCTATATCAAGTGCCAATCCAGCAATAATGACGTTTGACCCTAACATTGTTAGTTATACGAACGGTACTGCAATTACAATTTTAGGTATTGCTGGAAATAGCTCTGCTAATGCAAATCTACTAAACGGGAATACGTTTTACGTAAAAGTATCTAACACTTTTAATACAACCGGTAATGTAAGCTTATATATTTCTGATGCCTTAGATGGACCTAATGCATTTAATGGTGCAGGAATTGTATATGATAATCCTGCTAACGTATTTGCAACAGCAACAAGTGCATTTGGTATTAACGTAAATGCACCTGCAGCCGGTATTGACGGATCAATACAATACAATGTTAGTGGTGTATTGACTGGATCAGCTTTATTAAAATATGCAAACGGCAATGTAGAAATAGCTAACAGCAGTGTCATAGTATCAAATGGTAATGTATCAGCTAATTTATTAACCGGTACATTAACTACAAACGCACAACCAAATATCACAAGTACAGGCACTCTTGCTGGTTTAGTTGTTGCAGGAAATATTACCCCAAGTGCAAACATAACATATAATTTAGGTAACAATACTAATAGATTCAATGACTTGTATCTAGCCAATAGCACAATTTACATTGGTAATCAAACAATCAGTGCTAATGCTACTAACGTAATTGTTTCAGGTATACTAACAGCAAATATATCTGGTAATATATCAGGTAATGCAACAACAGCAGGTACAGTAACAACAAATGCACAACCTAACATTACATCGGTTGGCATACTAACTAGCTTATCAGTCAGTGGCAATATTACTACCGGTAACTTAGATGGAGCAAATAGCATCACCGCTAATTATTTTATTGGTAGCGGTAACAACTTAAGTAATATACAGGGTGCAAATGTTACCGGTGCTGTAACTTATGCGGGAACAGCAAATAGTGTAGCACTTGCAAACGTAGTAGGCGCAGGTAATATCGCAACTGCAAACTTAGACGGTAGTACGAGCAATGTATTGTATGGTAATGGTGTATTTGCTCCGGCAGCAGCCACATATGGCAACAGTGACGTTGCTACATTCTTAGGTAGCTATGGTAGTAATACAATAACAACTACAGGTAATGTAAGTGTTGGCAACATCATTGGTAATGGACAAGCTTTAACTGGTATAGCAGGAGCTAATGTTACTGGAACAGTTGCAAACGCCACATATGCTACAAGTGCAGGAACTGCAACATCAGCAACATCAGCAACATCAGCTACAAGTGCTACAACTGCAGGCACTGTAACAACAGGTGCACAGCCAAACATTACAAGCACAGGAACACTAGCAAGTTTAAGCGTATCAGGTAATGCTAATATAGGTAATATTGGAACAGGTGGATTGATAACCGTTACTGGTAACATCAACGGTGGTAATATTATCACTGGTGGTATTGTTAGTGCAACCGGTAATATCACTGCAGGGTTGTTTGTTGGCGATGGTGGCGGATTAAGTAACATCAATATAGCCGCCGGCTCATCAATATTAAATGGAAATAGTAATGTAACAGTTATCGCAAATAGTAATGTAACAGTTAGTGTAAGTGGAACAAGTAACGTAGTTGTTGTAACAAATACAGGAATTATTGTTACAGGTACGGTGAGTGCAAGTGGTAACATCACTGCAGGTAACGTAAGTGCTACTACATTCACCGGCGCATTAAGTGGCGCGGCTACAAGTGCTACGACTGCAGGTACTGTAACGACTGCGGCTCAGCCAAATATTACAAGTGTTGGAACATTATCAAGTGTAAGTGTATCTGGTAACGCAACCGTAGGCAACTTGAACACAGCAAACGCTGGCTTTGTTGGTGGCAATAATGTAACATTTACAACTGGTGCAAATACTAATGTAGGAACATTTACTGGTAACTTCTCACTAAGTGCAGGATCAAGACTTAATGCTACATACGCTGACTTAGCAGAATATTATGAAGCAGATGCCGTATATGAATCGGGAACAGTATTAGCATTTGGTGGTGATAAGGAAGTAACATTGGCAGAAGATGGTACTAATAAAGTAGCCGGTGTTGTTTCTACTGATCCTGCTTATGTTATGAATATGAAATGTCAGGGTGAACATATCGTGGCATTAGCACTTCAAGGTCGTGTGCCAACTAAAGTTCGCGGAACAATACGTAAAGGTGATATGTTAGTATCAGGCGGTGATGGCTATGCTAGACCAAGTTCAGCACCTCATATGGGAACAGTAATTGGTAAATCATTAGCAAACTTTGACGGTGAAGGTATAATAGAAGTCGCCGTAGGCAGACTATAAGAATAAATAAGATATAGGAATTAAAAATGGCATCATACGCATATACAGCAAGTTCAGCAGTACAAACATCAGGCAACATCGCTACGGATAAAATACAAATAGCGACTACAAGTAGTCCTATACAATATACAACTAGCTTCCCCAATGTTGCATTGACAGGTACAATAACCGCTGCCACTAATAGTGCAACAGTGACAGGTTCTGGCACAACATTCTTGACTCAACTAAATGTTGGTGCTTGGATTGGTAACACAGCAGGTGCTACTGCAGGCATTGTAAAAGCTATTGCTAACAATACAAGTTTAACACTAACTGCAAATTCAGCCGTAGTAATCAGTAATGCTACAGCACGATATAGCCCATACGGTGTAGCATACACTGTAGCTGATGCTAACAGCACAATCATTCCTGCTAACACAGTGAATAACAGTATTATTGTAGGTCAAGGCAATATAGTATCATTCTTAGAAGTATCTGGAGTAACATCTGCCCCATTTACTATTACAGAATTAGGTATGCCACATGCTAATACAGGTACTACTGGAATATTCCCAACGCCAAATCTCGGCGGCCCTACAACTTAATTTTACCCTTTTTTGATAAATATAACATACACTCTCATTCTGAGAGTTTATGCAGTTACCCACTGCGTAGCGGCTAGAACCCGCTAATTTTATCAAAGGAAAAACAAATGGGACGTCCTCTAAAAATCGCAAAGGCTCAAGCAGTCTTAACAATCACAGATACAACAGCGGCAACAGGAGCTGTTACCGTAACTGAAAGTTTAACAACAACTGGCGTTATCGCAGGTATGCCATTCGTAATAGCATCAAGTGTTGGTAATCTACTTACTGCAACAACATACTATATTTTAACAGTTATTGATGCAAACAACTTTACAGTTTCCGCTACTGACTTAAGTGCAAACACTACACGCACAGCGGTTACATTAGCTGATACTACGGGTGGTTCAGTATCAATGTCAGTTGGTGTAGTTGATGCATATTTCAACAATCCAGTTGGTGGCGCAGGTTTCCCATCAACTAACGCTAACACATATGGTGTAGTTGGTGGTAACACATCAATCGTTGGTTCACAGGTTCTACCACGTGTCGCTATTGGTATTTCTGGTACAGGTAATATTTACTCAAGTGACGCAAGTGCATTAGTATATGGTGCTGGTACAGACTTTGCTAACACACTATCTACTGGTTCAGCTATTCAAGCTGTTGCCGCAGATGGTACTACAACTAACTTAGGATTTGCTACAGCTACATTTGGTTATGTATCAGTCACGTTAGCAAATACACTTGTTACTGGTAACGTTATTAGTACAACAGGTAATGCTCAAACATTAGCAGTTGACCAGCCGGTATCATTCAGTGCTAACATAGGTACATTAGTTACAGGTACAACATACTTTGTTAAAACTATTGCTAATGCTGCCGCATTCACAGTTTCTTCAACACTAGGTGGTGCACCAAAAGTTATGACAGCCGCAACTGGTACACCTGATGCATTACAAGACAGTATCACATTGGCAGCAAATGCATCATCAACAATTGGTGGCTTGGGTCAGAATTATGTATATGCAAATGACGAAGCTGGTTTCATTGTTCGTCAAAAAGGTAAGACAAAATATCTAGTACAAGGTGGTACGACTGGTTTAATTGCACAATGCTATACAGCAAACGTTGCTAACACAGCATTGACACCAAACACAATGAATATCTTGTCTACTGATGCAGCCTCTGCTACAGCATATGTTTCAAGTGTTAATGATTACAATACTGAAGTGTTCCCAGCACAAGTTGCACCTGGTTCATTAAGTGTAGGTACAGTATATACAATTTACAGTACTGGCACAACAGATTGGACAGCATGTGGTGCGGCATCTAATATGACAGGTGTTTCATTCGTTGCTACAGCAACCGGTACTGGTACAGGTACTGCGGTATTGAACACAGTTAACCCTGATGTTATCGCTACATTCAACACAGCATACGCCGCTAATACATATGACGGTCAGCCTAACCCAATCGTTACGATTGCTAGTGCTTAATCATGATGGTAGCGAAAACTATTAAAATGCCAAAAACTGAAACGGACATCGCAGTGCTTCAAATACAGGTACAAAACATCACAAATGATATCAGCGAAATCAAAGCTGATATCAAAGATGTAAATGCTTGTATTGCTAGAAACAATGAAGATACACATCAGCTTCTTAAAGAAATGAAAGATGCTAGTGCCGGTGCCCATAGGGCTATGTCTGACAAAATTTCTGCGCTCGAAAAATGGCGCTGGATGATGATGGGGGCAGGTATAGTTCTTGGCACATTGGGATATGATACAGTTGCAAAACTGCTAAAATAAAAAAGAGACTTAGGTCTCTTTTTTTGTAAGCGAATTTAGTTTTTTTCTGAACAACATCAAAGTTAACCGTGTTAAACAACCCCGGATGTAATGGTTTGGGGTATTGTTTATTACCTACCCAAGCATAACCACAATGTTCATCATTTAATATAGGAGTAAATTCATCTGATACTTTACAAAAAAATGTATGATAGGTAAATGTATTATTGACAAACTTCTGAATGGGTACAAGTTTAGCATGTTCGGGGAAGTAATTTACTTCTTCCATACATTCACGTTGCAAACCTTCAAGTAATGTTTCATCAGTTTCTATTTTACCACCGGGTATACCCCAGTTACCTGGATTCTTATTATCATTTCTTAACAGGTATAGGAAACGTTTTGTATTTTCAGAATAGAAAAAGACGCCTGCAGAAATATTATTCATACTATGATTTATCACAGTATTAGATGACGATAGAATAATCCCCTTGAGCATACCAACCTTCATACGACTTCATCCAAACGTTGTTGATATAATCAAATCTATACTGCAAATCAGTAGTAAGATTGGTTACGTATTCTATTGTGGTAGCAGACTGACTATCAAATGATACAAACCATTGACCCGATGTTGCGTCAAATTCAACAATATCATTTGCATTTGCAATTAATGCTCCCCAGGCAATAGTGGTATTATTTGGACTACCTATATCTTCTACAATAAGATATCTACGCCCATTGATTGGACCTGGTAGTCCTGCGTTTGGTCCTGTGACTAGTGGGTTAATCACGCTGTCTACAGGATCCAATGTGTTTTGTGGCAGGGTGTCAGGATCAATATCGTATATTAATAATCTATCATCTGTTGGATCAGGCACAATAGTACCAACAATGTCAGTAGTCATAAATGGATTTTGTAACCATATCTGACTTATACCCGGTCTTATTGTCCCATAGACATTTAATAAACTAGTCCAGTATAAACTAGTGTCAGGTGGAGGAGGATATTCTAAACTTTCATTACTTGGATAGAATGCTTCATCTGCTGGTAGTAGCTGAAGTCTATTACCAATCAGTAACAACTTATATCCATATGGTGTAATCTTTTGCCGAGTTCCTAACAATAAATCATCATCTTGTATATCTTCTAATGCTTGACCTTTAAAGATACTAGCAATAACTTTTTCGATAACGCCCATCTTTTTAAGTTTAGCGGCATTACTTAACCATATAGGCATATAAAATTTCCAACTTAATACATCAATAGGATTACCTGTACCTTGCGGTATACTGCGACTGGTAAATGTTAATCCATCTTGATAAACAACGCTTAAACTGGTCCAATCAATAAAATTATCAGTACTTTGTATTTCTAATGAAGGATTAAACAATGTTCCTATCTGCTCAACTAATTCTAATTTTTGTTGATAGTTAGTTGTCCAAAAATCAACATTAATTCGCAATGTATAGGGTACGGGCATTAGTCGTTCAACTGTAAATGCCTGTCCTTGTACAGTTTCGTATTGTTGTGTTTCACTATTATAACTACGTTGGCGAACCTGCATCTTATCAATGAATGTAGGATCTTGTGTACGTCTTTGGTCATATTCTAACCCATTAATATAATATGTAATTAGTGGTGCGCTTGGCAAATTACTTGCACTATTATTAGCGATGATAGTACTAGCCTGCCGACTTGAATCACCATACATTATAGGCACACGCACAAGTATTTCATTACCTGCAGGATCTTTACCTTTAGTAACTTGCCAGTTACTGAATATTTTTGCAAATTGTATTAAAAATCTGCGTATCTGATTGTCATAGAAAAATTGTGCCATTTATATTCTTTAAGGTGTGGGTGGTATCGGATCCGGGGCTATTGTAAGTATTGTACTTAATGCCTGTTTCTGTGTAGTAGATGTTCCATCTGTCAACACCGTCACGTTACTGTTATTTATGAAGCTAGATTGTTGTGACAAATCTCCAGCAGTCATACCAGTTTGAGTTCTTACATTTTCAGAGATTCTTACCCATAGTCGTCCGTCCCAACGATATAATAGTTGAGGTAGATAATCTATACGCAAGAAGTAATCCCCTACTTGTGGATTTTGAGGGAACGCAATACCTGCACCTGTTGGGAATCCGTTAGGTGCAGTGCCATCACCGTCTAAATATCCTGTTGTATAGCCGAAGCTTCTTGGGCTACTACGTGCAATGAATTGGAATCTAGGATCACAGTCAGCACGATAATCCATAGTATTTGGACCGTATGGCTCTGTACCTGTAAAGCCAGGCGCTTCTGGATTCTGGTCAGCGGTAGCATATGTATTATCAGCAGTACCATATGGCCCTGTGATATTATATCCTATGCTATCAATAGATAATACTGTGTAGCCAGACACTGGGCCTGAACCACCGTCAGTTAATGTTGGTGCAATAGTTATTGACCTTAACGATAATGTTGATTTAGGTGCAACTACTCCTGCATCAACCGTCATGTCCCAAATAGACTGTGCTGACGCGGCAGAAATTCTTAGTACAGGACTAGCAATTCTATATTCTGAAGAACTTACCATTGCAATAGTAGCAGTAGGTGGCCCTGGATTTGGAATTATAACATCAATAGGTGGTGCCGGCTGATTATATTTACCAGACAATTCTGTATTAGTTTCAAACGTACCATATGTAGGCACAACATATAAGTTGTTTCTATCATAACCTGATTTAGGTACAAGTCTTTCGGCTTCTTTCAATGCCGCATCGTTGATTGCAATATTCTTATTGTAAGTAGCAAGAATGTCTTTAAGATTTGATGCCGTATCTAACTCCCAATATGTTGGATCTGGAGGATATATTCCAGGTGGTACTTCTATTTTACTGATATAATTCTTATCGCCAAATGTAATAACATACCCCGGTGGATACGTTTTATCTTTATCCCATAATCCTAAATAATTATCTTGGTTAATAGGTTCTGCTAATATCTGACTAAATTCTTCACTATCAACTAATGGTTCGCACTTAATACGCCACATATGTGGATACCAAGTTTGACTAAATCCTTCACTGGAAAAGTTAGCATCAGTAATACTATAAAAACGTTTTAATGCTACTGGGATAGTTTCTTTTAATGGATTATAATCTAATAAGTGTGGTAATTCTAATACATCACCAACCATTAGTTTCCTTCCAACAATATCAATCATATCATTATAATGAACGTTAATAAAGATAATATCATTGTTTAAGAATAAACCAAACTGACTTAAATCAAAATCTAAATTCTGTACATTATAATGTCCACGTAATCTATAAATGTTTGGGTCATATGTTCTATCTCTATTCTCTAGGAATAATAAATCCTGAATATTTAGTGGATTTAAACTATCATATTCTGGTTGGGTATAATCAATACTAGGTCCTTGATTAGTAGGACCTAAATACTTGTGAATGTATAAATCCGTGCCACCGACACGCAATTCTTCCGATATAGTTCTATCAAAGAAACGATAATCATTCTGTTTATTTGGGCGGTATAAGGATAACTTTGGCATAATAGTATTTATCGCAATGTCCTACCCTTGAATCCTAAGGTTGACAATAAATATGGGTTATGCTATAATAATAAAATCAATACAAAGGAGTGCCTAATGGCAACACGTAAGCGTAATACAGAGGACCATAGTCTAGTTAAAGCATTAAATCCACGGGATGTGGATGTACAACATTATGGAGATGAACCACTATTTGTTCTACAACCCGATGAGGATAAGCGTAGAGTCGCATTGATGCGTAGTTTTACTTGGTATCATCGTTTTTATGGGAAAAAAGATGCTAAGGAATTATTGAGTCAGTATTTGGAATACAATAAACGCACAAACGATTCTAAAATTATGCGTCGGGTTCACGAAAATGAATTCTTAATGACACTATGCTGGTTGGCACGTATGCAGTTACGTGGCCTTGAATTGACTGAACACGAGGAACTAACACTTGAAAACGAAATCAGTCGTTTGTTAAAGTTAGTACATAAACCAGAAGAAGAAAAAGTTGAAGTTGTGGCACCTGCACGACCCAACATTCAGGACATATTAAAAGAAAAAGCACGTGATGCCGCAGGTGAACTTGAAGGACTGTTTGATGAATTCATTACATCCGGTGCACCTACAAAGCACACACTACGTCCAATGGATGAAGTTGCTAAAAAGAATGTGATGCCACAACATATCAGTATTTTAACTGAAGTATGGAAAAAGAAACTGAATGAGTTTGAAGATGTTCTTAAAGGTACTGATGCACAACTTGTTCAAGGTTACAATCATTTGACTAAAACACAGGTTAAAAACATTGTTAAGTTTATTGAATTGGTTATCAATGACTTGAATAGTTACATCAGTGTTAAGAAAGCCGCTAAAGCTCCTAGGGCACGTAAAGCAGTACCAGTTGAGAAGATTGTATCTAAACTCAAGTATCAAAAAGTATTCAAAGATACTGCAAACAAACTTGATTTAATCAGTATCAGTCCTATCAAACTTCACGGTGCAAGCGAAGCTTGGGTCTATGATAGTGCAAAACGCAAATTGCATCACTATATTGCCGATGATTACAGCAAAGCATTTACTGTTAAAGGTAATACATTACTTGGATTTGATACGGCAAAAAGCGAAGTTAAAACATTACGTAAGCCTGCTGAACAATTAAAAGAAATTATGGGAAGTAAACCGGCAGCTCGTAAATACTTTAACGACATTAAAGCAGTCGCTACTGCATCTAATGGTCGCTTTAATGAGAATATGATTATACTGAAAGCATTTTAATGAGTAATATTGATTTAAACAAATACAAAGATTTTGTAAAGGCTGTAACAAGTAGTGCAAGTAATGACTTGACTACATTTATGAACCGTTGTGATGAACTTGATGGTAATGATGGAGGACCTGATATCAATGTCCCACTATTACTTACAGCTTGTTTAGGATTAGCGGCTGAAGGTGGTGAGTTTATTGAAGTGCCCAAGAAGATGTTTTTTCAAGGTAAACCACTGACAGAAGCAGAAGTGTTTCACTTGAAGCGAGAGTTGGGTGATGTTATGTGGTATTGGATTAATGCTTGCCGTGCATTGAATCTTGACCCAAATGATGTGATTGATGAGAATGTTCGTAAGTTGGAAAGTCGCTATCCCGGTGGTAAATTTGATGCACATTATAGTGAAAATCGTAAAGAAGGTGATATCTAAGAACCAATAGTTTCCTGATAAATACAATATCGGGAAACATATATGACAATATCAGCAACAGCAAATATCCTTTCTACTCCATCTGGATTAACCCTGGATGAACTAAAACAAGCATTATTCAGTAATCTGCGTTATAGATTGGGTGATGGCATCATTGACCTAGAGTTAGATCCGCAACACTACGAAGCGGCATATAACTACGCTATTAAAGTATATCGTCAAAGAGCACAAAATGCTACGGCTGAATCATATACACTAATGACAGTTGTAAAAAACGTAGATACTTACACTCTACCGCAAGAGTTTATCAATGTTCGTTGTATCTATCGTAGAACAGTTGGATTAGAAACAGGTCCAGGCTCAAGCAGTTTTGATCCGTTCAGTAGTGCTATTCTTAATACATATTTGTTAAACTATAACTATGCAGGTGGTATGGCAACATATGACTTCTATGCCGGTTATGTTGAACTAGCCGCACGTATGTTCGGTGGTTATGTAATCTATACATTTGATCCAGTTACAAAAGTTATACGTATTGTTCGTGATCCAAAAGGTAGTGGTGAGCGTGTTCTTATTTGGGCTGACGTTCAACGACCAGAAGAAGTGTTACTACAAGATCCAGGTGCTGGTGTATGGATTGGTGACTTTATCTTAGCTAATCTTAAACTAATCATTGGTGAAGCACGTGAGAAGTTTGGAACTATTGCAGGTCCAGGTGGCGGCACTACACTAAACGGTACAGCTATGAAAGCTGAAGGTAAAGCCGCAATGGAACAACTGTACGATGAACTAAAACGTTATGTTGATTACAGTCAACCATTGACTTGGGTACAAGGTTAAATAAGATTTTATGATGCGTGAATTTATTACTTTACTTGAAGATAAGAGTAAACCTCAAGACATAGAAATTATCCCACTAAACTTTACTGATAGTGAAGTTGCACCTGTACTTAGTAAAGATACAATAGAACTTCATTATGATAAATTAGCCAAAGGTTACGCTGAACGTTATAATAAAGGCGAGGGTGATAAGGATTTTAACTATGCGGGTGCATTCTTACATAATACATTGTTCCCCCAATTCCGTGAAGTAAGAAACAAAAACAATCCAAATGGTCCTATTATGGGCTTTATCAACAAACATTACGGTTCATATGATAATATGAAAGAACAGTTTGAAACTGAATTTATGAAGTTAGAAGGATCTGGTTGGGTATACTTAGCATATGATGGTAAGATTAAAACAATTAAAAACCATGAAGTACGCAATGATATATTGTTATTAGTTGATAGGTGGGAACACGCTTGGATATTAGATTACGGTGCGGACAAGAAAAAGTATCTAAAAGAACAGTGGAAGATTATCAATTGGAATGTAATCAATACACGTTGGGGTAAAAGTTTATAATAACTACTACAAAAATAACCTAAACAGTTTACTTTTCAACTTTCCTGTAGTATACTATACACTACGGGAGTTTTTTTATGATTATAGGAGTTACAGGATTAATTGGGTCAGGTAAAGATACGATTGCTGACTATCTTACTACATTTCACGGGTTCAAACGTGTTAGTTTTGCCGCTTCGTTGAAAGACGCAGTAGCATCAGTCTTTGGTTGGGAAAGAGATTTACTAGAAGGGTCAACCAAGTCTAGTAGAGAGTGGCGAGAAAAGCGTGATGACTGGTGGAGTAATAGACTTGGTATGGAAATCACCCCTAGATGGGTATTACAATACTGGGGAACAGAAGTTTGTCGCAATAATTTTCACACTGATATCTGGGTTGCTAGTGTAGAAAACAAACTACGTCAGACCAGTGATAACATTGTGATTACTGATTGCCGTTTTGCCAATGAAGTCAAGTCTATTAAAAGTGTAGGCGGAATTACGATGCGTGTAAGCAGGGGAGAACGTCCTATTTGGTATAGTGCCGCAGTTGATTACAACAATGAACCTGAAGGTAGCGAACAACGATTAAAAGCTATGGTAGAGTTAGGTAACTATGCAGTCCACGCTAGTGAGTATAGTAGTATTGGTTTGTTGTACGACTATTACATTGATAATAATGGTACCATTGACGCACTACACAATCAGGTCAACTCAGTGGTCAACTTCTAAGTCACCACGACGCCAAGTTATTTCTTTGCGCTTAACAACCTCAATACAACATAAACAGACAGTTCGTAAATTAGTAAGAGCAATATTTTCTAAATTACCATCAATGTGATATACTGTCATTTGTGATGTAAACAAACTTTTAAAGCCACATAAATCACAAGTGGCTTTTTTCTTATATCCACTCTTAGTCCAGTTAGCCTTTCTAGGCTTTAGCTTCTTTTTCTTACGACCGCATTCATCACATCCACTGCGATAGTGTGTAATACCCTCACGGATGTAATTCACGGCACAATGATTCTTTCCGCAAGATTTACATATAGGTCTTAACATACAGTATTTAGTAGGAACCTTCGAAGGCACGGTAATACCGTCTTTTTTTAATTTTCTACTAAATAATAGTATGCAATTTAGGTAGTAAACCTCATAATTTTACATAAAGGAAAAATAAAATGGCATTAACATCTCCAGGCGTACAAGTAACGATTACCGACGAAAGTCAATACTTACCGGCAGCAACAGGTTCAGTCCCGCTAGTTCTATTAGCAACAGCACAAAATAAAGCAAACGCTAGCGGTACAGGAGTAGCAGTAGCTACTACGGCAGCTAACGCAAATAAATTATATCAAGTAACAAGTCAGCGTGATTTAGTAAACTTATATGGTACACCTTTCTTCTATACAACGACAAATGGCACACCAATTCAAGGTTACGAATTAAACGAATATGGTTTGTTAGCGGCTTACTCTTTACTTGGAGTTACAAATCGTTGCTACGTACTACGTTGTGATATTGATTTAGCAAGCTTAGTGGGTCAAACAGGTCGTCCAACTGGCGCGCCGGCTGATGGTACATATTGGTTAGACAGTACTACAAGTGCTTGGGGTATCTATGAATTTAATCAAACAACTGGTCAGTTTGCATTGCAATCACCTATTGTTATTACAGATGCTACTAATATGTCCGGTGGTGCTCCTCTAGCAAGCATTGGTGCAATTGGTGATTATGCAGTTAATGCATTACAAGTAACAACTAATCCATCGGGTGCGGAACGAACATATTATTATAAAACAACAGATAACGTGTGGGTTATATTAGGTAGTTCTGATTGGAAAAACGATATTCCTGCAATTACATCAACTGTTTCTAACCCAACCATCTCTGCAGGCGGAACACTTGTTATTGGTATGAGTGGTTTATTCTCTGCTACTATCACTATTACATCAGGTGATACTGTATCTGACATTGCAACTGCAATTAATAATCTAGGATGGACATATCTATCAGCAGAAGTTAGAAGTGGTAAACTATGTATATTTACTGACCAATACCTATCAGCAAGTGTTGGTACAGCAAACGCTAGTTTAATTATTAGTGGAACAGGTTCATTCTCTGCATTAGGTATTCCGGCAGCTACTTATTATACCACTCTAGTCGCATATGGAACAAGTGCTCAAATGCCATTGTGGACAACTAGTCAATCGCAACCTCGTCCAACAGGCAGTGTATGGATTAAGGTTGGTGCAGCCGGCAATGGATTGACACCAGCAATGTCCAGATATAGCACAGCTACAGCATCATGGATTGCAAAAAATATATCATTGGCTACCGCGGACTGGGCGGCAACTTCAGTATTAGATGCAACAGGTGGACAAGCTATTCCTGCAGGAACAATCTATGGTCAATATAATTTCAACGGTTCTTCTACAACATCACCCGTATATTTTTGGGAGAGAATTGCAACCGGTCCTACTGTTGTAACAGGTAGTAACACAGCTCCTGATTTCACGGCAGGCCCGTATTATATGCAAGTTTTTGTGAGTGTTCCTGGAAGTAGTTCATTAAGTTCAGCATATAATTTTACTTTAGCCGACAACAGTGACGCTACAGATTTTGTAACAGCTTGGTACGCCGCTGGTATTCCATACACAACAGCAACAGTAACAACAGAAGGTTCTATTCAGTTAACTCACACTGAAGGTGGTGAAATTGTTATGACTGATTACGTAAATTCATCATTTGTATCAGATGGCTCAACCAATGGTTTAATCACAGAGGCTGGCTTTATTATAGGAACAACAACTGGTGTTAAGTTTGGTCCAAGTGTATTTGTAAGTTTTACTGCCATACCACAACTTTCTACTAGTGGAAGTGGTTCTGCCGCAACATTCCAAGCACAATCAGCATACGGCGTTTATTTATTAAATGGTGATGGTGTAACTGCAGGAGGAAGTGGCTATGCAGTAGGAGACACGAT
>Ga0209296_1000975_pt1 | contig 23355 bp, 19 predicted proteins | sample S_130206_EF_Meta_FD_187319 | JGI IMG/M metagenome (GOLD analysis project Ga0209296, IMG submission 187319) | Freshwater microbial communities from Lake Simoncouche, Canada to study carbon cycling - S_130206_EF_MetaG (SPAdes) (version 2) | ecosystem: Environmental > Aquatic > Freshwater > Lake ...
TGCCGGAGTCAGGGTAGGCTTCGCGGAGGCGGAGCTTTTTTCGGCGGCACGGCTCGTGAGCGGTAGAGCTGCGCCAGCGAGAGCCAGCGTGGAAATGAAGTCGCGGCGGGTGGGGTGGAGTGGATCTAGTTTCACGGCGCGAGACGTTTTGCGAAACCCAGGCGCGGTGCAAGTCCGGCGGAGGCGGCAAGGGCGCCTTTCCGACGGCGGGGCGAGATTCCGGTCGCCCGTGGTGCCGTCGCCCGCCGGGCAATCAACCTTTTCCGCCCTTGAGCAGGACCAGATGATCCACGCCCTTGGCCTCGAACTCGCGCCAGTAGGCATCTTCCAGCACTTCGACGCGGTCCTGCTCTTCCTCGCTCAGCTCCTCGCCGAGTTTGGTGATGTCCTTGCCCTGTTCCGCGCGCAGATCGCGCTCAGCGAGACGGCCGACCAGCTCGCCCCAAAAGGCATCTTCGACAAACTTATCGAGCTTCTCCGCGACGGGCCCGGTGGTGAGTTTTTCATTAGGAAATAATTCGCCATTCACGTCCGACTCCACGAGGTCGGCGCAGCCGAACATTTCCGCGAGTCCAAAAACCTTCTGCGACACCTCCGCGTAACGCTCCGGCATCGTGGCGGGATCGTCGGGGCGCGCACCTGCGACCCAAAGGCCGAGATGGGCAAGTTCCAGCAAACGTGTGTATTCTTTGGTTGTAAACGAAACCTTCATGCGGCCAAGAGAGGACGCGTTCTCCCGCCCCGCGCAAGGGCGGAGTGTGGCGGTGAATTTCCGAGCCCGTAGCGGCGAGCGCCCGCCAGCCGACCCGTCTACGGCACTAACTCTGGTTTCGCCGTCTCGGTCGTCATCTTCTGCGGTAACCGATAGACTTCTCCACTCTGCGTGGCGAAATACAGCGACGATGGGGTGGGCTCCAACGCCGAGCCGTCTGCCCAGAGCGCATAAAAACCCGGATCGGCGTTCACCGGCTTGCGCGCATAGGTGTGGTTGTAGCGGGAATCGTGCGTGAGCACTTTGTTGACGCGCCACGTGCGGCCTTGGTCGCGGCTCGCCCACATCATCATGTCGCCCCCCGTGCCGCCGCGCTGCGGACCCGGCGAGGTCGGCGCAATCACCCGCCAAATCCCATCCGTCTCGATGTAGAGCGAGCCGTGGTCGTAGTTGTGATCCGACGCCGTGAAGGGGCGGATATCCCACGACGTGCCCGTCCACCGCGCCGTGCTCCAATAACACGGGCCCAACTTCGGACCCGGCTCAAAACCCTTCGAGGTCAGGTAGAGAATGACCGGATAGCCGTCCTTCGTGAACGCGATATCCTTCAGGTAAACGTTGAGATCCTCCGAGCGGTAGTCGCGTACGAGCGCGGGATTGTCCGCCTTCGTGAGCGGGAGCGTGACGGGTTTGCCGTCGACGGTCGTCCACGTGCGCCCGGCGTCGCGGGTTTCGAGATAGTAGAGGTTGGTGCGGTAGTTGAGCCCCGTGCCCGCTCGCCCGTGATCCGGGTGCAGGTCGAACGCGGTCCCGACGTGGTCCGTGTCACCCTGCCGCCACGAAATCTGATAGTTGCCCATCTCGATGTGCGCGATCAGCTGCGGCGGCGTCCACACCCGCGCATCGGGCGAGGATTTCCAGTTCAGCGTGCGCTGGCCGCTTTTGTAGAGGGTGTGGAGAAAGAGGAACTGCTTCGACTCGGGTAAATACCACGGCTGCGTGTAGGAAAAATTCGACGTCACGAGCAGCTCCCACCCGGTGATGTCGTAGGGCTTTTTTGATTTGTGGATATACGAAGGCCGCGACGTTCCGTGCGCCGAAGAAAACACATAGAGAAAACCCTCCGCATCGACTGAGAGCGTCGGGTTGTCGTGGGCGTCTTCCGTGCGTTTCTGCAACAGCCGCACCGGCCGCGGCACCGTGCCGGTCGCATGATCATAGTAGGAAACGAGGTGCTGTAGCTCGTCCTTGGTTTCGGATACATTCCCCGCCGATCCGCCGAACACGAAAAACGTTTTCTTCTGCGAGGCCACGTGAATCGCGATGGGCACATGCTGCTGCGGATAAGTCCCGAAGCCGCCGGAGTATTTGTAGCGATAGGCGGACTTCAGCGGCTGGTTCATATACCAAATGCCACGGTAGCCATCGCCGACCTGCGCGACGAGATCGTCGGGTTTGGCGGGAGCCTTGGCGGCCTTGTCCGCGGCGAAACCGACCGTCACCGTAGAGCTGGCGAACAAGGCCAGCCGCAGCCAACGCTGAAAACAGGAGAAGAGGTGCATGGGAGCAGCAGACGCTTTTTTCGAAATGCGTCGAGACTGCGCGAACCCCACGCTCGTGCTCCGAGCGGAGCGGCGGTTTTCCCGCCGCCGTCACCCCCCAGCCATGCGCCGGGGGGAGCGCCGCTGCGGTCGAACCACGCCCGTATTGACCGCCTGCGCCGCTTGCCCCCTGCTTGCCAGTACCCACCCCGTATGAGCACTCCCGTCACTTCCGCGCCCGCCTCGCAACGCCTCGTCTCGCTCGATGCCCTCCGCGGCTTCGATATGTTTTGGATCCTCGGCGCCGATGCGCTGTTCACCGCGCATCGGAAAGTGTTCGACCTCGCCCCGCTCCGTCTCATCGCCGGCCAGTTGCACCACAAGGACTGGGCGGGTTTCGCGTTCTACGATCTGATTTTTCCGCTCTTCGTATTCATGTCGGGCGTCTCGCTGGTGTTTGCTCTCCCGAAGATCATCGAGCAACAGGGTCGCGCCGCCGCCGTAAAACGCGTGCTGTTCCGCGGCGCGCTGCTCTTCGCGATTGGACTCTTCTATGCCGGCGGTCTCCAGACGAAGTGGCCCGACATCCGCGTGCTCGGCGTGCTCCAGCGCATCGCGCTCGCCTATACCGGCGCGGGATTGCTGTTTTGCTTCTTCAAGCCGCGCGCCCTCGCCGCCATCGGCTCGGCAATTCTCATCGGCTACTGGGCGCTGCTTACGTTCGTGCCAATCCGCGATGTCGTGATGGATCGCGCCGCCGTTCCCGCGAAGCTCGGCGTCGCCACGCCCACGCTCGAGCAGGCGCAACAACTCTACACGTCCACCACGGCCCGCGTCACCGGCGTCTATGATCCTGGCCACAATCTCACTAACCATCTCGACTTCGAATACCTCGGCGGCCGCAGATACGATGTCTATTACGATCCCGAGGGTCTGCTCAGCACCGGTCCTGCGGTCGTGTCGTGCCTACTCGGCGTTTTCGCCGGCTTGCTGCTGCGCCGCCGCGATTGGGACGAGATGAAAAAAATCACGTGGCTCGCCGTCGCCGGCGCTGCCGCCGTTGCCCTCGGTTTTCTGTGGGGCCTGCAATTTCCGGTCGTGAAGAAAATTTGGACCTCGTCCTTCGTGCTCGTGGCCGGTGGCTACAGCGCGCTGCTGCTCGCGGCGTTTTACTACGCGATCGATGTGCGCGGCTGGAAACGCTGGTGCGTGCCCTTCGTGTGGATCGGCATGAATCCCATCACGCTCTATCTCATCAGCGGCATTGTCGGTTATCGAAAGCTCGCCGCGCGCCTCGCCGGAGGCGACCTCGCCGCGTGGTTCGACACGACGCTCGGCGCCGGCTGGGGCAATCTCGGTATCGCAGTGGTGGGCCTCGCGCTCATGCTCGCACTCGCACGCTTCCTCCACGCGCGGCAAATTTTCCTGCGAGTGTGAACGGGTGAGCGGCCGCGGAGTTGACTCGTTCCGCACACCTGTCGAGAAATCGGGGCATGATCCCCTCCTGCCAACCCTGCCCGGGCGTGCGCTCACGCCTGGCCTTCGCTCTCGTCTGGTTCGCGCTCGCCGTGCGTCTCTGTGCCCAAATCACCGGCACGATCGAAGGCCGCATTACCAACCCCGCCACCGGCGGCGTGCTCGAAAACGCCCGCATTTCCGTGGTCGGTTCCGCGCACGAAGCGCTCAGCGATTCCGGCGGATTCTACCGGCTCGATGGCGTGCCCGCCGGCGCGGCGCAGGTGCGCGTTTTCTTCAGCGGATTTCCCCCGGCCTCGGCTACGGTCAACGTCGCCGCCGGGCAGACCGCCCAGCGCGATTTCGAACTTTCTCTCACCGCGTCAGGCGCGGGAAAAACTGGCGCGTCCCCCACCGACGGCTCGGTCGTGAAACTCGACGATTTCGTCGTCGCCACCTCGCGCGAGATGAGCGCCGCCGCCCTCGCGATTAATGAACAGCGTTTCGCGCCGAATATGAAAAACGTCGTCGCCACTGATGAGTTTGGCGACATCGCCGAGGGCAACGTCGCCGAGTTCATGAAATTTATGCCGGGCGTGAACATCGACTACGCCGGGGGCAACGCCCGCGATATTTCACTGAACGGCGTGCCTTCCATCTACGTCCCCGTCACGCTCGACGGCTTCGGCCTCGCGAGTGCGGTCGGCGGCGGCGGCGGCGGCACCTCGCGCGGCATCGGCCTCGATCAAGTGGCGATCAACAACCTCTCGCGCGTCGAAGTGTCCTTCTCGCCGACCCCCGACTCGCAGGGTAATGCCCTCGCCGGGTCCGTGAATCTCGTCCCGCGCAGCTCGTTCGAGCGCACACGGCCCGCGGGAAATTTCAGCGCTTATTTTTTGATGCGCGATGACATCAAGCATTGGGGTGAGACCCCCGCGCCCCGGCGTCCCACGCGGAAGATTCACCCGGGGTTCGATCTCTCCTACCTCGCGCCGGTGAACAAACGCTTCGGCTTCACCCTCTCCGCCGGCATGAACCGCCAATACTCTGGCGAACCGCAAATCCAGAATCTCTGGCGCGGCGTGCAGAATGCGACCAACGGCACCACGTTTCCCCACACGACCTTCGACAAGCCCTACCTCTGGTCGACCGTCATCCGCAACAGCGGCAAGGACACCAACCGCTCCTCGTTCGGTGTCACCGCCGACTACAAGTTCACCAACAAAGACCGCGTCGCGCTCTCGTTCACGTATTCGACGTTCGATGTCCGGATCAACCACAACGAACTCACCTTCGATGTCGGCCGCGTAAACCCCGGTGAGTTCTCGCTCGATTTCACCCGCGGCGCCGCCGGCCAAGGCACGCTGCAGCTCGTCACCATGGGCAACAGCCGCCAAAACTGGACCGTCATGCCGTCGCTCGTCTGGCGCCACGACGGTCCGATTTGGAAACTCGATTCCGGCTTTGCCTACTCGCGCGCCGCCAACCGGAATCGCAACGTGGAGTCCGGGTTCTTCGACACCACGACCGCGCGCCGGACAGGCGTCACCGTTTCCTTTGCGGACATTTTTTATCTCCGGCCGAACACCATTACGGTGACCGATGCCGCCGGTGCGCCCGTCGATCCCTACGCGTTGAAAAATTACGTCCTCACCGCTGCCGGCGGCAACACGCGCAGCACTGACGACTACAAGCGCACGCTCTACGCCAACGCCCGGCGCGACTTTTTCGGCCCCGTGCCGCTCTCGCTCCGCGCGGGTGTCGATTTCCGCCAAGCCGAGCGCGACCAGCGCCTCTTCGTGCCGGCTTACACCTACGTCGGTCGCGACGGCGTCGCCAGCACCACGCTCACCACCACGAGTGACGATCTCGCGCTGCCGTTTCTCGATCCAAGTTTTTCCGACCGCCAGCCCCACTACGGTTTTCCCAAATTTCAGGGCGTGAGCAGCGAGCTCTTCTATAACCACTACGTCGCCAACCCGACTTCCTTCACCACCAACGCCAACACCAATTACCGCAATCTCGTCACCAACTCGAAATTCGCCGAAGAACTCGTGTCCTCCGCCTACGTGCGCGGCGACCTCGCGTTTTTCGAGAACCGTCTGAAGCTCGTGACCGGCCTCCGCGCCGAGCAGACAAACGTCTCCGCCGAGGGACCGCTCACTGATCCCACGCGCAACGTCCAGCGCGATGCGCAGGGCCGGCCCATCCTCGGCGCCAACGGCCGGCCGCTCGCGCTCATCGCGACCACTGACGCGCTCGGGGTTTCGAAGCTCACGTTTCTCGACCGCGGCGCCAAGGCGGAGAAGGAATACCTCACGCTGTTCCCGAGCATCAATGCCAGCTACAATCTCCGCGAAGACCTCATCGCCCGCGCCGCGTGGTACACGTCGGTCGGTCGCCCCGACTACAACCAATACGCCGGCGGCGTCACGCTGCCCGACCCGGAGAATCCCACGCCGAACGATCAGATCACGCTCAGCAACGTGAGCATCAAGCCGTGGAGTGCGCGGACCTTCAATGCGCGGCTCGAGTATTACCTCGCGGGCGTTGGCCAGCTCTCGTTCGGCGGCTTCCGGCGCGATTTCGAAAATTTCTTCGGCAGCACCATTCTTCCGACGACCCCTGAGTTTCTCGAACTCTACAGCCTCGATCCCAACGTTTACGGCCGTTACCCGGTGGCGACCCAATACAACATCGACAGCACGGTGCGGATGGAAGGCCTGAACCTCGGCTACAAACAAGCGCTCACGTTTCTCCCGCGTTGGGCGCGCGGCGTGACGGTTTTCGTGAATGGCGCGTCGCAACGCATCATCGGTCCGCAGGGCGCCGGCAACTTCCCCGGTTTTGTGCCGCGCACCGCGAGTTGGGGTGTGAGCCTGAACCGCGAGCGCTACAGCCTCCGGGCGAACTGGAACTACCGCAGTCTCCAACGCCGCGGTGCCATCGCGGCCGGCAGCAGCATCGAGCCCGGCACCTACACGTGGTGGTCCAAACGGCTCTATCTCGACCTCAACGGTGAATACACGCTCACCAAGCGCCTCTCGCTCTACGCGAGCATCCGCAACGTCGCCGACGCCCCCGATGACGTCAAAGTTTTCGGCCCGAGCACGCCCGCCGTCGCCCGCTTCCGCACGCGCGTCGAATTCGGCTCGCTCTGGAGCTTCGGTCTCAAGGGCACGTTCTGAGCCGCCGACCGCGGTGACCCCTCGGCGGCGGGGGGGGCACCGCTATTTTTGCGCCGGCCCCAACGCTGCGGCACTTTCCGCAATTTGCTGAGATCGTAGCCTTGGGCCGTTAGCGTGGTGAGGATGCGTTGGTAGTCGGCGTCGGGAATCTCGGGGGTGCGCGCCATGATCCAGACGTAGTCGCGTTTGTTTCGCCCGATCACGGTCTGCGTGTAGTCGGCATTGAGGTGCGTGATTAGAAACTCGGCCTTGAACGGCCAGAGGAACTGCATGTCCCACGTCGAATGATTCACCGGGTCCACGACGAAGCCGCGGGGATTGTGGCGTTTGGCGGGACCGTCGAAACCCCCTTGGTTAAAGGTAAACACGGTATCGATCGTGCCGTCCGCCTCGAGGCGATAGGTTTCAATGCCGTTGTGCGCCTCGGTTTCGATAAAAGTCGGGATCGCGGCGATGATATACCACGCGCCCATGAAGCGCGGCAGATCGACGCGTTCGACGGTCTTGAGCGTGGGTCGCGGAGTGGCGCATCCGGACAAAAAGACGATCCCGCACCAGCAGGGGAAAAGGATCAGTTTTGAGATCATGAATAGGTTGCAGCTCCCATTGAACGCCTGAAAAGCCGACTCAGACCGCGAGCTTCGAACGTGCACCGTGGCAGCCCTGCGAATTCTTCCCCCAAACGATCCGTGTTCCGGCCAGGTGTGTTCATAGCACGCACCATCCGCAAGTCTGCCCAAAGCGCCAGCGCGATTTCGCGCAACGGAAGACCGCCGACCTCGTTCCTCTCGCGCTCAGCGAGCACGTGTAGCCCGGCGTCACGCGTGCCGCGAGTATCGCGCGGAACGCCGAGCGATCCGACCACGCGAGCGATCGCTCCAGCGTGAGTATCACAGAAGTCATGACCAACGTTGGGCACGCGTGGATCGGCCAATTGATCGGTCACAAGCTCGAAGGAAAGAAGCCGGCTCTTCTGCACGACCTCGTCTTCTTGCCCATCGGGCCGGCGTGGCTGATGAGCAAGATTTACGCGAAGATCGGCCAGCGTTATCGAGTTTGCCCGGCGGCGATTCGGGGGAGCGCGGTGGCTAACGCTGTTTTCGCACCGTGAGCCCCGGATTCCAGCGACCGAGCGTCGTGTGGGTGATCGGATGTTCGGGAATACCCGTTTCATTTCGCTCCACCGCCGCGATCAATTGATCGATCGCCACCGCGCCAATCACTTCACCATCCTGCAGCACACCGCTCAGCCGATCACCGGTCGTCGGCACCAACAAGCCGACCACCCCAAGATCCCCCGGCACACGGCTGCCCGTCGCGCGGATAAACTCCTCCAGTTTTCCGAGCACCGGACCAATCACCACATCCGGTCTTTCCCGCTCCAGCCACCGGGCCACGTTTTCTTCCGTCCACTCATCGACAAGCAGCGGCTGCGGTGCCGCGACGCCGAACCGCTCGCACGCCGCGAGATAGGCCCCCTCCCAGCGAAATTCCAGCCGCTTGATCGTCTCCAAGCGCACCGCGAGCCCAGGCCGCTGATAACCCAGCTTCAGGCATTGCTCCATGGTCAGCAGCATCGACTGGTAGTAGTCCGTGGTCACGCGGTGAAACGCCCGCGTCGTCGGCGTGAGCCCGAGCACCACCGTCGAAAACGCGGACCAGTTCAACTCGATGGTCGTGCGCGTGTCGGGCACGGGTGCGATCAGGAGCCCGTGGATGCCGCGCGCCTCCAGCACCTGGCTGAACCGCTCGTTGCTCATGCCTTCGCGATGCAGCCAGAAATGTTCGAGCTGATAGTTACGCTCGTGCGCCCGCGCCTTGGCTCCGGCAAACATCTGCCGAAAAATCGGCGAGGGATGCTGCCGCCAGCCGTCCGCCGTGGGAAATGCGGTCACATACGCCAAGGTGAGCCGTTGCGCCGGCTCCAAGTGCCGCCGCCGGCTCCGCATTAGCGCCGCCACGAGCGGATTCGGCCTGTATCCGAGTTTCCGGCATGCGTCCACCACGCGACGCCGTGTCGCCTCCGACACATCGCGCTTGCCCGAAAGACATTTCGAGACGGTGGCAACCGACACCGTGGCGTGCCGGGCGATGTCGCGCATGCTGACAGGGGCATCCATGGGTGGGCAGAACCATGTGCAGGCGCGTGCGACGCGCAACATCTACCGCGCCGGGCCGCGAACACTTCGCGGAGCCGTCAACCGACCGATGCGTCGGGGCGCGGGACTGCGGCCTCTCGTTCTTTTTCGCTTCCGATGGTTTCGGCACAAACTTCGGTGCGCGCCAGTTTTTGATTTCCGGCGCATAGATTGCGCCACGCAGCGCGACCGCAAAACGGTGCGCGAAATCGAGCAGCCCCTGGACTTTGTCCGTCCTTCATCACACCGAGCACCTTGCCTTCGAGTCCTGCTCAACGCCGAAGAAGCCGCTCCAGCCCGACTGGGCGAACATCGTTAGCACGCAGTCAGTCTTACGTAACGATATACGTAACCTGCGACTTTAGCCCCACGCGAAACCGCACCACCTTAATCCGAACGCAGAAGGAACGATCTTACCCCGTATCTCCATTACCCAGCAGTCGACTCACCCAAGACCCATCAACCCCAACACAACGAATCCCCTCCCGTGAAGAAACTTACTTTTTTTGCCCTCCTTGCCGGTTGGCTCACCGCCGCCCACGCCGTTAACGCCCAAAATACCGGTACGATTGTTGGACAAGTTCGCAATCAGGCGACCACGATGGTTCTAAGCCAGGCATACGTGGCAGTGGAGGGCGTTAACATCAGTACGCTCACGGATACCCGTGGCAATTACTCGCTGTCGCTGCCTCCTGGGCGCTATCAGTTGTCCGTATCGTATTCCGGTTTGGACACGGCCAAGGGTGCAGCGGAGGTAACATCTCAGCAGTCCACGGAATTAAACTTCGACCTTACGTCCGATGTTTATAAGCTAGATCGCTTTGTCGTGACTTCGATCCGGGAGGGCGACGCCTTGGCACTGCAACAGCAGCGCCACTCCTCCGGGATGAAGACGGTGGTGGCGACGGATGCCTATGGAGCTCCGGCGGACAACCCCGGCGAACTGCTGCAACGCCTTTCCGGCATATCGGTGGGTTACGAGCAGGGCGAGGTGAACAGTCTGTCGGTTCGAGGCATGGGATCGTCCTTTACGAAGATCACTGTGGACGGCCAATCCGCCGCGACCTCGGTTGGCAATTTGCTTACCACTGGCCGCGAATACATCGTTACGGAGATGTCCACCAATAATCTGTCCCAGGTGGAATTGACCAAGGCGCCCACCCCCGACCAAGACGCGGACGCAATTGCTGGAACCATCAACCTGATTACGAAGCGCTATTTTGACGCACCAGGACGCAAGGTCATTCTCAATGCCACCGTTAGTGGCATCACTCGCGACTTCGACACCAGCCCCAATAGGCCGCGCCTCGGACACTACGGCCGGACGGCGTTGTCCTACAGTGACGTATTTAGCATATTCGGCGGGAAGAAGAACTTCGGCGCTGCAATTGACCTTGGCTGGAGCAGGGTGCTGCGAGTGGCAGAGAATACCGGCCCCCAGAATGCAGGAGCACTTTCAGCTGCTTACGTCGGGTTCAACGGCAGCAATCCCTTGACCGGGCTGTTCTCGACTAGCGAGTGGGGCGGCCCTATTGAGAAATACTCGGTCGGCGCCAACTTTGACTACAAACTGTCGGAAACCTCGTTCGCGTATGCACGGATGGCGTATACGCATCAGGATCGAGACATCTCAAGGTACATTGTCTTTAACAGCCCCGCGCCGACAACGGCCGCAAGCTTTCTGGCCGGGAGCACATTCGAAAACTCCACGGTGCTTTCGACAGATATTGTTTCTCGGGCACTCCGGTCCCTGCGTGAGAGCAAAAACTTCACCCTCGCCCTCGGCGCGGAACATAAGATGTTTGCAACCGCAGGCCGCCTTTCACTGCAAGGCTCCTTCTCGCGGGCCTTAAGCCGGAACCCTTTTTCCACGACAATTGATTCCAGGCTGACCGGAGTTGGTCTTCGGATCGACCGTCGAAACCAACCATTCTACAACCCGGCAATCGTCCAAACGTCCGGGGCCTCTTGGAGTGAGCCTGCGAGTTATCTGGCCCAAACCTACACGAACACGGTTACCGATGGTGCGCCCCAGGACGTTGTCGGATTCAAGTCCGACTATACGCACCTACTAGCCACGAGCATTCCAACTGAATTCAAGATTGGCGCCAAGTATCAGAACAGTAGCACATCGGATCAGCGGAAATCGGAGCAGTTGACTTTCGTCGGCAAGGATGGAGTTCCCAACTCAGCGGACGATTCCATCGCTCCCATGGTTGGCAATGTGTTCCGTATCGGAAACGCCGGATACGGTCCATTCCCTTTCATGCCGCTGGTCCGGGACGTGCGCGACCTTGCGATTCCCGCCAACTCGTGGGCGAAATCGGCGGCGCAGGCGTACAACGAATTAACCGGCACAATGGCGCGCAAGACGGAATTCGGGGAGGAGTCTGCTGCAGCCTACGCGCAAGGGACATTTACGATTGGAAGGGTCAAGGGGTTGATGGGAGTGCGCGCAGAGAAGACCTCGGTCACGGCAAATTCTTGGATCCGGAACGCCACTGCGGCGTACGGCGGAAACAGCGTCGGAGGGGCGAGTCTGGATCCCGTGGTTGTCGCGGACAACCGCGCCCGCGCGGAGCGCTCTTATGTGCGCAAGGCGCATTCGACGTCATCGTATGCCAATGTTTTCCCTGGGGCGCATGTGAAGTGGGAAGCGCTCGACGGAGTCTTGGTGCGGGGCAGTTACAACCGCAGTATTACGCGGCCCAATATTATTTCCATGCTACCCACGGCGACCGTGGACGATTTGAATCGGACGATCTCCATCGGGAATCCTGAACTGAAACCGTACCTGGCGAACAATTATGACGTCTCCGTCGAGCGCTATTTTGAGCCGGTGGGTCTCGTCAGCGTTGGTGTCTTTCGCAAGGATATCACCCAATATTTCCGTAGTTTTTCCGATGTGGTGCCGTCTGGCGGAATCGACGGGAATGGCAGCTATGAGGGGTATACAAGAACGACCGCTCGCAATATCGGCAGCGCTAGGATACGGGGTATTGAACTCAACGTGCAGCAGCAATTCCGCAATCTCCCTGGGCTTTGGAAAGGGTTTGGCGCCTTCGCGAATTTCACATACCTAGAAGCCCTCGGCAACTTTGGCAGCGCTACGATCAGCCGCCGCCTGCCAAATATGAGTCCGCGCACCGGCAACTTTGGGCTCTCCTACGTCGGCCATGGTTGGCAGATTCGTCCGCTCCTCAATTGGACGGGAAAGACCTATCGCGGCACGTCGGGCGTGCTGGACTATGATTCGGCTGCCCGCACGTGGATCGACATGAAAATGCAGTACGCGCTCAGTCGCCGTTATGCGCTGGAGTTCAGTGCATTCAATCTGACCAATGCTGCGGAAAGCGAATTGCTGTCGAGCGACGGTCGGTTCCCCTTCGTGCAGATCAAACCAGGTACCGCCTACAGCGTAGGCCTAACCGCGAGGTACTGAACCCTGCCTGCCGATGCCAATTTCCGATGGGATCGCCCGGAAACGCTGGCCGGTGCCTGGTTGGAAACCGCTGCACTAGAATAAAAGGAGAACGGAAGGGAAAACAATGAATGCTATCCTTACACTCTTCACCGCCCTGCTGCTCGCGCAGCTAGCCGCATTGCATGCTGCTGAGGCACCCAAGCTCCTGCCACACGGCTGGGATCCCGTGTTCGCAGGCAACGAGGTGCTCGCCACCTTGATCAGAGTCACCGCGCCGCAGGCGAAAGGGGCGCATGATGCGCAGTTCGTCTGCGTGGGTGATCGCGCTTACATGGTAGAGCACGCCAACGATGTGAAGCCGGGCCACAACGCGGGGGCCGCGCAGTATTGCGTCCTCTCAATCGTGAATCTGAAGACTCGCAAGGTGGAGAAGACCATCCCAATGGCGAAATCCGACCAGGTCTTCGACAACGTGACGTTGCCAACAGGAATGTGTTTTGTGCCGCGCATTATCCGCAAGGACGACCACACGCTGCGCACCTATTTTTGCAGCCAGCCAGCAAAGGAACAGGCGGTCACTTGGTATCGCGATTTCGACCTTCGCACGCTGACCTTCGAGGGCAGCATCCACAAGGCGAAGCTCAAGACTGCCGCCGGGGTGTTCGACATGGAGCCGCGTCATTTCCACGCCGACGCGGTGGCTCAGGGATTCACGAAGAACGCCGTGAATCAGGGGCTCTACATCTTCGATTCGTTCAAGGAGTTCGACGGCCGGCGCTATGTGGCGCTCAACAACTGGCCCGGCAAACAAAACGCTCTCGCTGTGCTGCACGATGACTACACGACCTTCGAGGTCGTCGGCCATTATAACGAGCCGCAGTCGCAGCAGCTCAGCGAGTCGGCCGTGAACCGGCTGCCCGACGGCACCTGGATGGCGATTTGCCGCAACGACGCGGGCAACTACCACTTCACCACCAGCAAGGATGGCAAGACGTGGACCATCGGCCAGCCGATGCCATTTGTGCCGAACGGCCTGAACTCGAAGCCCACCTTCGACAAGTTTGGCGCCATCTATTACCTCGGCTGGCAGGAGAACACCCGCGTCCACGATTGCCACCGGAGCGTGTTCAACGTGGACATCTCCCGGGATGGCCGGATCTGGGAGCGCAAATACCGCTTCGAGTCTCCGCATTCGTTCCAGTATCCGACCTTCCACGAACACGAAGGCGCGATCTGGCTCACCGTTACGCAAAGCGACCACAAAGGCTCCTCGGACCGCATCATGTTTGGAAAGCTGGAGGATGTGCCGGCGAAGCAATGACTCGGCGAACATCGCGAGCACGCAATCATCCACCCCAAACAGGAGACATGACCGCATGAACACAATCAAAGCCCTCGTCCTCACCGCGCTACTGCTGACTCCGCTGGCCAGCTGGGCAGGGGAAACGAATACCGCGACCCGCTTGCAGGAAGACTTCTTGACCTGGAAATACGGCCTGTTCCTCCACTTCAACGTCGGCACGTTTACCGACCGCGATTGGGCGAACGGCCATGAAGACCCGACCGCCTTCGCGCCGGAGAAGCTGGATTGTCGCCAGTGGGCCGAGGTGGCCGCCGCCGCCGGCATGAAATACGCCGTCTTGACCGTGAAGCACACCGGGGGTTGGTGCCTGTGGCCCAGCGCGCACACCCGGCACGGGGTGCAGAGCTTTGCGCGCTTTCGGGAGGGGAAGGGGGATGTGGTCCGTGAGTTTGTGGACGCTTTCCGCGCCCGTGGACTGAAAGTCGGTTTCTATTACTGTTTTCCCGGCAATTACGCCGGCAAATACGGCAATGTCCTGCTCCCCGGCCAACCCAACCTGCATGGCCTGCCGCCGGAGGCGGACGGGGACTACGCCGGGTTCATCAAGAAACAAATGACCGAACTGCTGACACAATATGGCCCCATCGACCTGATTTGGGCGGACCAGTATGGCAACAGCTACACCGGCAAGCAGTGGCCGGAGATCAAGGCGCACATCAAAGCCCTTCAGCCCAACTGCCTCGTCATCGCCAACAACGCACACAGCTTCCCCACCACCGACATCCACGGCTACGAATACCCCGCTCTGCGCGGTTATCCAGGCAAGGAACTTCCGCCGGCCGGCAATACCAACGCCGCCGAGGTGTGCGACACCATCACACCCGGCTACTGGTTCTGGAACAGCAAGAGTGCGGAGCGCCCCATGCTCCACGCAGGCGACATCGCCGCGATGATCGAATTTGCCAACAACCGCCGCGCGAATTACCTGCTCAACGTCCCGCCCGACAAAACCGGCCGCATTCCGGAGCGTTTCATCGTCCGACTGAAGGAAGTCGCTGCGTTGCTGGGGAGAAAAGCCGAACCGAAATAAATGCGAAGCCATCCAATCATGAAGAAGCAGTCACTCACCTCTCCTATGGCTATGACTCATTTCATCGCGCAGCGCATCGGCGTTTTACTTGCCATCTTGGCGCCGCTGGTCGGTGCCGAACCTGCGGGCGAATTGCTCTACAATAACATCCGTCTTCCCTCCACGTGGCCCGTAAGGGACTACGACCCGAGATCGAGCGAGCCAATGGCCGTGCCGTATCTCAAGTCCCCCCCCGCCGTAGTGTTCATCGATGTAGGCCGCCAATTGTTCGTTGACGACTTTCTCATCGAGCGCACCGATCTCACCCGCACCTTTCATCTTGCAGAAAACTATTCGGGTAATCCCGTCTTGGTGCCCACAACACCCGACGAAATCGGCCCCGCCGACAGCCAGCGCGCCGTCGTTTATCTCGGCCATGGCGGTGTTTTTTTTGACCCGCCTGCACAGCACTTCAAGATGTGGTATACTGCCGACTGGCGCGGCGGTCTCGCACTTGCCACAAGCCGCGACGCCATCCACTGGGAGCGGCCAAACCTCGGCCTCGCCGGCGGCAATCTCGTTCTTCCGCGCAGTTCGCCGCAGGTGGGCGGAGATAATGCGGTGTGGCTCGACACCAATGCGGCCAACCCAGCCGAGCGGATAAAGTTCATGACGGACCGGAAGCCTAACGGACCGGACAAGCGCCAGTCGCACTACCTCTCAACGATCGCGGCGGATGGTCGCGTGAACGGCGAAACGGTGGCAGGGGGAGCCGGCGACTATTGTTCGTTTTTCTACAACCCGTTTCGCCGTGTCTGGGTTTACAGCATCAAGCGGGAGGGTGGTCCCCGTGGTCGAAGTCGCAACTATGCGGAAAGCCCCGTTTTCCTGAAGGCGCACGCGTTCGAAAGTTCCGTCTACTGGACTAACGCGGACAGACTCGACGCGCCTGACCCTAAAATCGGCGACACCCCGCAGCTCTACAGTCTCAGTGCCATCGCTTACGAGAGCATCTTGCTGGGAGCATTTCAAATTCACCTTGGGCCGAACAACGGAATTTGCGCCACCGGCAAGTTTCCCAAAACTACCGTGATCAAGCTCGGATTCAGCCGGGACGGCTTTCACTGGTCGAGACCGGACCGGCGCGCCTTTATTGCACCGACCGGCCGCGATGGTGACTGGGACCGCGGCTATGTCCATACGACGACTGGCGTCTGCCTCGTCGTCGGCGATAAGCTCTACTTTCCCTACTGCGCCTATTCCGGTGTCGCGCCAGACGGCCACCGCGGTATGTATACTGGAGCAAGCGTCGGTATTGCGAAACTTCGCCGCGATGGCTTCGCTTCGATGGATGCCGGAGAAAGAACGGGCACGCTTACGACGCGCCCGGTGACGTTCAGCGGGAACCGGCTGTTCGTGAACGTCGCCGCACCAAGCGGAGAACTCCGCGCGGAGGTGCTCGACGAAACGGGCAACGTGATAGCTCCATTTACCGCCGCAAAGTGCGTGCCCGTGCGGGTCGATTCCACATTACATGAAGTTACATGGGGCGACGGAGCCGATCTCGCGCCGCTGCGCGGCAAGCCCGTGCGGTTCCGTTTTCATCTCAATAACGGCAGCTTCTACTCCTTCTGGGTCAGCCCCGATGCCAGCGGTGCCAGCCAAGGCTATGTGGCGGCCGGCGGTCCGGGTTACAACGGCGTAGTCGACACCGTGGGCGCCGCTGCCCTGTCCGCGTCGAAACGCTGACCACAAACGCTCCTTCCGTGCTCAAGCGTTTCACCTCTCTCTACCCACTCTGGATCGTCAGCTCCTCGCTGCTCGGTCTCCTCAAGCCAGAGGCGCTCAATTGGTTCACGGGGCCGTGGGTCGTGTGGGCGCTCTCCCTGGTGATGCTGGGGATGGGCTTCACGCTCACGTTTGACGATTTCCGAAAGCTGTTCCGCACACCCGGCTCGCTCGCACTCGGATTTCTCGCGCACTACACGATCATGCCTCTCACCGGTTGGGGTATCGCGCACCTGCTCAACCTCGACCGCGGCTTCGCCCTCGGCCTAATCCTCGTCGCGAGTTGTCCCTCCGGCACGGCGTCGAACGTCATTGCGTTTCTCGCCCGCGCCAATGTCGCCCTGGCCGTCATGGTCACGCTCACCTCCACGCTGCTCGCCTTCGTGATGACGCCCCTCTGGTGCCAGACGCTCGCCGGTCAGTTCGTGCCTGTCGATGGCTGGGCGCTCAGCCTCACCACGCTGCAGGTCGTCGTGCTCCCCGTGCTCGCCGGCGTGTTTTGCAATTGGAAATTCCCCCGCGCCGTCGCGCGCATCTCGCCCTACGGCCCGCTCGTCTCCGTCGTCGCGCTCACTTTCATCGCCGGCAGCATCGTCGCCCAAAGCGCCGCCTCCGTTATCGCCAACGCTGGGAAACTCTTCCTCGCCGCCGTCCTACTCCATGCTATCGGGTTCGCGCTCGGCTATCTCGTCTCACGCCTCCTCCGCCAGTCCGTGCTCACCTCGCGCACCGTCGCCATCGAGGTCGGCATGCAAAACGGCGGCATGGCGGCCGTCCTTGCGAAGAAAAATTTCCCGCTTGAGCCGATGGCCGCCGTCCCCGCCGTCTTCAGCAGCGTCGTGCAAACCCTCGTCGGCAGCCTCGTCGCCGCCTATTGGCGCGCCCGCCCGCCGGACGAATCATCGCCAGCTCCGGAATCCACCGGCGCCCCTGTCGCTCCCATTGCCAAGGAATCCCGCGCGTGAACGCCGCCCTCCCTCATCCGCGCGCGGACATCTACTACTGGAAGTGCGACCGCCCCGCAGCGTTCTACGGCCTAGGTGGTCGCGCGCCGGCTCAACCGTCGGACGAACTCGCCTCTGCGCTCGCCGGGGTCCTCACCCGCCACTTCGGCGAACGCATCGCGCTGCGTCCCGGCGTCGGCCAAGGCAACCATGTCACGTTCGCAGCAACGATCGGCGGACGTGACACATTCATCCGCGTCGAAGATGGCCCCGATGGTGACGATTACATGGAGGTCGAGTCGCACGTGTTGCGCGCCGTCGCCCGCCTCGGCGTGCCCGCGCCCGCCATGCTCCACGTCGACGCCACGCGACGCGACGTGCCGTTCGCGTGGCAGGTGTTGGAGTGCATTCCGTTTCCCGATCTGAATCGTCACTGGAAGGAAGGCCGCCTCGATCTCCCGCGCATCGCTCCCAAAATCGGCGCGCACATCGCCCGCTGGCAGTCGCTTGCACTCGGCGCCGGCTACGGCCCGTTCTCCACCGAACTTGTCCGCACCGCCGGCGAGTTGCGCGGCTACCACGCCAGTTACGCCGACTACTTTCACACGCGTCTCGACCGCCACCTCGCGTTCCTCGTCGAAAAGAAATTCCTCACGCGCGTTCAGGCCGACGACCTCCAGCGCGAAATCGAATCGCACGCCGCGCTCCTCGCGCCGCCCGCCGCCTGCCTCGTCCACAAGGATCTCGCGCTCTGGAATATCCTCGGCACTTCCGACCGCATCGCCGCGTTCATAGATTTCGACGACGCCGTCGGCGGCGATCCGCTCGACGACATCTCGCTCCTCGGCTGTTTCCACGACGGCGCGACGATCGCCGGCGTGCTCGCCGGCTATGCCACCGTGCGTCCGCTGCCCGCCGACTATCGCCGCCGCTTCTGGCTGCACCTCCTGCGCAACATGATCTGGAAGGCCGTGATTCGAGTGGGGGCCGGCTACTTTGAGCGCACGAGTGGATTTTTTCTTGTAGGCGCAGGCGCGAGCGGCGCGGATTTGCGCGCGTTCACCCGCGCACGCATCGCAACTGCACTTCGCGGGCTGCGCACTGACGCCGATCCCGTTTCCCTCTCATGACTCCGTCCAACCTCTCCCGCTCATCGCGCCCGGAGCCATTCGTCGGCACGTGGCTGTCGCTCGGCTCACCCGTCGTCGCTGAACTTGCCGCGCTCTCCGGTTTCGATTGGCTCCTCTTCGATCTCGAACACGGAGCGGGCTCCGAGGCGTCGCTCCTCGCCAATCTCCAAGCGATCCGCGGCACGCCCGCCCTGCCGATCGTGCGCGTCGGCGCGCCGCATCCCGACCTCATCTTGCACGCCCTAGACTGGGGTGCCGCCGGCATCATGGTGCCGCACATCGAGTCGGCCGATCAGGCGCGCGCCTGCCTGCGGGCGATGCACTATCCGCCGCGCGGTCGCCGCGGCCTGTCGCGCTCGGCCCGCGCCTACGACTACGGCTTGCGCCCGACCGACGCCGTTCCGCCACCGCTCCTCTTCGCCCAGATCGAATCCCTCGCCGGCATCGAACACGTCGACGCCATCGCGTCCGTCGAGGGTGTCGATGTGCTCTTCGTCGGCCCCGCCGATCTCGGCCACGATCTCTCCACCCACGGCAACGGCCGCGCCCCGCCCCTCGCGGATTGCCTGGCGCGCGTCGTCACGGCCGCCCGCGCTGCCGGCAAACACCCCGGCATTCTCGTGCGCGATTCCGCCGATCTCCCGTCGCTCGTTGCCCAGGGCTTTACGCACATCGCCCTCGATTCCGACGTCGCCATTTTGCGTCAACGTTACCGGCACCTCCTGCAACACGCCCGCCACGGCGATCGTCCGGTCCCCGCTCCCACCCGCTGAGCATACCCGCCCTCACTCCACCTCGACCACCGGCCGGCAAAACGCTCTCAAGGAGTCGGGCCATTTCATCGGCAACGCCCAAAATTTGACTGGCTGCGGCAACGAGAAAACTTCGGCCGGAAATTTGAGTTCCTCGACCACCCAGATGCCCGACCCGAGCAAGATCGTGTGCGTTGAAGAGTATCCTGAGAAACGTCGCGACCCATCACGGGCTCAGTCCAATGTGCTTCTACTATTAGACTAATCTACCCGGAGGTAGGAGCCTGCTTGCGGGCGACTCAGGACGTGGTCACTGGGTAAAATGTAAAATCGCCCGCCAGCAGGCTCCTACAAAAACCGGGGTTCGTCTCATCTTGAACGTTTTGCGCGATGTCAGCGGCGGTTGCGCCCCGCTCCAGTGAAAACCGTACTATCTGCCGCGACGCGGCACTCTCCGGCTTCATTGCGAGGACGACGTGGGACGGCTCGTCGGAATCGGCGAGGCAGGCGGAGCCGGCGGAGGCGCAGATGCCGGCTTGATCGAGGAGCAGGCGCAACGCCTCGGACTCGATGCCGGGGAAGACGATTTCGCGGGCAGAGGCGCCGAGGCGGGCGGCGACGTGGGCGCGGGCTGCTTCGATCACGCTCTTCAGCGAGGATCTGAAGGCGTAGCTGCTGCTGGGATTACCCCAGCGCTCGGTGAGAAATGGGAGCCTGGTCTCGAACCCTTCCGGCCGGAGCGGCGTGGTGGCGTTGTGATCGAGGGTGATCATGCGCACGGCGGAGCGTTGCGGGCGGGGGCACGCGAATCGCCGCAAACGAGGGGCGGGACGAAGTCGACTGACGGCGGCTGGGAAACTGTCGCTTCGGTGGGGGGCACACCCCGCGGCGGATTCCCCGGGAGAAGACCGCCCGCTTGACGCAGCGGACTAAGCGGACTAACTCCGGCGGATGAAATCGGTCAACGTCCACGAGGCCAAGACGCAGTTCTCCGGGTTGCTCGCGGAGATCGAGGAAAAGGGCGCGGGCTTTGTGATTTGCCGGAATGGCGAACCGGTCGCCGACCTCGTGCCGCATCGAAGAGTTGTCTCGATGGCGGCGGACCCTATGTTGGGCGCAATCACGCTGCACTATGATCCGACCGAAGGCGTGGGCGAAGAGGACTGGCCGTCCGAATTTCGATGATCCTCGATACCTGCACCCTGATCTTCTTGGCTATGGGCGACGGGAGGCTTTCGCGGGCGGCGCGGACGCAGCTGAGCCGCGCACCGGTGCGCTGGTATTGTGCGATCAGTGCGTTCGAAGTGGCGCTCAAGCATCGGCAAGGGAAGCTGGAGTTGCCGATAGAGCCGTTGCCCTGGCTCCGCGCGCTCGCGGAGCGTTATGCGCTATCGGAATTGGCGCTCGATGCGGCGTTGTGCGCGCGGGCAGCGGGATTGCCGAACCACCATCGCGATCCGTTCGATCGCTTCATCATCGCCGCGGCCTTAGACAGGAACCTGCCGGTGGTGACGGTTGACCGGCAGTTCGCCGCGTATGGCGTGACGGTCGTGGCTTGAGTGAGGCGAAGGGTGCCGGTCCAAGATCAAGTATTATGATCGGCAAGGTAGCGGGCACGGAGGATCTCCCGGGGCGGACGAGGGTCGCGCGGCAGTGCGAGAGAACCGATCACAGGCTCCAGCCCAGCAAAGGGATTCCCCGGTGCTGCTTTGATGCCGTGAGCAAACACGTTCTGCGTCGCGCGGCGGGTGGCGACTTTCTTTGGCCTAACTAGGGTCGCGGTGTGCATAGTGGAAACAGTGTTCGCGTCGGCTGCGGAGACAAGACGGCCAGCGACGATGGCCGCCTGCGCTGCGCGATGGCGCCCTACTCCAAATAGGTCCGCAGGCTCGCATCGAGTGAGGCGAGTTGCGCGGAGGCGACCAAGCCCAGCGTTCCGCGCAGGCGGCGTTTGCTCACTTGGCGCAGGCCGGGCACCACGGCGAAACTTTCCTTGCCGGCAAAGATGCCGACATTCACCCGCAAGGGGAGGATCTCCGGTGCGAGGCTGGAAGTGGGAACCACGACGACTGTGTCGAGCGTGGCGTTGTGCACATCGCCCGAAACGATGACGGCGGGCCGCACCTTTCCCATTTCTGGAGGATGGGCATCACTCAGGTCCACCCAGACGACGGTGCCGCGTTTCATGACGCCGATTTGGCGGGCGCATCAGCCAGCGGAGCTGACGCCCATTCCGCCAACGCGGCCTGCTCTTCGGGATGGGCGACCAACAACGTTTGATAGGCTGCGGCTGCGGCGAGTTGCTCACGTTGGCTGTGTTCACGCTCGATCAAGGCGCGGACAAACGCGATCGGACTTTGCTCCGGAGCCTTCAACGCACCGACCTTTTCGTGGAGGTCTGCATCCAATTCAATGGTCGTCGTAGGCATGGCAGAAACGGTAGTGCGCCGACTGATCGGGTCAAGCGGGCGGACGGAGGGGCGCGATCCGAGTGTTCAAGGTGGGCGGCTACTTTTCGGCGGTTAGAAACAGCTACTCCGTTAGGAGCGACTCAATCGGCTGACGGTCGCGCTCACGGCGGCGACGGCGTCGTCGATTTCGGCCATCGTCGTTTCTTTCCCCAGTGAAAACCGCACCATTTGGCGCGAGGCGGCACTCTCCGGCTTCATTGCGCGGACGACGTGGGAGGGCTCGTCGGAATCGGCGAGGCAGGCGGAGGCGCAGATGCCGGCTTGATCGAGGAGCAGGAGCAACGCCTCGGACTCGATGCCGGGGAAGACGATTTCGCGGGCGGACGCGCCGAGGAGGGCGCCGCCGTGGCCGCGGGCTGCTTCGATCACGCTCTGCAGCGAGGATCCGAAGGCGTAGCTGCTGCTGGGATTGCCCCCGCGCTCGGTGAGAAATGGGAGCATCGCCTCAAACACTTCCGGCCGGAGCGGAGTGGTGGCGTGGTGGTCGAGGGAGATCATGCGCACGGCGGAGCGTTGCCGGCGCTGGTGCGCGAATCGCCGCAAACGAGGGGCGGGACGAATTCGAATGATGGCGGCTGGGAAACCGCCGCTCCGTGGGGAGGGCATAAAAAAGCCGCACGTTAACACGTGCGGCTATGGGGAGGACCCCTCGCTCCCGCTCGCGGCTACGCGAGGAGCGAGGAGGTCAGTCGCGGTAGTCCAGGGGCGGCTTGCGGGCGCCGATCATGGCTTCGTAGTTAAAACCGGGGCCGCGGCGTTGGACGAACTCGGCTTTCGCTTTCTTGAGCAGTTCGGGCTGCGTGAAGAGATCGACGCCGGTGAGGGCGAGGGTCTTCGCGGCGACGATCATGCCTTTGAGGCCGATGGTCGTGCCGCCGGCGGCGACGGCTTGCCAGCTGTGTGAGGGCGTGCCGGGAACCCAGGTCGCGGCATTCATCCCAACGGTCGGCGTGGTCCAACTCACATCGGAGACGTCGGTGGAGCCGCCGCCGGAGCTGGCGGACTTCGGATCGAAGGGCATGACGAGTGCGGCGGTCTCGACGGCGGGGGCTTTGCCGAAGAGGGTTTTGCCGATCTTGGCGGCGAAGGCTTTTTCTTCGTCAGTGTAGGCGACGCCGCCGACCGTCTCGAGGTTGGCATGCATGGCGCGGGCGAGGGCTTCGTTGCCGAGGAGTTCGTAGACGCCGCCGGTGATTTCCCATTCGACGGTGGTGCCAGTGCCGAGCGCGGCGCCTTGGGCGGCTTTCGTGACGCGATCCCAGACCTCGGTGACGATTTGTCGGCTCGGGCTGCGGACGTAATAGTAGGATTCGGCGAAGGCAGGGACGACGTTGGGGGCCTCGCCGCCTTTTGTGATGACATAGTGGATGCGCGTGGTGTCAGGCACGTGTTCGCGCATCATGTTAACCATATGATTCATGCCCTCGACGCCATCGAGGG
>Ga0209296_1000977_pt1 | contig 23330 bp, 35 predicted proteins | sample S_130206_EF_Meta_FD_187319 | JGI IMG/M metagenome (GOLD analysis project Ga0209296, IMG submission 187319) | Freshwater microbial communities from Lake Simoncouche, Canada to study carbon cycling - S_130206_EF_MetaG (SPAdes) (version 2) | ecosystem: Environmental > Aquatic > Freshwater > Lake ...
TGCTCCAAGGTCATGGGATTCAATCTCACACGTCATTATCGAGATGCCTACGGCTTGCATGCCTCAAATGGTGTGTTGTTCAATCACGAAAGTCCGCGCCGTGGCACAAACTTTGTCACAAACAAAGTGGTCAAGACTGCTGTGGATATCAAACAAGGCCGTGCCCGCGTCCTAGAACTGGGCAATCTTGACAGTTGCCGTGACTGGGGACACAGTGCAGACTATGTGCGTGCCATGCACCAGATTGTGACGCATGATCAATCCCGAGATTGGATTGTGGCCATGGGCGAAAGTCACAGTGTGCGCGAACTGTGTGCGTATGTGTTTGGTGCCTTGGACATGAACTACCAAGACTATGTGGTACAGAATCAAAAATTCATACGTCCCGAAGAACTAAAGTTTCTCAAAGGTGACAGCACAGACATCCGACAAGTGCTGGGCTGGCAACCTACCTATACATTCGAAAGCATGCTAGACGAAATGATCGAATACTGGTTGGCGCAACCATGACCACATTGATCCCTCAGGGCTATTTGCCCGGTTACTGGGGTCAATTCAACTATGGATTTACCCAACAGTTCAATCAACGCATCACAGTAAATTTTGATGACTTGACCATTGCTTCAGGAGTGGATCGACGTGTGTTGGTACAGTGTGAGCCGCCCGAACTGTATCAGGCCTTTGCTGGACGTGTGGAAGCCTGTTATGATCAGTTTGATTTGATCTTGACCTATCATGATCGTTTGTTGGCTTTGCCCAATGCAGTGGAATTTTGTCCCGTGGGTGGCTGGATAGGTGATATAGCTTTGGAAAAACGCAATCAAATTACCTATCTCATGAGCAGCAAAATCTACACCAATGCACATAGATTGCGATTCATGATCCTGCGTCGTTGGGGAGACCGGAAAACCATTGGTGACTTTGAATTTTTTATGCACCGTAGTCCACCCCGAGTGCCCAGCAAAGACCCATTTTATGCCAATGCCAAGTTCAACATAGCCTGTGAAAATCAATTGATCAACAACATGTTTACGGAAAAACTGCTTGACTGTTTTACCAGCCGTACTGTGCCCATTTATTTTGGGTGCCCTAATCTTGGCAAATACTTTGATGTCCGCGGTGTCATACAGTTCAATACCATAGAACACTTGGAACACATCCTGGCCACGCTGACTCCAGAAGATTATGAACGTAGATTGCCGTACATTGAAGCAAACTATCAACTCAGCAGACCCTATTGTGACCAAAACATTTATCAGCGCATTGAAAAACTTGTAGCAGAAAAACTGGGTCTATAAATACTATCATGCGTACCAATGTTCTCATAGTGGATGATTTTTACAGCAATCCTGACAGTGTAAGAGATTTCGCGCTTCAGCAAGAATTCAAAGTACAAGGAAACTTTCCAGGTCTTCGTACTGCTACGTTTCTTACTCCTGATGTCAAAGAAACTGTACAAAGTGTGATTTGGAATGTGGCCGGTGAAGTAACCAACTGGAACGAATCCGACGGACTCACTGGCAGTTTTGAATTGGCCACAGCTGCCAATCGCAGTTGGATCCACACTGATCATTTCAATACCTGGGCCGGAGTGCTGTATCTCACGCCCAACCCACCACACACCGGCGGTACCGGCTTGTTCAGACATCGGGCCACAGGTGCTACCATGAGCCATCAACTGGCCGAATATGAAAGCCAAGACATGACCAAATGGGATCTAGTTGATACCATTGGCAACAAATACAATCGCCTGGCCATGTATCGCAGCGATTTGTTCCATACCAGCCTTGACTACTTTGGTCATGATCTGCACACTGGCCGCTTGTTCCAGTTGTTTTTCTTGACCACACAATTCTGATGTTGCATCAGGTTTCCAACTTTCTAGAACCCGAGGTGCTGTCAGCCCTGCAACAAAAGTTTGCTGATAGTCGTGGTCATGATGTGTTTGAAGTCAACAACATGGGGCGCTGGGGAGCTGGTCTTGAATCTGGAAGTTATTCTCCAGTGTTGGTATTGAAGCTGGAAGAATATCGTGATTACTTTATTCAAAAATACAAAACTGTTGACCCGGCCTTTGCAGAATTCAACAATCTAATTGTTTACATGCACATCTGGTTGCCGGGCAGTCAAATCAACTGGCACCATGATTCCAGCGACGAAGCACCAAGACTCAGCAGCACCATTTATATCAATCCCAGTTGGAACTGGAACTGGGGTGGATTATTTTTGTACGATGATCCTGATCTGGGACAACGTTGGATATTCCCACATGAGAACCACATGGTCTGGTTCCGACCACCAGTATGGCACAGCACTACCATGGTCACGCAGTCGGCAGAATATCCACGTCTAAGCATTCAACTATTTTTTACACCATGAGATTTCACATACTAGGACTTCCACACACTGTTACCAGCAAAGAGTTTAATGCTTGTGCTTACACCCAAAAGGTTGTCAAATTTGGCAAGATGATGACCGAACGTGGTCACACTGTGATACACTACGGACACGAAGATTCAGATTTGATCTGCACCGAACATGTCACTGTGCTGACCAACAAGGATTTTGAAATAGCCTATGGTGGCTATGACTGGCGCAAAAACTTTTTTACTTACAACACACAAGATCATGCCTATCAAACATTTTATCGCAATGCCATACGCGAGATTGGCCTGCGCAAACAACCCAATGATTTTATATTGCCATTCTGGGGATCTGGTGTAAGACCCATCTGTGATGCACACCCAGACATTATCACTGTGGAGCCCGGCATCGGTTATCCAGGTGGTCACTGGGCAAGATGGAAGATATTTGAAAGCTATGCCATCTATCATGCCTACTGTGGTCTCGAAGCCGTGGGCACTTGCAAACAAGACTGGTATGAAGTGGTCATACCCAACTACTTTGATCTAGAAGATTTTGAGTACAAAGAACAAAAGCAAGATTATTTCTTGTTCCTGGGTCGAGTATATTCGGGCAAAGGCGTTGATGTGGCTGTGCAGGTCACGGAAAAGATTGGTGCTCGATTGGTCATAGCTGGACAAAATCCCGAAGGCAGGACCTTTCCGCCACACGTGGATTTTGTGGGCTATGCTGACGTGGAAAAACGACGCGAGCTTATGAGCAATGCCAAAGGTGCATTTGTGGCCAGCCAATATGTGGAGCCGTTTGGTGGTGTACAGATCGAACTGTTGATGAGTGGCACTCCGACCATAACCACCGATTGGGGTAGCTTTGCCGAAAACAACATACACGGAGTCACAGGATATCGTTGCAGGACCTTTGAGCAGTTTGAATGGGCAGCTAGAAACATTGACAAAATAAATCCGCAAGACTGTAGACAGTTTGCTGAAAACTTCAGCCTGGATCGTGTGGCACCCATGTACGAAGAATATTTCCAAGCAGTGTTGGATGTGTATCAGGGCAAAGGATGGTACCAAGACCGTCCCGAACGCACAGAAAGTGTTTGGTTCCAAAGGACTATTCCTGCCAAGGCTTCATTAGCACCTGGATCTGTCACAAACGCAAAAAAAAAAAGAATAGTGATGTACACCGAGCCCGAGTGGGCCTTCGGTAGCATACACTATGAACTGACCAAGCATCTGTTTGCACACGGAATCAATGCCACGGTCCTGAACTGGGAACGCAGTTACAATCAGCAAGAAATCGCAGAACTGGCCGGCAACACAGATTACTTTCACAGCAGTCCTTACGGCGTGAACTTGTTGATCAAGAACTATGGCATAGCTCCCGAACAATGCATAGCCACGGTACATGCCAAATGGGATCTCAATCACCTGGTAGAATATGGCGCCGACATGGTCAACCGCTTGCATGGTTATACAGCCGTGAGTGAATGGTTGGTGGAGCAAAGTGCTCTAGCTGGTATTGCTCGTGTGCCCACAGTGACTCCGGTGGCCATCAACTATGACACATTCCATCATGAACCTGCTAAACAACTACAGACCGTGGGCTTTGCTGGTGCCACCACAGGTGTACATTTACAAATCAAACGCCCATGGTTGGTGGAACAAGCTGTGCGGAACGCCGGACTGGAACTAAAGCTGGCACATGGCCATCACAACAGTTATGTGACCATGGCTGGTTACTATCCCACAGTGGATGCTTTGATCGTGGCCAGCACCGAAGAAGGTGCAGGTTTGCCGGCCTTGGAAGCCAGTGCCGCTGGAAGATTGGTCATCAGTACTCCAGTGGGCTTGTGGAAAAGTCTAAGTGGCGGTAGTGGACACACCGTTCCCATTGACGAACGCCGCTTTGTAGAGGAAACCACGGCCTTGTTGGAGTTTTACAGAGACAATGCTGATGCATATCTACACAAATGCATCAGTACACAACAACATGCTCGGCGGTATGATTGGAGCCAAGTTGTTGATTCTTGGGTGAGGGCTTTTCAATGAAATATGATTTTGTAGAAATAGGAACCAGTGACTTCGATACCTTGATCGAAACTGCCACAGACGCTACTCGGGGTCTCAGCATAGAACCTGTGCGTTACTATCTTGATCGTTTGCCAGAACGTGCTGGTGTTAAAAAGTTATGGTGTGCTGTGAGTGCTGACAATTGCAAAGCCATGCTAGAAGTTTATTATGTACCCGAATCTGTGATAAAGGAAAAAGGTCTACCCGATTGGTTGCGTGGTTGTAATCATGTGGGCGATTATCATTTCCAACACAAGAAACTGGGCATTGAACATCTAGTAGAAACCAGTCATGTGCCTTGCTTGCCCATTGGAGAACTGTTCGAACGCGAACAAGTCACAGAACTGGACTTGCTTAAACTGGATACTGAAGGACAGGACTGTGCCATATTGTTGCATCTAGCAGATTGGTTGCAACAACAACCTGCCACAGCACGTCCAAGGAAAATCATATTTGAAAGCAATGAATTGGCCGATTCCAATCAGGTCACGGCCGTGATCAACAAGTACATCATGTTGGGTTACAATCTCCAAATATCTGACTACGATACTGTGCTGGAAATCTCAGACACGTGACGGCATTGACCACGGAATCGGAATCCACTACAGGTGCATGACCAAGTGCCAAGTTCTTGTGTCACAGTGTAAGAATTGCCTTTGGATCCTGCTACCTGCCATGTACGACCTTGAGGCTTAGATTCAGTTTCTTCCACTGAAAATTTCCAGACGTTTTTGACTTCTCGGAACTTGCGACCACGAGTATGAAATCTATAAGGCTTGTTCATCCTTTGCACGATCTCGCTGCCACTGGGTACATAACCATACATCTTGTCTTTGCTGTCAGACAAAAAGTAAACATGATTTGGGACTGCAAACTCGCAGTCCCATTCAGTGATTTCTAAATAAGCCTTCATCAACGGCTCAGGTTCATCACACGACCTTGGAACTCGTTGAAGCTGACTCTCCAAGGCACAAACATCTCAATACCAACACGACCCTTGTCTTCTGCATCACTCCATGAATCACGAGTCACACGGATCCGGTATGCTTGGTAACCTTGACTAGTATCACCAGAATCCAAAACCTCACCTTCGATGAAGCAGTCTTCACGACCCTGCATTGGCTTGAAGTCATATGCACGGATTACGTCACCATCTACTATTGTTAGTCCAACCATTTTTCGCTCCTTTTTATTAACTATACATATATTATAAGCGATCGGGCATTTTTGGTCAACCAAAATACCTCAAAATTCTGGGTATTTTTAGGTCGTGTAAGTCATTGATTTTAAAGGATATTTTTGCATGTGTTTATAAAGGATCTAGCTCGGAAATCTTGAATTCCAAGCAGTTTTCTGGGTAATCATATTCACTGGCATCATCGATTATGACAGCACGGTTGCCAATGATTTCCATGACTTGGCCCGTGATGGTCTTGTCCTTGGTAGTGACAAAATCACTGATGTTGATTCTCATACCAACTCCTCTTCAATGTAAACAGTAAAAGCACGGGCATCTTTTTTAAGTGTATCGTGCTCGGGTCTGTGTGGGCCACGATAACGTATGCGGAATCTGTAGCCCAGGTTGGTCAAACCAGATTTCACTGTGTCGTAGTGCTGTATAGGTACCATACGCAGACCTGGGTAGTCCTTTAATAGCATGTGAAACTCCCCAAAGCCTGCAATAAAGGTTTCTACTGACAGATGCTTCATGCCACTTCCAACAAGTTGGCTGGCACATTGTAACGACCTTTGGGTGTATCCACCAGGACGTATTTTTGCTTGATGCGATTCACAGTGCCTGCGATGTAGAAGTTCTGCTTGGGGTGGTAGAATTTCACGCTGGCTCCAGGAGCCAGTTGACGTTTGACTTCGCGACCAACTTGAGCTCGGGCATGTTTGAGAGCCTGTGCCACACGTTCAATATCATCGTTGGTTAAACTACCGCTCATGAGTTCTGTGACTATTTGATTAACTGACATGTTCTGTCTCCTGTTCAATGCTGTCGATTTCAAAATTGTCGCCGTCGTAGGCCGGACCAGTGTCATAGTCGCCGATATCAATTTTGGCTTGGGCCGCTTCTAAGCTGTCGGCTTCTACCACAAACTCGTAGAACACAGTTTCGCTGGCTAATACTCTAAATTTAGGCATACACTATCTCCCAGTTGGCAATACGACGTTCTACTTCGGCATCAATGAGTTCTTGGTACACCTGGTTGTTGACATGAGATTCAGACAGGGTCAACAAGTCTGCGGTGCTGAGATCACGGAGCATGGCTCGGTATTCGGTTGCGGTTTGATATTTCAACATGGCTTCTCCTTAGTTGGCTTCGTAAGCGATTCTGACACGCTCGTTGAACTCGGCACGCAATTTGGCACGTTGACGAGCTGTCAATTTTTCGTTGTCATCTGTGAGTTCAGACTTTTTCACAGTCACAGTTTTGGCCTTTTTGGGCTTGGCAAATGGATTGTCGTCACGAGCATGTTTCACAAAGAACGCCACACATTCAGGATTCTTGCCCATGTAATCCATGGCCAAGAGTTCTTTGGCAGCCGCACCTTTGGTGGCCACGGGTTTGATGCTGACCATGTAAACCGATTCACCAAATGCTTCTAGTTGAAAAATACGTTTTTCGTCAGTGGCAGTACGGAACTTCCAGGTACCATCTTTTAAAATGCTGTAACCTGCATATTGGATTTGTTTGCTCATTGCGGCTCCTTTTTGTTTACTATAGAACTAGTATAGCAAAAGGGGCATTTCGAGTCAACCGTTTGGTTTATACAACAGTTAGGGTCTGTAAGTCATTGATTTTAAAGGATATTTTACCACGGGCATGCGGTCTATAATGATTTGCGGGCATGATAATTGACCAGTTGCAATACATTTTCTGTGGAATTCCAGTTTTTGTAACGACTCAGACTATCCAACAGTGCCGGATCAGTTCTAGCAATCAACTGTTTGGTCAAGGCAGCATTGGTAAATTGTGGCAACAATTCATTGATGTCGCACTGTAATAAAATCCGTACCAACTGTATGTTTTTAAATGGCGTCCAAGTCAGGGTGTTGCCCAAATGCAAATACTGATAATCGTTCAATAAAAAATTTATAACATGTTCGTGCAGATGTTCAAGAGTAGGATGTTGATCTTGAAATCTATAACGATCCTGCCAGGCCCGGTTCCATAGGTCTGCATGCTTGGCAAAATAACGAGCATGATAATGATCAGCTGAATCGGTCATGACTTCGGCAAAGTTGATGTCATGCCAGCTGGTCAGCATGGCTATGACTTCGGGACCTCGCAACAGGTATTCGTCACCGTGACTGCCGGTGGCCAACCAGGTTGGATCGGTCCAATGATGCATTTGTTTGTAGTTCCAAAAAAAGTTTAAATTTTCTTGATTACGGCCAACAAACTCATCTTGTTCATAATGGGTATAGGTGATCAATTCAAAATTTTGACCATGCCAGGTCAAAAGACTGTACAACAACAAAGTGTCCACACCTCCACTGTAATACAACTTCATGTTGGCTGTGTTGTGTGCAAAAAAGTTTTTGACGTCCTGATCCAATATTTGCAACACCAAATTCTGTGCCTGTGTCCAGGACAATGATCCTGGAATGGCTAAATCATCGGTGTCAACTCTGTGCAGCGTTTGTGTCCAGTTGGCCAACACATGCACTTCGTGACTGGCCCAGATATTTTTTGCCTGATTAATCCCAGGCAAGTTGGTCACACAATAGTCGTTGTGCCACAGTTCAAAACCTCTGTTTCTGTTATGACGCAAGATAATCTTGTCAGCTGTGTAGTGTATGATGGCATAGTTGCCGGTGTGTGTTCCGGCTAGATCAAAATCACAAGCTACACGGTCCAGACTGGCTGTGTCTGCATAGCCTTTGTAAAAAACACAGCCGCGAGCATGACTCCATCCATTGTCACAATTAAACCAAGCATGATGTATCCTGTGATGATTGGGAAATCTCAAGTCTGGTTCTTTTGTGATACTAAAAAACATGTTTATTTGCGTTTGTCAATGACCAGATCAGCTAGACCATAAGCCACAGCTTCTTCAGCACTCATAAAGAAATCTCTTTCCATGTCACGTGCAAAATCATCGTAGGTCTTGCCGGCTGAATTGTGTTGCACATAGATTTCCGTAAGGTATCGTTTCATTTTTAAGATTTCTCTGGCTTGAATTTCAATGTCTGTGGCCTGTCCTTCGGCACCACCACTGGGTTGATGGATCATGTTACGGCTGTGTGGCAACATAAAACGCTTGCCCGCGGCACCGGATGTGGCCAATAAACTTCCCATGCTACAGGCCTGACCCATGACTATGGTGCTGACATCGCATTTTATGTACTGCATGGTATCATATATGCTCATGCCTGCTGTGACGCTGCCACCTGGGCTGTTGATGTAAAACAAGATGTCTTGATCAGGGTCTTCGGCTTCCAAAAACAACATCTGCGCCACTATCAAACTGGCTGTGTGATTGTTTACATCTGAGTCCAACATCACGATTCTATCACGTAGCAGTCTGCTGTATATATCGTAACTGCGTTCACCTTTTGAGGTTTGTTCTACTACAATGGGCACTAAATTTGGCATGAGTTCTCCTGTTTGTAGCATAAGTATACTATATTCTAAAAGAAAAAGCAAATGCGTGATATTCTCAATCTACTAGACAATGTGCTTGCAGAAGCTGCCGGCGGAATGAGCAAAAGATGGCTGGAAAGCCAGCAAAGTCCAATCTACTTTTTGGATGCCCAGGGCAACAGATACACCATAGACAATCTCTTGTTGTTTCCTTTAGAGCAACCCTTTTTGCCTGTTGCGGAACTGGGAGCAGAATTAGAAGATTCTATTTCCCAGATGGGGCTGACTCGGCAAAATATTACATTTGTTAATCGCATGCCTGCCAAGCAAGGTGCGGGCATGTTGATCATAATGAAGGATCAAAACAGCAAGTTGTTTCCCTACTTCAAGTTTTTTCCAAAGCGTGAAATGGACAATCTTGGTATGCATTACAGTCCAGCAGATTTTGAAAGAGAAACTGGCCTGGCTTGGCAACAGACCCGCATGACCGGCACTGGCAAAGATCGTAAGGAAGAGGTCATAGCCCGGATTGATCTAAAACCTAAAGAAGCTGTTCCTACCAATACCAACATAGCTATTTCAGCAGTGCCAGCTCAGAGTGGACAGAAGTTGGCTGGCAAGGAAAAAATAGGACCAGAGCTGGCAGAGAAACTACAGCAGTTGTTGGCCAATACCTTGGCTGGCAGCAAAGAACCGGTGATAGGACTTGTGCCCTATGAACGTGATATCCGTGTAGACTATGGTGAAGTTGCCGCACCCCTGGGCCTGGTAGCAGGGGCACAGGTAGGAGGCAGTTACAACAAGGTCCAAAACGAATTATTGGGACCTTTAGGCGTGAGTTGGGGGTCGGCCACCCAGGTGTTTTATCCCGAAGCTGGCAATGAACCCTTGTACGACAGCCAAATACAGTGGCCCAATGGTGAAAAACTGCGTATCAGCAACAAGGCCGAAGGCAAAGGTGGAGCTGCCAGCACTACATCAATCTTGGAGATCCTGGACAAGTATCCTGAACGCTTTGACAAAAAAGACAAAGCCATGCTGGCGCCAGGCGGCAAGTATGGAGATTTTGTGACTGCTCTAAGAACTATAGCCAGTGTTAAAAGTTTTGAAGGACCAGTAAAGCTGGCACAGGAATTTAAATATATTGATTCAACTGATGCAGAAAACGCCCAGGAAAATCTCAAAAACAAAACCAATGACATAACATTGTTGACACCACGACTACAAGAAATAATTCAAGACACTAGCATATTCAATGCACAAAAAGACAAACCCGACTACAAGGTTTGCTATCATGTGATAGCCAGCTTGGCACGCTTGGTTGTCAAACATCTCAATGCCGACATTGGACTGACAACAGAATTCTTCAAGTTTATGTTGAGCCGGGCCAACTTGGTACAGGTCAATCAGTTTACTGAAAGAAAAGATGATGGCGTGGCGTTCAGCAGATTTGATGTGATATGGCCGCCTACCTTTACCGGCAAGATCAAGTTCAGTGCCAGCGACTTCCAAAGTAACAAAAAAGCCAGCCAGCGCTTGGCATTCAGTGTAGGCAATGAAAAAGCTACCAAGACCAAAGACACTGACACACAAACACAGGAACCCAATACTGGGGTTGCTGATCCAGAAAAACTGGATAGAGTTGGCCAACAACGTAGTTCAGTCACTGCGGCTCCGGCTGAACCAAAAAAATACGGCACCAAAGCAACTCTGGGCCGAGATCGTCAAAAATAATTTTAGTAAGTCAAATGTGTAGCAGTCTTAAACGGACGGCCAATGGCAGCATATTCCAACTGCTTGAGAACTTTCTTCTTCATCTGATGAACTTTGATGTGATCATGGTCCCAATCAAAAGTAGCCAAGAATTTTGTAAATGTTCCTCTACGAGTGCGACTGGTCAGAGTATCCATGTAGCGGCGAATACTCACTGGATCGTAACCAAAACGATCAATCATTTCGCAGGCAATATTAAAACTAAACGCACCCATTTCGTCTCTGTGTCCATAGTATTCTTGATCCATGCGTTGTTTGTGGTAGTGTGCAGTGCTTTCGTATCCAGGAATATCTTTGAAGTTTCTGCTGCGATACTGACGCATGTGGATAACTTCGTGTAGGATGGTATCAGCAAATAAACTACACAATCTATGCCAGCGATACCGGGTTATCCGTGTTTCTACGTCTAGCGGATGATAACTTAATACAATTTCAATAAACTTGTGTTTACCCTTACGGTCAAGACTGCTGTCATAGCTTCCGCCCATGTAGGGGAATCCACGATCTTGCTTGTGGTCATACTGCCATTTTTTTACGCTGACTGGCAAGCGAGATTTGATGTGTGAGCTCAACCGCTGATGCAACATTTTTACTGGTATTTTTTTGCCAACAATATCGCTACCAGCCGTGTATAGCATCCCATACAGGTTGTTGCGATCTAGCTGACTCCAGTTAAAATCCTCGCGCATTTACTTCTCCGATTGGTCTTGGTATTTAGCGGAGAGTTTTCTAAGAAATAGTTATCGATTTGGACATTGTCGTTGTGTCACTATTTCCATGTCAACAGCCGTGGCTTGGTTTAAAACTGCTGCGTTAATGGGTATCTGTATGCGCGATTTCATCCGGTAGGCACCATTCACAAATGCTGTGGCCGCATACGGACTCAATTCCACAAAACGATCAGTGGTCACATGGTATCTGGGCTGATGATCCAGTTCCTGATACTGGTAACAAGAACTATGCAACACATCTGTGCCACCACCACGCACAGTGACCAGGACTGCAGGAGCAGTGCCCACCATGGTTCGCACCAGCGCCTGATATTTTTGCATGTCGTCAAATCGGGCCTGTCCACCAAATCCAAACAGGCTACCCGAATTCACTCCAATGGTACTGACTGCGTTGGATCCACGATAGGCCGTGGCCTCCAGGGCGGTCCATAGGCTGCGCAAATAATCGCGATTCCAGCGTACCACAAAATTCAACTCCATCTGAGCCGAACGATTTTGACGTATGACATCAGTGGGTTTCAGCTCAATGTCAAAGGCTCTTTTGGGGTAATCATTTAGGACCTGTTGCAACAAGCGGTCTCCGGTGATGCGTTCTTCATTGAGAGTTTGCAGTTGTACTGTGGCACGGGCTCCGTCCACTTCTCCGGACTTGACACTGCGGTTCAACAAGCGATCACTCAGGGCACTGCGGGCCACCCAGACCTTCATGGAGACCCGTGCTTGTCCATCGGCCGCCACAGTGGTCTGCACTATGGTAAAACGATCCACATAACCCGAGGCATAGCTGATGATTTCGTCACGAGCCAGGCGTCCGTTTTGTGTTTCGCTTTCACTGCTGATCAAGGTGCCCAGGGCCTGTTCCACAGCCAATCTAAAACCGTTGTCTCGGGCCTGTGTTGGATTGTCTCCGCGACCTTCTACTTCGATGTAGTAAATTCGGCGATTGTCACTGAACATGAGCCATTGACCCACGGTCAAGACCACACCCAGGGGACTGGGTGTGAGCATGGTTATCACTGCTGGCGGAACTTGTGCCTGTGCCACACCTGTGATCAAACACAGGATCAGCAACAATCTCCGCACGATTATTGTGCCATCAAGTTACGCACTTGTTGGCGTATCTGTGTGTGCTTTTTGTCCCAACGCATGGTCACTTGCACTGCACGTCCACCATCAACCACACGTCCATCTTTGAGATACAGACCACCCAAGATACCACGATTGTTGGTACTGATAGTGGTGTTCAAAGTGCTGGCAATACGCAAGGCATTGTTACGCACTGCGGTATTCTGGCTTTGATTGATGTCGTCTGGACGCTGGCTGACCTCAGTATCCAAGGCAATCAATTCTGTGTTGTTGGCCTGGTTGCTGGCAAAACGATTGGTGTTTTGATCCGACGCTCGTTCCAGATTTTGGCTGATCATACGCACACTCACCGAGCTGGTAATAGTTTCCTTGTTGATAAAGTCATTGAGACTTTTCTTGGCTTCCAGTTCGGCCACTCTATAGGCTTCGCGTGCGGCGTTCATGCTGTTGCCCCAGACTGCGGCATACCCGTAGGCTTCGATGGCTTCAACATCACCTCGGGTATTGTAAATTACTCGTATGCCCTGGGTTTTAAAATCGTTGATGACCAAGCGTTGATCAGCAATGGCCTGACCAGCCTGTCCGCCGGGAGCAATCAATTCGCCGCGAGTGACATCTGCGGTCTTGTTGCTGGTAGTGCCACATCCAGACAATACCAACATGGCTGCTGTCACCGCTGATACCACGATACGTTGTTTCATACAATACCTTTTTTAGTTACAATACAATCATTATACACAGATATCAACCAAAAGTCAAAAAGAAAGGGACCAAAATGGTCCCTTGAGTGTTGTGTCAAAACGACAAGCAATTATACTGCTACTTTGGTTGCCTTTTCTACAGTTTTGGTGATTTCTTTTTGTGTTTCTTTGGCCACACCTTCCACAGTTTCAGCAAACTCTTTCACAGCCTTGTTGGTTGTACGGATCAAGCTGAACTGTGCATCAACCACGGTGTGAGCACTTTTACGAACTTGCTCAGGCATGTAAGTGATCAAGGTTGTGGCGCCTTTGTGCATGTTGTCAATGGCCACTGTAACGTCGAATAACTTGCTAAAATCAATTTTTTGAAATTCCATTTTGCTTTTCCTTTTTTAATAAGCGATTTTGACTGCCCTACGTAACCCGAACCATTCAGCATTACCTGGCAGTGCAACATTTCTATTTAGTATTATATTGTGCGACCGCACAATTTCCTAGACTTTTTGGCTAAATTCGGCTAAGTAGATTTATCAAATGGAGGATCAAAATGAGCTGGACAGCCACACTAAACATAACCAACAATACCGATTATAATCTAACAGTCAACCACAATGCTGTAGGCGACCTTACCACTATAGCACCAGGTGGTTCTTGGTCTAATACTACTTCAGACCCCAACAATACCAATGCCTTGAGATTTTGGAATGTGCCCAATCAATGGTACATGCAGGGAAGTGTGGCCTATGGACCCATGGCCGGAGTTTACATGGATCGTGGCTGGCAGGCACCCAACGATCAAAGCATCAAACTGACAGCCGATGCCAATGGCACTGGGTTCACTCAAACACAAAATGGTGGAGCCACTGTGTTGCCCTGGAATGGATTTGAACAGGGTGGTACTATCTCTATGACTTTTTCAAAGATCTAAATCAGGTTTGACGCAGTCGTGCTAGACCCAATGCACGTAGGATTTGGATATACATCCAACCTATGTCAAATTCCCACCAACGTTGACTGAACTTGGCATTGGCACCATCGGCATGATGTCCGTTGTGCAGTTCTTCGCCGCCGATCCAAATGGCTATGGGCCAAAGATTACGGCTGGTATCCGGAGTATCGACGTTGCGGTATCCCCACCAGTGGCTGAGTCCGTTGATCACACCGGCTGCCCAGAACGGAATCCAGATCATTTGCACACCCCAAACTACCAGTCCCCAGGGACCAAACACACTAAGATCAATTATAAACATGATCAGGATGCCCAGCCTACTGTGCTTGGCATACAAGTTGCGTTCGATCCAATCCGTGGGTGTGCCCACACTCAAATCTTTGACCATGTCACGGTTTTTGCTGGCGGCATGATACAGGAAAGCACCACCAAACAACACACGCCAGATACCGTAGATCTGAGGACTGTGTGGGTCGCCGGCTTGATCACTTTTTTGATGATGTCGACGATGTATGGCCACCCATTCTCGGGTCACCATTCCGGTTGTGAGCCACAACCAAAATCTCATAAAATGGCTGATGACCGGATGAAAATGCACAGCTCTATGAGCCTGGCTTCTGTGTAGATACAAGGTAACACAGGCTATGGTAATTTGGACCATTACCAAGGTCGCAATAATTGCTGTCATAGTGTACTTAGCTGGGTTAACCTGCTTTTTCCTGGAATGAAAACCAAGGTTGATTCAACCACATGTAAAACATGCGCCGGTTGATGTCAGTTGTTTCACGTTGCAGGCTGTACCACGAAGCCGGAGCCAAATTCACGGCCACGTCGGTGTCGCCGCCGGCTGTGGTCATCTCCAGGCCGTGTTTGTCGGCCAAGTGTGCCATGGTGCGATTCCAGGCCACACAGTGCAAATACAACCGTTTGTAATCACGATTCCTGGCCCAGACAATGCCTTCTTTGAGTAGATCTCCGCCTATGCCCAAGTTGCGATATTCTTCAAACACACTGAGGCCAAATTCTATGCTGGCACTGCTGACACGGGCCATGTGCAACACTCCCAACCATCCTGTGCAGTTGTAACTGACCAAGAAATTGTGTTGGGTGGGTTCACTTTCGATGCGTTCTACTAGATCATCAATATATGTGTCTGACACTGCCATGCCAAAATAAAGACCACGATCTTCAGCATTGAGGCCTTTGAGCCAATTACCAAATTTATAGTATTCTTCGGTGCTGAGAAATCGTGTGCTGATCATTGTTTTTTATAAAGAGCTTGTGCGTCTGCCCATTTTTGATTGCGTGCCAGTTCTGCGGCATATTTGGCTTGACCTGTGGCGCATAGGATTTCCCATATGGTACTAAAGATTGCTTTGATTGAGTTTAACATGTTTTCTCCTTTTGGGTTAAAGAAACAACACAGATTCTTGGTCTATGTTCTCAGTGTTTCTACTGAGATATTTATGCTGTGGTGCAACAGATAATATTAAAAGATAATGACACAAAAAACGGTAAATATTCAACAAGGAGATTTATTATGTTATCATTCTTAAAGAAAATTTTTGGTGCTAAACCAGCAGAGTCCACAGCCGTGCCTTACAAGGTCGAAGGGTCTGAGCATTTTCCATTCCCCAAAACTGTGGCAGAAGAAAAGAAACCAGCGGCCAAAAAGCCTGCAGTCAAAAAGCCTGCAGTCAAAAAACCACGTGCCCCTAAGACTCCAAAAGCCTAATTAATCAAGAAATATCTGACCAGGCCTATGCCGTCGATGATGACCAAGAACACCGAATTGGCCATCAAGCCAAAACTCCTTCGGGTGTAACAGGCCCAGGCACTGCTGACACAGCCTGCGATAAAGATTGTGTACAAGGGCACCACTGGTATGTGAGGAACTGTGGCGGCAAATATCACAGCTGACACCACACTGCATGCCCAAGCAAACACTTCAGCACAAAATCTCGTTCGATTGCTGTGCCAATCTGTTTTGATATACTGCCATACATTGGCAGCGCCGGTGTAGACAAAATCCATTATACCATGCCCAGTTCTACCGCACGATTGTAAACCTGCTCGCTGGCCAGATTCTTGCCTTTGCTTTCACACTGTATGTCAAACTGTGACCAGAAACCTAGGGCCCAGTCTGTGACCACTGGGTTCCAATAAAAGTCTGAATGTGCTCGCAGTTTTTGTTTCTTGTAGCCGGACTCTAACAGACTTGCATGATCTGGTTTATGGTGAACGGCATGACCAACAAGTACATCTTCACGGCTAACGCTGTAGTGCATAGCAGGACGAACACCACGCCAACTGTCCACAACACGTTTGACACGGTCGTCCTGGGGTGAAATATATTCTCCCGTCTTGATCCAGTGATGGTGACCATCAAGCACAGTAGGCACAATATCACCAAGTTCAAGACAACGATCCAGGCCATGTGTTATTTCTTCGTTTTCAAATGTAATACAACTGCGGGCTGTGGGCGATAATCGCGACCAGGCACGGCGTGCGCCTGCGGCACCGGCTTTACCTGATATGTGTACGTTGATTTTAAAATCCTGAAAGGATTTGCCATAACCCATCCATCTGGCCATGTCAGCATGATATTCAAACTCCTCTATACTTCTATTTACTATTTCTTCGCTTTCCGAACCCAGCACACAGAACTGTCCAGGATGGAAGCTGAGTCGCACATCTAGTCTACGGGCTGTTTCACCTATGGGTGCAAAAATCCGTTCACAGTGATCTTGTATTTCTCTACGTTGCCACCAGGCCTTCCAGTCTTTCTCTGTGTAACCCTGTAGCATTTCCGAACCCAAGCGTACCATCCTACGATTTGGGGGCAATGAAGCCACACGCTCGATCAGTTTCACAGCGGCCGAGGTGTTGTGATTCATGATGTCCCACTGGCGTTGTTCGGCTTCCTCAGGATGCTCACGCAACCAGCGCATGGTTGTGCTACGTCCGTTGAGGTCGCGGTCTTTGGCATTGACTTTCATGCCGCCACATTCCGACGGATCGTTGAGCCATTTGCAACAGAAACCTATGCGTTTGAGTGTAGTCATACAGCTATTATACAGCCGTATGATCCAAAAGTCAATCGCCCAACATACCAAACACATTGCTCATGGTATCTTGCGTTAGATTACCCAATTGAGCCAATTCGGGCATGATATCTCCAGAATGATCAATCAAGACCCATTGTGTTTTGGCATTGCCTGCTATGGCTTCGCGTACCAAATTTATATAGTTGTGCCGTAGCAGTCGCTTGTCGGCTTCTGCGGGCAAGGGCCTGGCAGTCCAATCAAAGCCCAACAACAGCACAATGTCACTGGCAGCAGCTGCCAGGTGCATGGCCACGATTTCATCTTGCTCGTGTACCTCGTGGCTGAAATCACCACCATAGGTTCGCACCTGTTGAGGACGATCCAGATCCTGGTACACTGCACTAGAAATATAAAAATTACAAATGGTAGCAAACTGTTTGCCAATCAGTTCTTGGGCTCGCACAGTGTCATGACAGATCACATTGTCAGTTTGACAGGCACGCCAGGTACGCCAGCTGCCCCAGAGACTGCCAATGCTTTTTAACCGAGCTAGGTCAATGGTGGGATCCAGATCCACCTGATTGGCCAGCACCCAGTTTATGTTCATGTGTGACGTCTCCGGGTGTCCAGGGTCACACAATGAAATCCACCGCCCAGGGTTCTACTGTGACTGAGTTGCAAGGGTATAGAATCAATGCCGTGTTGTTTCAACACAGAGATCAGGTGTGTCTGTGCAGAATCTACGATCACAGTTTCAGGATCCAGGGCCAGCATGTTCATGGCTATCCACTTTGACGCATAGGGATACTGGTAAAAGTCTTGAGCCTGGATCATGTCTTCGGTGACCCAGATCTTTTGCCAATCACGCAGGGCTTGTGGACAGTTGCTTTCGTTCACACGGCTGGCATTGAGCAAGACCAGGCCTTCACGCAAGGGTGTTATGGTTGAATCTATGTGTACTCCTGCATAAAAGTTGCACAGTTCTATGGTGACTTGTGGAAATTTCTCGCACAACCAGTCATAGGCTGCACGATTGCCACTGGCTGATTCCAGGAACAACCATGTATCTCCAAGCCTACACACATTGGCCGCATCCAAGGTCATGTCTGAGTCTCTGGGCATGGTCAGCACAGTTTTGGCCTGTTGTAAAACTCGTTGATAGTTGTGGATCTCTTGATTGCGGCATGGGTACATCATGTTACAATCGACCACGGTATCATTCCAGACCAAAAGACGATCTCGTGGACAGTAGTTGTACATGCCACCCACAGCAGGAAAATTCATAGGCCGGGGCCTATACACCGTGGCACCATATTTCAGCAAGGCCTCGCACAATAGATCCAGTTCGCGATTGGCTTGGTCCACTATCCAGTTGGGCACAGGACCCGCAGGCACCGGCGATTCAGTCCAGGTAGTCTTGGCACTTTCTTCAGCAAACACCGGATCTGCCGTGGGCCAATTGGCCTGTGTGGCTGTGCCTACAACGATTGATTCCAATGGATCCCATTCGTTGCGTGTGTGTATCATACCCATCCTGTTATTTGTAAAGTGTATCTGGGCTCCAGACCGATATTGGCCGCCATGTGCGGAGTGTCATAGGGCCATTCAATCACAGTGCCAGCACACCAGCGGGTCAAAGGTTGGCCCAGACCTTCAAAATAATGTCCGCTTTTCCAATCTTCAAGAAATACAATGGCCCGGCGTATGCGATGTTGTTGTCCAGCAAGATCAAACAGCTCTGTGTATTTTTTATAAAGATCTTGATGAGTGGGCAACACTGTTCCAGTAGGCATACGGTAGTAACTGGTACCAATGTCTTTCCAGCCCATGTCACTATAGATGTCAACAAACCGTTGATTCCATGAAGGTTGCGCACTGCGCATGTCGCACATGTCTCCGGTGAATCTATTGGCATAACCTTGACCTTGCCAGGCATGCGTTTGAAACACGTCATTGAAAGGCTCGTTGATGTACTCTAGGCGTTTAAATTCATCATCCCAAAATACTTGAAAAAAATATTTGATTATTTCGTGTTGCAAAATTTCTCACCCGTGTGTAAAATACATGTAAATATCATCACATGACTATTCCATTGGACCATCTCTACCATTACATTGAAACATTATGCCAACGGATCTGGCAAGATCGTGTAATAATTTATCGTTTTTATCCACATGGCTCAAAAGATTTTGAACATTTGGAACACTTGCAGTCCAGTTATGATTTGCAAGATTTCATACTGTGTCCTTATGTGTTTTGTAATGATCAGGAACCATTGAATTACCAATTCTATAACAAGAGTTCGAATCTTGAGGCCCACGAAACCAAAATCATACAACAATCGGAATATCAAAAACACAATCTTAGAGATTATCCAATTGATATCTGGGATCACGCTGTGTTGTTGCACAGTGAACAACAGTCGTCTGAATTGGCAAGTTATCAGCAGGATAGATTTGTCACAGCTTATTACTGGAGTCATGCTATCATAGCCCGTGACTGGTTTAGATTTGCTCAGCATGTTGAACAACAAAAACAAGTCTGCAAAACATTTTTAATTTATAATCGAGCCTGGTCTGGCACTAGAGAATATCGATTGAGATTTACAGAATTGCTCATTGATTATGATCTGATCAACAATTCTGTTACCACCGTCAATGCTGTTGATCCCGAATCCGGAGTGCATTACGCACAGCATGAGTTTGTCAATCCAGTGTGGCGGCCCACAAAAGTTTTAGAAAATTATTTTCCAGAAAATCAAACCAGTAGTAATCGCAGTGCGGATTTTGAGATACAAGATTATGAAAGAACCGACATTGAAGTTGTGTTGGAGACCTTGTTTGATGACACACGCTGGCATCTCACTGAAAAAATACTAAGACCTATCGCCTGCGGACAGCCATTTATTTTGGTAGCCACTGCTGGTAGTCTTGATTACCTGCGTGGCTATGGATTCCAAACTTTTGAATCAGTTTGGTCAGAATCCTATGACAAGATCAGCGATCCTGCCTTGCGACTTGAACTGATTGCAGGGATAATGAAGACCATAACTTCCTGGGGCCCCGAGACAAAGACTGTACGTTTAGCGCAGGCACGCAAGATAGCCGAATTTAACCGTCAGCATTTTTTTAGTCAAGAATTTTTTGATCAGGTACACTCAGAACTAGAAAAAAATCTAGTGCAAGCCTTTGAGCAATTGCGTAGCCAGCATTGTGGTCATGATTGGCCTGGATTCCGCCCAGACTTTAAAAAATTCATCGACAGTAATAAGTTCAACTGCCCCATACGGCACATGACCGACGCCCAATGGAATCAGACAATCGATCGGGCCCGTGCTTTGGTCAAACAGTCCTAGCGTGTTGTTGTTGCATTTTTTTGATTCTGTCAATCAAGTCGGGCATGAGTTGGTCAGCCACATGTTGAGCCAATTCAAATTGATATCCTAACACTGGTACATCAGTGGTTGCATTTGGATCATACCAATCGCTATTTTTATATTCGTCTATGATCACATGATTGATGTTGTCGATCGTGCCGGATAACTGTTGTTGTTGTTGAACGGTCCAGGCAAGGTCATAGCCCTGCAGTATCAATAACTCCACATCATGCGTGGCACACCAGTGTTTCAATAATTTTAGTTTGCAGATAATGTCCTGTTGTTCCAGTCCAGGACTTGATAGCCATTGCTTCCACAGGCGTTTGCTTTCATGCTCTATGCTGACACTGCTGGGCCAAACATTGTCTACAGTAAAATCACGTATGGAATCTGGCTCGACCAGAACTTTGACCCGTTCATCGTTGATTTCCACATCTAGTTTGCCAATGGCTGTGAGCTGTATGATGGCTTTTTTGATTTCTGGATCAGCTTCGAGTTGTAAAAATGCACGATTAATGATCCACTGATTGCTGACCGCAGGAGCTCCTACATCAATGATATCAGCGCCAGCAACACTGAGTATGTTGACCCAGGTCTTAGAGGCCTGGCCACTGAACGTGATGCCGCAACCACTAACCAGTAATTTTTTGTCGGACTTGGACATTTTTGATATCGAAATGATCTATTATTGTGGCTTGTGCCTGCGCCGGGCACCAGGCACACACCGATTCAGGACAACCAATCTGTTTGACAAATTCTTCAAGACCTTGAGCATCTGTGACTGGACGATAGCCATAAAAATCCTGTTGGGTAAGATCCATGAGATTGGCCACCGGCGGACATTTGTACAAAGCTCCTTTGTACAGGATTGGCATGCTAGGACTGCCGCAAATATCATGTGCCTGTTGCGGATCGCTGTGATAACCCACCATACGATTGTTGATTAGGTTGTAAGGTTGCACAAAGTCTTTGAATATGCTTTTATAAATTTTAAAATCTCCGCTGATCCATTCCAACTGTTTATGATGCTCAGCACCGTGTTGATTGACTTGCCAGTTATTTCGATAGTCCAAGATTTTTTTGATATGTTGATTAATGATAGTTTCATGATCTTTTCTGTGTATGCTGATCTGCATTTCAATGGGTCCAAACTCAAACCAGGTGCCTGCAAAAAAATTATCCAACAAATATCCATTGGTAATCACACGTATAGTTGTCGCGGGCCAGTGATTTCTTATTGTTGCACATATTTTAAATAAATCAGGATGCAACAATGGTTCGCCCCCAAAGACCACTACCACTTTAGGATCCAGCATGGTGGACCACAATGTAATCCAGTCAATGACATCTTCAACTGGCGCAATGCCATCACGTTTGATATCACTCACACTGATGCATCCTCGGCAGGACACATTACAAGCATAAGCCACCATTATGTCAAGCCGGTTGATGATATGTTTCATATTCGCGTTGAAAATTAGTTAACCAAGGTGTGTCAATGTCAATGTTAAACACTGTTTTAATTTGGTATTGTACCCAGTCAATGTCAGTGAACAAGCGTTCATAAGGTATGATCAAATCATAATCAAACACGGGTTCAAGATCCTGGATCATAATAGTGTTTAAATATTTTTTGCGATTTTCTGGTGTAGGTTCTATGTTGTTGGCCAACATTTGCAAGGTCAGATTATCCATGTCTTTGTGTACATGTCTAACAAAATCTTTGTTGTTGGTCTTGCGTATCAGCATATCTAGCTCACCCAAAAAATATTTGCCTTCGGGTTGTGGCACCAATAGGACTTTTTTTAATCGATTGTGTTGCAGATACTGCCAATAGCTAGATTCGGAATCAGGATTTGATATACGTATGCTGTACATGTCAGAATACATGCTTTGGGCCAACTCGCCACGGCGGTGCATAGGCACCAACTCGTACAGGTCTGGATTGGGTTGTATATGGGCCGGACGTGGTACTGATTTTAAAAATTCTTGTCCAAAACGATCTCGTACCTTGCTCCTACCTGTGTCAAAACGTTCTACTTCTAAAGGAACACACTGTGGACTGAGGCTGAGTTGAGAACAAAAATATTCGCCGCCGGCACCTTGATCATAATCGACAAATAAAAAAGGCATGCTGTACTTACCGCACAACCCAGGGTCATTGACAAATACTTTGACCGCGTATTCCGTTCAGCGTGAACTGGCTGACAAATTTGTCCACATCTGAATGTAGACCGGGCATGCGATGTGGCAAGAACCAAAGATTCAACATGCTCCAGGCAACACAATCCCAATACCAATTGGCGTAAAGATCCATGGGTTCTCGCATGAATTCCCAGCCTGTAAGTTGTGAGACTTCCTGCCAGGACAGATTTCGGATCATGACACCGCAGTTGTCAAGGCAACCATGCAAGTCAACAACATGGCAGTCATGATGGCAAACAAACGGGTATACTCACCAAACATGGTTTTGACAGCCAAGATCAAAGTAAGATAAACCACAGTGACCAACAGCAAGATTTGTACAAATTGACCCATAACATATTTAGTACTAAATATTTGCATGGGGAGTAGCCAGCCTAACATTTAGGTCCTGCACATCGTCAACACGGTTCGCGCCCGGTGTGCAAGAG
>Ga0209296_1000978_pt1 | contig 23317 bp, 21 predicted proteins | sample S_130206_EF_Meta_FD_187319 | JGI IMG/M metagenome (GOLD analysis project Ga0209296, IMG submission 187319) | Freshwater microbial communities from Lake Simoncouche, Canada to study carbon cycling - S_130206_EF_MetaG (SPAdes) (version 2) | ecosystem: Environmental > Aquatic > Freshwater > Lake ...
GTGCCATTCCATTTTCAAATTCTCTGCGCATTATTTCAATCACTTGCTCTACACCGGCTTCACCGTTTGCCATCGCCCCATATAGATAGGCACGACCGATGAATACTGCTTTTGCACCAAGTGCAATTGCACCAAGTGCATCAAGACCAGACATGATTCCGCCATCGATATAAACTTCAACTTTACTTCCCACGGCTTTAACAACTTCAGGAAGAATTTCTAGTGGAATTGGACCACGATCAAATTGACGACCACCGTGATTTGAGAGAACAATTCCTTGAACGCCTAGTTTTGCAACAACTCTTGCATCCTCCACGCTTTGAATTCCTTTAATAATAATCGGGCCTTTCCAAACTGAACGCAGCCAAGCTATATCTTTCATAGTTGTGGCTGGATCAAAGATTAAACTTGCAAGTTCCGACAGTGGTTTATCCCAGCCTCTAAAGGCGGCAAATTCTAATTTTCCGGTAGTGAATAAATTTAGCCACCAGATAGGTTTACGAGCAATTGCAAAGACTGTGTTGATTCTGATTTTAGGTGGAACCGTTAGACCATTTCGATTGTCTCTATAACGCAGACCGGTAGTCGCAGTGTCAACCGTTAAAACTAGCGCTTCAAAACCATTATCTTTTGCTTGTTTAATTACAGCAAGACTGTCGCTGCGATTCTTCATAATATAAAGCTGGAACCAACGTCTAGAATTTGGAACGGCTTCAGCGAGTTCCTCTGGTGACGTTGTTCCCATTGTTGACAAGGCGTAGATCAAATTCTTTTTGCTTGCCACGTTTGCGACAGCTGGTTCACCGACATGATGCATCAAGCGGGTGTATCCGGTTGGGGCAAAGCAGATTGGAATATCTACAACTTTGCCTAAAATCTTTTCGCTGGTGTCGACCTTGGATACATCGCGCAAGACACGCGAATTAAACTCGATTCTGGAATATGCCTCACGGGTTCTGGAATATGCGATCTCATCAACGGCGCCACCTTCGACATAATCAAAGACAACCTTAGGGGTGCGCTTTTTTGCGATATTAGCCAAGTCGTTGATTGTTTGTGCTCGGAGCAATTGTCCTTTATATGGTTTTAGCGAAGGGATGGTCCAATCAATCAGCGACCAAAAATATGGGAGGCTCGGTAATTTACGAGTGCTCTTAATCATGAGCATAATTTACCCTACAATTGCGCACAGTAGAATAAATAAATTCTAGAATTCCGCTCATTGATAAAGGGGTCCATAAATTGGCTGATTCAAGTTTTGATATCGTCTCTGAAGTTGATCATATGGAAGTTGACAATGCTTTCAACCAAGCCGATCGCGAAATTGCAACACGCTTTGACTTTAAAAATACCGATAGCAAGATTGAAAAGTCTGGCGAGAAGTTTTTAATTGAAGGGCAGTCCGAAGAGAAGGCCAAGGCAGTCCTAGAAGTATTCAAGGACAAGTTAATTAAGCGCCAGGTTTCGTTAAAGCATCTGGAGTCAACAGATCCAGAGCTAAGTGGAAAGATTTACAAGATTAGCTGTACCTTGAAAGAAGGAATCTCCACTGAAAATGCCAAGAAGTTGGCAAAGATAATTCGTGATGAAGGTCCAAAATCTGTAAAGACTCAGATTCAGGGAGAGACCCTTCGGGTCACTAGTAAGTCTCGTGATGATTTGCAAGACACCATGGCGCTAGTAAAAGGACAGAAGCTAGATTTTGCAGTTCAATTTACGAATTACCGCTAATTGATGAGTAAAACTCGTCTCGGTTTCATTTACGGCTTTAGCTCTTACACGCTATGGGGTTTGTTTCCGCTCTATTGGCCACTATTAAAACCAGCAACGCCATTGGAAATGGTTTCACACCGCTCCGTTTGGTCGTTAGTTATTTGTGTAATCGCACTTGCTATTGGACATCAACTTAAATCTACTTTTGCCTTGATGCTCTCCCCTGGAGTTTTTTGGAAATTTGTTTTAGCAGCCGGCTTTATTTCAGTAAATTGGCTTACTTACATATGGGCAGTTAATAACGAACAGATAGTTGAAGCGTCACTCGGTTATTACATGCAGCCAATTCTTCTAGTTCTTACGGGAATTCTAGCTTTCAAAGAAGAGTTACGAAAGATCCAATGGATTGCTTTTATAGTTGCAACAATAGGCGTAATAATTTTAACTCTTGATTATGGGCGTCCTCCTTGGATCTCTTTTGCACTTGCTCTCTCTTGGAGTTCTTATAGCTTTGTGAAGAAGAAAATTAATTTAGGTGCACTTCAAGGACTTGCGATTGAGACCTTCATATCTTCATTCTTTTATGCTGGATATTTACTTTGGATTGGTCAGAAAGGCGAAGGCCAATTCGGTAACAGTTTTGGACTAACAGCGCTTCTGATCGGTGCTGGCGCAGTTACTGCTATTCCATTGCTGTTATTCAATGGTGCAACGACCAGAATTCCATTTACGATGATTGGATTGCTGCAATACCTAACCCCAACAATTCAATTTATGCTGGCAGTTTTCTTACGCCACGAACCTATGCCAAATGCACGATGGATTGGATTTGTGTTTATCTGGATTGCTTTAATAGCACTTGGTTACGACTTGATTAGATCAGGAAGTACGCGAGATAACCGCTTGGCTCAGCCCGACTAAAGCAGCTTTTGCTGGACCTTCTGGAAGAATTTCTAAATGTTCCTGGGCAGACTTACCGTATCCCGCAACTAATTCACGCGATTTAGTGAGTGCACTGTGGCTTCTGAGTTTCAAAATAGTTTGTGCAACAACCGCTTCATCAGTAATAGGAGCAGACAATATTTTCTTGAGTTCGGCATCTGTTGGGTCGTTTGATTCAAGAATAAATAGTGTCACAAGAGTCGGAACTCCCTCGCGAAGATCCGTTCCAGGTGTCTTTCCAGACTCCTTTGAATCGCTTGTAATATCGATGATGTCATCTGCAAGTTGAAATACGGTTCCTATTTCCTCGCCAAATTTTGTAAGAGCATCCATAATCTTAATATCTGCGCCAGAAATCATTGCACCGTATCTAGCACTTGCCGATATGAGTGATGCTGTCTTATCTGCAACCACATTCAAATAATGTTCTAACTGCGTTTTACCCTCACTCGAACCTTGAGTTTCAGTTATCTGGCCAATTACTAATCTTTCAAAGGTGAATGCCTGCAACCGAACTGCTTCTGGCCCCAGATCTGCCAGTAGTTGAGAAGTCTTAGCAAACAAATAGTCTCCAGTAAGGATTGCCACTGTGTTATTCCAGCGATTATTTGCACTTTCAACACCTCTACGAAGTGGCGCTTCGTCCATAACATCATCATGATAAAGAGTTCCTAAATGTGTTAACTCGCATACAACTGCAGCTTCGATGATCCCCTCGGCCTTGGGATTACCGAAATGCGAAGCAATAAGCGTCAACAGCGGACGAAGTCGCTTGCCCCCGGCATCAACTAAATGTCTAGAAGTCTGGATAACTAATGGATATTTACCTTCAATGGAATCACGCAACAGCTCTTCGACTTCTGCCATAGAAACTAGGAGTTCTCTTTCAAGTGCCGGATCAATATCCGGAATTCCGATTTGATTCATTAACGTAAGAAGTATGCGAAGTTTTGCGCAATATCAAATAGGAGCGATGGGGCGATGCCAAGAATTATTGTGAGCAACACACAAATTGAAATTGAAATTCTTGTAAGGATCGATGGAATCACAACAGAAACTGAATCGTTGGTTGATTCTGCGAAAAAGAGCATCAAGATAACGCGTAGGTAGAAGAAGACTGCAATTGAACTAGAGAGCACACCGGCAACGACTAAATAAATATTTCCAGTTTCGTATGCTGCAGAAAAGATTGAGAATTTTCCAACAAATCCGCTTGTTAATGGAATGCCAGCAAAGCTAAGCAGGAATAAAGAAAATACCGATGCTACTAATGGAGATTTCTTTCCAAGACCGACCCAACGATTTACATCACTAACTTCACCAGCAGAATCTCGAACTAAAGTAACAATTCCGAAAGCACCTATTGTTGCAACGCCGTAGACCAAGAGATAAAAGAGAGTTGAACTAAGTGCATTTTGGCTAAGCGAAACTACTGCAGTTAAAATAAAGCCAGCGTGCGCAATTGATGAAAAGGCTAGCATGCGCTTCATGTCGCGCTGTGAGATTGCTGCAATAGATCCAACAATCATTGTAATTACTGCTATCACTGCGATAATTGGTTTCCAACTTGTTTGTGCGGAATCTAATCCAAGGTAAAAAATACGAAGAGTTGCTCCGAAGGCTGCTGCTTTTGTTGCTGCTGCCATAAACCCAGTTATTGGAGTTGGAGCACCTTGATAGACGTCAGGTGTCCAAGAATGGAATGGAACCGCGCCGACTTTAAATAGTAGGCCTACGGAAAGAAAGGCAATACCAAGAAGTAAGAAGACATCATTTCCACCGGAACCACGAACTGCATCTGTTAAGCCATTGAGCGAGAGCGTTCCGGAATAACCATAGAGAAGGGCTGAACCAAATAGAAAGAATGCTGATGAATACGCACCAAGTAAGAAGTATTTAAGTGCTGCTTCTTGTGAAAGTAATCTGCGGCGGCGAGAAAGCCCGGCCATTAGATATAACGGTAGCGACAATACCTCTAGCGCCACAAAAAGAGTTATGAAATCTGTCGCAACTGGAAAGAGCATCATTCCGGCAACCGCAAAAAGGGTCAATGGGAAGACTTCGGTCTGTTGTTTTCCGGCTTGAATAGCAGCTGCCTCTTCTGGCGATCCTGGAAGAGCGGATGCTTGCGCTGCAAAGTTATCTTGATCTGCAATTATTAAAATTCCTAGAAATGCAAAGATTAATATCGCACCTTGTAAAAAGATCCCAGCACCATCAATTGAAACCGATGTAACTGCAGCGATAGATGAGCCTTGATTCCTTACGCGGAACAGTTGCTCGAATGAGATAACGATTGCACCGAGTGCTAGTGCTAATTGTAGGCGGGCCCGCCATGCCTGCTTAACGAATGCCTCAATGACAACTCCGGCTAAGGCTGCTCCAAGAATAATCAGAATAGGAGCTAGTAGTGCATAATCTAATTTAGGCGCAGTCAACATTTACTTCGCCACCTTTGCGGCTGGATCGCTTACCCCGACATGAATCATTACAGTTTCTGTTGTTGGGTTAATTACTTCTAGCGCTGGTTTTGGATAGAACCCGAGTAGAACAAGGACTGCTATTACTGGCGCAATAGCAATTTTCTCTCGAAGGTTTAGGTCTGAAATTCCTGCACTTGACGCCGGAGTTTCGCCATGAAGGGAGCGTTGAACTGCAAGCAGAACATAAAGTGCGGCAAGAATAATTCCAAGCGTTCCAAGAATTGCGGCGACTGGATACTTTGCGTAAGAACCAAGAAGAACTAAGAACTCACTTACGAAGCTTGAAAGCCCCGGAAGTGCAAGTGCGGACATACCCGCTAAGAAGAAAGACCAAGCCAGAACTGGCGCAACGCGTTGCAAGCCACCGAAGTCTGCAATTTGGGTAGAACCACGACGCTTTATCATCCAACCTGCAGTTAAGAAAAGCGCTGCAGTTGAGAATCCATGATTAACCATATAGAAAATAGCGCCAGTTAAACTCTGTGATGTAAGTGCAAAAATTCCAAGTGTTATAAATCCAAAGTGAGAAATAGATGTAAAGGCAATCAAAGAATTAATATCTTTCTGGCCAATCGCTAAGAAAGCCCCGTAAAGAATTGAAATTACCGCCAGCGTAATAATGGTTGGTGTAAAAGTCTTGGTTGCATCTGGAAAGAAACTCATGCAAAAACGGATCATTCCGTAAGTTCCGACTTTATCTAGAACACCAAGAAGCAACGTCGAAGTTCCAGCGGTTGCCGATTTAGCAGCAGTTGGCAGCCAAGTATGGAATGGCCAGAGCGGGGCTTTAATTGCAAAGGCAATGAAGAAGCCAAGGAATAACCAATTCTGAGTCGCAGAATCAATTGTTAACTCTGAAAGTCTTGCGATATCGAATGTTGCGCCACCTTGATTGGTGGAAATTATGTAGAGACCAATTACTGCGGCCAACATAAGCAACCCACCAAAGAGGCTGTATAACAAGAACTTCATTGCTGCTGCAGCGCGATCACCGGAACCATAGCCACCAATTAGGAAGTAAACCGGTAGAAGCATTGCTTCGAAAATTACATAGAAGAGGAATACATCTGTCGCAGCAAATACGCCAATCATCATGGTTTCTAGAATTAATAGCAGAATGTAGAAAACCTTTACATTCCAGCGGCCATTTTCAGATTCGTTCCAGCCAGCCAGAAAAACAATTGGAACCAAGATTGTCGTCATCAAGATAAGCACAAGCGCCATTCCATCAACGCCAACAGCATAATTAATATTGAAAGCAGAAATCCAAGTGCGAACCTCGGTGAATTGCAGGGCGCTATTACCGCGATCAAAACTAATTGCCATCACGATTGAAATAAGAGTCACTAATAAGGAGAAGCCGAGAGCTACTTGTTTGACCAGCTTGGCATTACTTGTTGGCAAAATTCCAACAACCAGGGCTCCAATTAATGGAAGCAGTTGTAGCGATGTCAAGATACTCATAGCGTCACCATCCAAACTGCTGCAACTAAAGCGAGTACGCCAAGAACCATAATTAAGGCATAGCTTCTGACATATCCATTTTGAATGTTCCGAATCGATGAAGCAGAAATTTGAACAACCCAACCAACCATTCGAACTAGGCCATCAATAACTTTGTAATCAGTAGTTACCAGGCCTGCAGTTAACTTCTGGCCAGGACGCATAAATACAGCTTCATTAAATGAATCTTGATAAAGATCTTTACGGGCAGCTTTCGTGAAGCCAGTAACATTTTCAGGTGCAACAACAGGAACGCTCCGATACTTCAGAACTGCAAATGCAACACCTATCGCAACAACGATAAGGGCCATTGCTGAAACAACTATTGGTGGCAAGAACTCTTCCGCATGATGTTCATGATGTTCATTCACAACCGGTTGCAGCCAATTAACAAGTGCGCTACCTGAGTTAAGTAGGAATCCAGATGCAACTGAGCCAATGGCCAAAACTGCCATTGGTGCCCACATTAAGAATGGCGATTCATGCGGATGTGCATTTTCATCCCAACGCTTTGTTCCGGTGAAAGTTAGAACAATTACGCGGGTCATATAAAAGGCGGTAATCGCAGCACCCAGAAGTGTGGCGCCGCCAAGAAGAATTCCTTCGACTCCCCCGGCATTAAATGCGGTTTCAATAATTTTATCTTTTGAATAGAAGCCAGCAAAAGGTGGAACACCAAGAATTGCTAAGTAGCCAAGTCCAAAAGTTGCAGCAGTAATTGGCATAACTTTTCCGATTGCACCATAACGTCGCATATTTACTTCATCATTCATACCGTGCATAACGGAACCAGCACCAAGGAACATTCCAGCTTTAAAGAAACCGTGAGTAAGAAGGTGCATGATTGCAAATGCATATCCAACTGGGCCAAGTCCGGTAGCAAGAATCATGTAACCGATTTGTGACATTGTTGATGCTGCAAGCGCTTTCTTAATATCATCTTTTGCAGTTCCGATTAGTGCACCAAACAGAAGTGTTATTGCTCCAACAATTACGACCATTAGTTGCGCAGTTGGTGAAGCATCAAATATAAAATTAGAACGGGTAATTAGATATACGCCTGCGGTAACCATGGTTGCGGCATGGATAAGTGCTGAAACTGGAGTGGGTCCGGCCATCGCATCGCCAAGCCATGATTGCAATGGGAATTGTGCAGACTTTCCTGCAGCTGCAAGTAAAAGCATCGCGCCAATTGCGGTTAGTGCGCCAGCTGATGCACCTGATGCGCTCTCTTTAACGCCAGCAAAAGTTACGGTACCGAATTGTGTGAATGCAATCATGATTGCTAGTGAAAGGCCGACGTCACCAACCCGGTTAGCAACGAATGCCTTCTTCGCAGCAGTTGCGTAAGCCGGTTTTTGATTCCAGAAACCAATTAATAGGTAGGAAGCAAGGCCTACGCCTTCCCAGCCAACATAAAGGTTTAGATACGAATCTCCCAAAACAAGAAGAAGCATGGCTGCAATAAACAGATTTAGGTATGCAAAGAAGCGACGGCGATCGCGATCGTGCGACATATAGGCAATTGAGTAGATATGAATGAGAGTTCCGACGCCAGAAATCAGAAGGACGAAACAGATAGAAAGCTGATCTAGAAGCAATGAGGCATCAACTTGAAATGTTCCAACTGAAATCCATTCAAATACTTTCTGCGTAGCAGCGCGTGCTTCACCTTCACGCCCCTGCATTGCGAAGAATTCCATGGCGCCAATAACAAATACCGAAGCCGATACTAAAGTTGCAAAGATATGGCCCCATTTGTCAGCGATACGACCCAATAGCAGTAGTAGGCCAGCGCTAAATAATGGAAGTGCGATTAAGAAAACCAAATTTGTGCTCGTAGTCATTAGCGCTTCAACAAACTAGCATCATCAACAGATGCTGATCGACGGGAGCGATAAATCGTAACGATAATCGCAAGGCCAACTACAACTTCACAGGCAGCAACAACCATCGTGAAAAACGATGCTACTTGTCCGGAAAGATTTCCATGAACTCTGGAGAACGTTACAAATGCCAAGTTTGCAGCATTTAACATTAATTCAACACACATAAATACAACGATGGCATTTCTGCGAACTACTACACCAATTGCTCCGATAGTGAAGAGCAGGGCCGATAAATAAATATAGTTTGCAATATCCATTTAATCTTCCTCCACTTCTTTAACTTCAAGTTCAAATGGCTTCGAAGACAACATGTCGCCTCTGGCATCAAGGGTTGCTGAAACTGATAACGGTGCTGGTGTTCCATCAGGCAATAACGCGGGAACATCCACCGCATTATGAAGTGCATAAACTCCTGAACCTGGAAGGCCAGCAGCTGTTGCAAGTGAAGCGCCACGGAATCTTGCAATCGATTGATCGCGTTGCGCGGTGCGAGATTTAGAAGATGTGCTGTGTGCAAGAACCATTGCACCAAGGGCAGCAGTAATTAAAAGTGCGGAAACAACTTCAAAGGCCCAGACATATTTAGTAAATAACTCGTTTGCAATTCCTTGAACGTTGCCATTTGCATTTGCATCTTTCAAGCCGATTGCTTCTACCCCTAGATTAGAGCGAGCGATTAACGAAATTATTAAGCCACCTAGACCGATTGCTGCTGTGATTGCTGATGGTCGTTGGCCACGAATATTTTCAACTAGGGAATCCGAAGAATCCACACCAACTAACATCAGAATAAATAGGAACAGCATCATTACTGCGCCGGTGTAAACAATTATCTGAACAATTCCAAGGAAAAGCGCATCTTGAGCAATATAGAAAATTGCCAAGGTAATCATTACCCAAGCCAATAACAGAGCGGAATGAACAGCTTTCTTCACAAAGAGCATTCCGAGCGCTGAAATAACGGCAAGGGGCGCAAGAATCCAGAACATAATTGCTTCTGGGGCAAGAGTTCTGCCGACTTCAAGAGCCAAGCTATCCATTGGCTCCACCCTTTATATCGCCGCGGTAATAATCAATATGAGTAGTGCCCGGAGCCATCGGATGTGGTGGTTGCAACATTCCCGACTTCAGCGGTGCTAATAAATCTTCTTTCTCGAAGATTAATTTCGCACGTGATTCGTCAGCCAATTCATATTCATTTGTCATAGTTAGCGCACGAGTTGGGCAGGCCTCAATACATAAACCACAGAAAACACAACGCAAATAATTAATTTGATAGACCTTGCCATATCTTTCCCCTGGCGAAAATCGTTCCTCTTCAGTATTCGATTCGCCCTCAACAAGAATCGCATCTGCTGGACAAGCCCAAGCGCAAAGTTCGCAACCAATACATTTTTCTAGACCATCGTCATAGCGATTTAATTGGTGGCGGCCATGGAAACGTTCTGCGGTTGGCTCTTTAACTTCAGGATATTGAACAGTATTAACTTTCTTAAACATTGTAATAAAAGTTACCCAGAAACCTTGAAGTTGCTTTCCAAAGCTCTTTGCTTCTTGACTTTCAATTGGTGCATTTGCTTTTGCTGCTGCCGTTAAACCGAGATCATTTGAGCGCGGAGTTAATGAGTTATCCATTTAGTTGCTCCGTTCTATTCCTAGTAATTTTTCCTGGAATTGCAGGAACTGGAAAACTTGGGGCAGATACTATGCCGATTGCATCTTCGCGTTCGCGACGCTTTTTAGATGACTCAAAGAGGCTTGAACCAGCAAGGACAAGAAGAACGATTCCGAAGCTAAATCCAATTACAACTGCTCGTGGTGCGCCTTGTTGCGATAGCACGCGCAAGGTTGCAACAATCAAGATCCAAATTAAAGAGAATGGAATTAAAACTTTCCAACCAAATTTCATGAATTGGTCGTAGCGAAGTCTTGGCAGAGTTCCACGCAGCCAGACAAAGATAAAGAAGAAGAAAACAACTTTTGCCAAGAACCAAATAACTGTGAACCAACCCCCAAGCCAGCTTTCAGTAAAGCCAAGGCCGGGAAGTGCGTGATATCCGCCCAGGAAGAGTGTTGTTGCAAGTGCTGATACCGCAACAATGTTCACGTATTCGGCTAAGAAGAAGAGCGCGAATTTAAGCGATGAGTATTCGGTATGGAAACCACCAACAAGTTCACCTTCGGCTTCAGCCAAATCGAATGGTGCACGATTTGTTTCGCCGACCATTGAAATTGCATAAATTACAAATGATGGGAACAACGTTACGCAGAACCACCATTGATTCTGTGCCGCTACTATTTCACCAGTCGACATAGAACCTGAATAGATAAATACGGCTACCAATGAAAGTCCCATTGCCACTTCATATGAAATTACTTGGGCACTTGAACGAAGACCGCCAAGTAATGGGTAAGTCGATCCTGATGACCAACCAGCAAGAACAATTCCATAAACACCAACTGAAGCAATTGCAAGAACATAAAGAACGCCAACTGGAATATCAGTCAGTTGCATAACGGTTTCATGGCCAAAGAGATTTACTTTTCCGGATAGCGGAATAACCGCAAATGACATGAAACAAGTTGTAGCGCTAATAATTGGTGCGATAACAAAGACGATGCGATCTGCAGCTTTGGGAATTAAATCTTCTTTAAGCGCAAGTTTCACACCATCTGCAAGTGATTGGATTAAACCAAATGGGCCAACTCGGTTGGGCCCGAGTCGTTGTTGCATACGTGCAACTAATCGACGCTCTCCCCAGACAGACATAAGTGTTGCAAGAACGCAGACTACAAATATTAGTAAACCCTTAACCAGAATTATCCAACCGGGATCGGTAGCAATTATCTGCGAATTAGTCATGCCTTCACCACCGTAACTTGGCCACTTACAAATCCCAGATTCGCAATCACTTGGGAATCTATTGAATTACGTGGTACCCAAATGTCACTGTCAGACATTTCGCTTATTTCAACCGGAAGTTTAAGTGAACCCAAATCTGATGAAATTGAAACTAGTTCGCCCTCATTAATACCAAGCTTTTCGGCTTTTGTCTTCGAGATACGAGCGGTTGCTTTGCGAGCTGTTCCAGCCAAGTTTGCTTCGCCATCTTGCAGTGTTCCTAGATCCAATAACAATCTCCAAGAAGTTAAGTTCATTTTTCCTTCTGCGGCAACGGCCTTAACAGTAGAAGTCTTTTCAAATGCAACCGCTTCACCATCCCAATTGCCAAGCGCTGCTATTTCACGCGCAGTTGCCGCAACCGTTGGCAAATTAATTGGCGTGCCCATTTCATCTGCGATCATTGAAAGAATTCGAACATCACTTCTTGAAAGTGAATCTGTTATCGCTTTTTCAAAAGCCCGGGTGCTTCCTTGCCAATCTTGGAACGATCCACTTTTTTCGATAACCGCTGCAACAGGTAGAACTACATCCGCTACTGCAGTTACCGCGCTGTGGGTGATTTCAAGTGAAACAACAAAAGAGTTGAGTAATTGCGAGAGCGCAGTATTTGAGATATCTAATGGATCAACGCCACCGATTACAACTGCATCGAGATTATTAACGATTAATGCATGCAATATTTCAGAAGTAGATCGGCCGGGATTGGTTGGAAGTGAATCAACTGCCCAAGCGGCTGCGACATCTACCCGTGCACTAGCCTGCGAAACTGGTCGACCACCCGGAAGAAGTGTTGCGATGGCACCTGATGCAATTGCGCCTCGTTCGCCGGCACGACGTGGAATCCAAGCTAATTTGGCACCAGATTTTTCAGCCAAAGCTACGGCTGCAGAAAGCCCACCGACTTTTTCGCCTAATCGTTCGCCAACTAAAATAACGCTCTTGGAAGTTAGCCCAGAAATCGAAGCGATGTCAGAAACAAGTTCTGCCTTTAATTTTACAGAACCGCGACTTGCAACAAGAGCGTCACTGATAACTGTAAGAGCACGCTTTCTTAATTGCTTATAGATACGTAGAAAAACTATTGGTGATTCTTCTTCTGGCTCAAAACCAAGCAGAACTACTTGATCTGCCTTATCAATATCTTTGTATGTTGTCTTTAGACCAAGTACAACGCTGCTTAAGAATGAAGTTTCTTCATCAGAGTGTGGGCGAGAACGGAAATCAATGTCATTGGTTCCAAGTGCAACGCGAGCAAACTTGCTGTAGCCGTAAGCATCTTCAACTGTTGCCCTGCCACCAACTAATACGCCAGCGCGCTTACCCTTTAAACCTTTTGCCGCAAATGCAATTGCTTCTGGCCAAGATGCTTCATATAACTCTCCATCTTCACCGCGAATCATTGGAGAGGCAACTCGTTCTCTACTTGTTAAATACTTAAATGCCCAACGTCCCTTGTCGCAATTCCACTCTTCGTTAACTGAAGAATCATCGCCAGCAAGACGACGCAAAGTTTTTCCGCGACGAATATCGGTGCGCATTGCACAGCCTGACGCGCAGTGTTCGCAGGCAGAATCAACTGAAACTAAATCGAACGGGCGCGCACGGAATCGATATGAGGTTCCGGTAAGTGCGCCGACTGGGCAAATTTGAACAGTATTTCCAGAGTAATAAGACTCGAATGGATCTTCTTCATAAATACCAACTTGTTGCAGTGCGCCACGGTCATTCAAAGTAATGAAGGGATCGCCAGCAATTTGTTCTGAGAAGCGAGTGCAACGGGCACATAAGACACAACGTTCACGATCTAATAAAACTTGAGATGAAATTGAAACTGGTTTTTCAAATGTTCGTTTTACACCTTCAAAACGAGATTCTGGTCGGCCAGTGCTCATCGCTTGATTTTGAAGTGGACACTCTCCACCTTTATCGCAGACTGGACAATCAAGAGGATGGTTAATAAGAAGCAATTCCATGACTCCTGCTTGAGCTTTTTCAGCAACTGGTGAAGTTAGTTGAGTTTTAACAATCATATTATTTTCAACTGGAATTGTGCATGAAGCCTGGGGCTTAGGAAATGCTCGGCCATTTATTTCAATATCAACTAAACACTGACGGCAGGCTCCTGCTGGTTCAAGCAATGGGTGATCACAGAAACGTGGAATCTGAATTCCTAATTTTTCTGCGGCGCGAATAACCAATGTTCCCTTCGGAACAGTTACTTCAAACCCATCAATTACAACAGTAATCATCTCAACTGCTGTTTGAGTTTCAAGCAGTGCTTGCTCAGGTGTCATTTATGCACCAACCGTCTTGAATAGTGTTGAAGCAACTGGATTAAATGGGCAACCACCATTGCGTTGATGCGCAAGATATTCGTCACGGAAATATTTAAGTGAAGAGATAATTGGAGCAACGGCGCCATCTGCAAGTGCACAGAATGAGCGACCAGCAATGTTGTCGCAGAGATCAAGAAGCTTTGCAAGATCAGCTTCAGTTCCCTTGCCATCTTCAAGATCTTGAAGCATTTGAACCAACCACCAAGTTCCTTCGCGACAAGGTGTGCACTTGCCACATGATTCGTGTTTATAAAATTCGCACCAGCGAAGAGTTGCCCGGACTACACAAGTAGTTTCATCAAAAATTTGAAGTGCTTTTGTTCCAAGCATTGAACCTGCTGCAGAAACACCTTCATAATCAAGAGGAATATCTAAATGCTCATCGGTAAACATTGGAGTTGATGAACCACCAGGAGTCCAGAATTTAAGTTTGTGTCCGGTACGAACCCCACCGGCAAGTTCAAGTATCTCGCGAAGTGTTATTCCAAGCGGTGCCTCAAATTGTCCTGGATTATTTACATGCCCAGACAGTGAGTAGAGCGTAAAACCTTTGCTCTTTTCAGTTCCCATTGTTTGAAACCATTCGACGCCATTTTTAATGATTGCCGGAACTGAAGCAATGGATTCCACATTGTTAACAACTGTTGGCTTTGCATATAGACCAGCAATAGCTGGGAATGGTGGTCGTAGCCTTGGTTGGCCACGGAAACCTTCAAGTGAATCAAGTAGCGCAGTTTCTTCGCCGCAAATATAGGCACCAGCGCCAGCATGCAATGTAAGTTCTAAATCAAAGCCTTTGCCACCAATGTTTTTTCCAAGCAATCCAGCTTTATATGCATCTTCAATTGCTTGTTGCACACGACGATAAACATGGACGATTTCACCGCGGAGATAGATAAATGCATGATTTGCCCGGATCGCATATGACCCAATAATTATTCCTTCAATTAATACATGTGGATTTGCAAGAAGCAGCGGCGTATCTTTACAAGTTCCAGGTTCGGATTCATCGGCATTAACTACTAAATAATGTTCTTTGTTATCACCTTGTGGAATAAATCCCCACTTGCTTCCGGTTGGGAATCCTGCGCCACCGCGACCACGCAAACCTGAATCCTTAATCATTGTAATTACAGCATCTGGTTCCATCGCTAAGGCTTTTGTTACTGCTTGATATCCGCCAGCACGTTTGTAACCTTCAATAGTGAATGAATCGTTATCGTCCCAATTGGCTGAGAGGACTGGGGTTAATTTGCTCATTTATTTTCCACCTTTAGCGATCTTGAGTCCGAGCAACGTTGATTCACCGGCAGATACACCTTCGTTAGCAAGACCATCATTCAAACCAGCAAGGACTTCGGAATTCTGTTTCCAAGTGCGAAGAGTTTTTGGTCCACGTGTAGGTGGCGTTGGATTTCCAGCACGGGCGCTATCAACTAGATCTTTAACACTTTGTGGAGTTTGGTTGTCATAAAATTCCCAGTTCACCATCACGACAGGTGCATAATCGCACGCTGCATTACATTCAATTCTTTCAATAGAGACTTTGCCATCTGCTGTTGTTTCATGATTCTTAATCCCTAAATGAGATTCTAGGGAATTATAAATTTCATCGCCGCCCATAACTGCGCACAAGGTATTGATGCAAACTCCAACGTGATATTCACCTGCTGGTTCAGTGCGGTATTGGGTATAGAACGATGAAACCGCTGTTACTTCAGCTGTTGAAATTTCTAATAATTCTGCAATCTTTTCGATGCCGCGTGGGGTTACATAACCATCAAGTGCTTGCACATAGTGAAGTAGTGGCATTACTGCAGAACGAGATCTTGGGTACCGGGCAATAATTGAATCCATTATTTTTAATTGATCTGGAGTGAAATTCATTAGCGATCAACCCCTCCCATAACTGGATCGATTGATGCAACTGCGCCAATAACATCGGCGATCATTCCGCCTTCGGCCATTGCGGAAGTTGCTTGAAGATTATTGAAAGAAGGTTCGCGGAAGTGAACTCGGTAAGGACGTGTTCCACCGTCAGAAACTAAGTGAACTCCAGTTTCACCACGTGGTGATTCAACAGCTGCATAAACCTGACCAGCTGGAACTCGGAAGCCTTCAGTAACTAATTTAAAGTGATGAATAAGTGATTCCATTGAAGTTCCCATAATTTGTCGGATATGTTCAAGTGAGTTACCCATTCCATCGCTACCAACAGAAAGTTGTGATGGCCAAGCGATTTTCTTATCAGCAACCATTACTGGTTGACCTTCAGATTTATCTAACTTGTCACAAGCTTGTTCAATGATTCGAAGTGATTGTTCAAGCTCTTGCATACGAATTAAGAATCGACCATAAACATCACAGGTGTCAGTTGTTACAACATCAAAATCATAATTTTCATAACCACAATATGGATCAGTCTTTCTAAGATCCCATGGCATTCCTGCAGAGCGAAGAACTGGACCGGTAATTCCAAGCGTTGTGCAACCAGCAAGATCTAAATAACCAATTCCCTTAGTGCGCAACATCCAAATCGTGTTTCCAACTAATAACTTCTCATTGTCCTTGAAGTTATGACGCAACTCTTTAACAGTTTCCCGAATTTTTGCTACTGCTCCTTTAGGAAGATCTTGTGCAACTCCACCAGGACGAACATATGCCATATTCATACGTAGGCCAGAGACCATTTCAAAAACATCTAATACTTTCTCGCGTTCGCGGAAGGCAAAAATCATTGGTGAAAGTGCGCCAAGTTCAAGGGCTCCGGTGCCAAGTGCAACCATGTGTGATGAAATGCGATTTAGCTCCATCATTAGAACGCGAATTTCACTCGCACGTTCTGGAATGTCATTTGTAATTCCGAGAAGTTTTTCTACTCCTAGGCAATAAGCAGTTTCATTAAATATTGGTGCTAAATAATCCATGCGGGTAACAAAAGTTACGCCTTGAGTCCAGGTGCGATATTCGGTGTTCTTCTCAATACCAGTGTGAAGATAACCGATTCCGGCACGCGCTTCGGTAATTGTTTCGCCCTCGAGTTCGAGAACCAAGCGAAGAACTCCGTGAGTAGATGGATGTTGTGGTCCCATATTTACTACAACACGCTCTTCTTTTGTCTGGCCGATCTCGGTTACAAGAGAATCCCAATCGCCACCGGTAACTGAATAAACGCGACCTTCAGTTGTATCGGTCGCTGATGCGTATGAATCTTGAGTTGTCATCGGTATGACCTACGTTCAGATGGTGCAGGAACTGTTGCACCTTTATATTCAATTGGAATTCCACCAAGTGGATAATCTTTACGTTGCGGATGACCTGGCCAATCATCTGGCATCAAAATTCTGGTTAAACCTGGATGGCCATCAAAAATAATTCCGAACATGTCCCATGTTTCCCGCTCGTGCCAATTGTTTCCGGCCCAAACTTCAACTAGTGATGGAAGATGCGGATCAGAATCAGGAACGCTAACTTCTAAACGGATTCGGCGATTGTGTGTCATTGAAAGCAGCGGATAGACCGCATGTAATTCGCGGTTCTTATCTTCTGGGTAATGAACACCATTTACACCAAGACAAACCTCAAAACGCAGTGATTGGGTATCACGTAATTTCATAGCAGTTTCAAATAATCTTTCGCGCTTAACATGAAGTGTTAATTCGCCACGATCAACAATGACTTTTTCAATTGCATCGCTGAATTCTGGATATGCGCGTTCTAATTCATCTGTAACTTCATCAAAATAACTTCCATACGGGCGCTCACTTGAACCAAAATTTGCAGCGCTACGAACTAGGCCGCCGAAACCTGAAGTATCCCCAGATCCACTGGCGCCGAACATCCCAATATTTTCACTCATGCGAGCAAGCCTTTTAGTTGGTGAGTTGGCTTTGCAGCAAGTGCTGCAGCTTCAACTTCTTGAATTATCTTTTCACGATTTACCCCAAGTTTTTCGCTACCGATGTGCTCGTGCAATTTTAGAATTGCATCCATCAACATTTCTGGACGTGGTGGACATCCTGGCAAGTAAATATCTACAGGAACAACGTGATCAACACCTTGAACAATTGCGTAATTGTTAAACATTCCACCTGAAGATGCACATGCACCCATAGCAATTACCCATTTAGGTGCAGCCATTTGATCGTAAATTTGGCGAAGGACTGGTGCCATTTTATTTGAAACGCGGCCAGCAACAATCATTAAATCTGCTTGGCGAGGAGATGCACGGAAAACTTCCATACCAAAACGTGCTGCGTCATAACGCCCACCACCGAATGCCATCATCTCAATTGCGCAACATGCAAGACCAAATGTTGCAGGCCAAAGTGAGTTCTTGCGCATATATCCTGCAAGTTTTTCAACTGAAGTAAGCGCAAACCCCGCTGGTAACTTCTCTTCTAGACCCATGGATTTAATCCCATTCCAATCCGCCGCGACGCCAGACATATGCATAGGCAACAAAAACTGTTGCAATAAAAATTGCCATTTCTACTAATCCAAAGAGTCCCAATTGATCGAAAGTCACTGCCCATGGATACAAGAAAACAATTTCAATATCAAAAACAATAAATAACATTGCAGTTAAGAAATACTTAACTGGAAAACGTCCGCCACCTGCTGCTTGTGGAGATGGTTGAATTCCGCATTCATACGCTTCTACCTTTGCCCGGTTGTAACGTTTTGGGCCAGTAAGTGCGGCTGCAACAATTGAAAAAACACCAAAGCCAAAGCCGATTGCGCCAATTACCAGGATCGGTACGTATGGGTTCACGGCAAGGGAGTCTACGGGTTTAGGCGTTGTAGGTCACAATTTACAAATCTCAAATCCGCAAGAGTTGTAGGACATGTGGCACCAATCACGGCTTTATACCCGTATGAATGGCGACGATTCCGAAGGTTAGATTTTTCCATTGGACATTTCCAAAACCGGCGGCCTTCATCAATTCGGCTAGGCCAATCTGGTTGGGCCAGGCCAAAATAGATTCGGCTAAATAAACATAGGCATCGGGATTAGATGACACTTTTCTTGCGACCGTTGGAAGTGCGCGCATCAGATAACGGAGATAAATAGTTCTGAAAATATTATTGGTAGGTTGTGAAAATTCAACAACAACCATTCGTCCGCCAGATTTTAAAACCCGAAAAGATTCGCGCAGCGCTTTACTTGTATCAGAAGTATTTCGTAATCCAAATGAAATGGTTGTTACATCAAATTCATTATCTTTAAATGTAAGTGCGAGCGCATCCCCTTGAGTAAATGCTAAATCTGGATGTCGCTTACGACCGGCAGCTAACATTCCTTTAGAAAAATCAAGTGGTATGACATCTGCACCAGCATCTGCAAGTGGTCGACTTGAAGATCCGGTTCCTGCTGCAATATCTAAAATACGCATTCCGGGTTTTGGTGCAATAACTTCGGTTGCCACCTTGCGCCAGGCTTTAGTTCTACCAAGGCTTAGTAAGTCATTCAGTAAGTCGTATCTACGGGCAACGCCATCGAACATGGCTGAAACCTCATTGGGTTCTTTGCCTAAATCAGCTCTACTCACGCATATATTCTTGTGGTGTTAGGCTCCGACCACAAATTATAAATGGGATTGAGGTTGGCAAAATGGTTCAGATTTCACAAGTAAGCACCCTTAGGTCTGCGATTATTCCTCGCACTTCGGCCGCATCTCAAATCTCTTTGATACTTACTGGAACAGTCTTTCTTGCTTTGATGGCCCAAATTTCTTTTCCTATTCCAGGATCACCTGTTCCATTCACTGGTCAAACTCTCGGTGTATTGCTTCTTGGAACTGCATTTGGTGCTGGTCTTGGATTTAGCACAATGGCTTTTTACTTGTTAATGGGAATAGCTGGAGCGCCAATTTTTGCTTCTGGTTCTAGCGGCCTAGAGAAGGTAGTTGGTGCTACCGGTGGCTATCTAGTTGGAATGTTGATTGCCTCGCTAGTTGTTGGTTCATTGGCCGGTCGTAAATGGGATCAGAAAATTAGAACTGTAATCCCAACAATGATTATCGGAAATGCGATTATCTTCACCTTCGGTTTAATTTGGCTACATCAATACACCGGTGAAAATTGGCAATGGACTTTTGAAAAGGGACTTGCCCCCTTTGTTCTTGGTGAACTAATAAAAATAGCAATCGCCAGCACTGCGCTTCCTGCAGTATGGAAATTTGTTTCAAAGCGTTAACAACCAAGATTTGAATAAAAGTGCCGACAAATATAACTACAGAACTTCTTGGTGAACATCCAGCTCTAGATTTGATTGCAACTGAATCAGAACTCTCTGCGACTTGGATTCGTGGCGGCGATGGTTTGATTGGTTTTGGGGAATGGAAGAGCACCAGCGTAAAAGGTAAGAATCGGTTTGTAGATGCCAGAAAATGGTGGCACGAACAACTAGCTACTCTCAAAATCCAAAACAGTGTTCATGGCAGCGGAACTGGGCCAATACTTTTCACATCATTTGCCTTTGATCCAGCGGAAGAATCAAAGTTAGTAATTCCAGAATTAGTAATTGGAAAACGTGGAGATAAGTCTTGGATTACGTGGATTGGTGATAAAAATCAGCCAGCAATTTCCATATTAGAGAATTCAAAGTCGATTGGTGAAGTAATTTTTGAAGCTGGCGCCCTCTCTGATGCGGAATGGAAGAATAGAGTTGCTAGCGCTGTAACCAAGATTAAGAATGGCGACCTAGAAAAAGTTGTTCTTGCGCGAGATTTGATTGGCAAAAGCGCTGAAGCCATTTCTAAGAGAAATTTAATTTCTTTCTTAAGTAAGAATTACCCATCAACCTGGGTCTTCCTTGTAGCAAATTTGATTGGTGCAACTCCAGAACTATTAGTTAGATTAAATAAATCACTTGTAACATCAAGAATTCTTGCCGGAACTATTCGCAAATCTGGTGATGAGGCCAAAGACCTTGGTCTGGCGGCATCTCTTGCAAAATCATCGAAGGATCTAGAAGAGCACGAGTATGCGGTGCGTTCGGTGGCTGAAGCGCTAGAGCCATTCTGCTCGTCCACAAATGTTCCGGAATCTCCATTTGTTCTGCACCTAGCAAATGTTATGCACTTAGCAACTGATGTGACCGGAGTTTTGAATGATGCAACAACTCCCATCGATATCTTCACACTTATCTCTTCACTGCATCCATCCGCCGCAGTTTGTGGCACACCTACTCAAGCAGCAAGCGCTGTAATAAATGAATTGGAAGAGATGAACCGTGGCCGATATGCGGGGCCGGTGGGTTGGATTGATGCTCGTGGAGATGGTGAAGTTGGAATTGCACTGCGAACTGGTGAACTTTCAGAAGATGAAAAATCAATTCGAATCTTTAGTGGATGTGGAATTGTTGCTGGTTCTAATCCAGAAGATGAATTAGCAGAAAGTCAGGCTAAATTAAGTCCAATGCGGACCGCGCTAGAAATACGAGCATAAGTTTCAATCAAATTATTTGCCATCGACTGGCGAGTAGGCACTTCAACAATCACAAAATGTAGGCCAGTTTTATTCTGCGAGAATGCATAATTTATATCAGAAGTTGATTTAACTTTAGAAACACTAATTTGAAAAGCGGCAATAACCTTTTCAAGATCCTGATTTTGTGGCGTTGCAAACATCTCCTCAAAACCTGCTACTCCAGCTTGTGGCAATGTGGAGAAAATTCCACCACCATTGTTATCAATTACAAATATAGTTAAATTATTTGCTGGTGGCGCAAGCAGAGCAGTTAAATCATGCAAGAAGGTTAAATCCCCGATAACCGCATAGGTGCTTTCAAAGCTATTTGATATACCGAATATTGTTGAAAGATTTCCATCAATTCCAGCTAGTCCGCGATTAGCAAAAACATTTATGCCATTGCGAGGCGTTGCAAACGCTTCGATATCTCTTATAGGTCTTGACGCTCCGACAAAAAGCGCAGAGTCTTCTGGAACGCCAGCAGCAATTGCTGTTAATGCGCTCTGTTCGCTCCAACTTTGGTCCTGCGAGATTGCAACACCAGCGAGCTTTGAAATCTCATGCCAATCTGAAATCCAACTTGGATTTAACGAAGTTACTTCTAATTTAGGAAGTGCGAAAAATACTTGAGAAGCTGTTCGCTTGGTATCAATTGTAGAAATTCTTGGATCAACTACATAGGACTTTGTTGCAATTGCAACATAACTATTAATGCTCCGCGATAACGTGGTGCGGCCAATTACTATTGCAAAATCTGCTTTCAAGTAATTTCGAGTAGCTTCATCGCTCAGCATTGCACTGGCATGTCGAATCGAGTTCGCAAAAGTTAATGGATCTTCAGCAATTACTGGCAGCCCAGAGGCTTTTACAAACTTTTCGATATCTGCGACGTCAATAGTTCCACGATCATGACCTATAACGATTACACCATTGCCACTGACTGATAGGGACTTAGGGCTCTCCACTTCTAGATTCATTGGCTGAATCTTTAATCCGGCCAGCCAATCTTTTGAATCATTTGAAGTATCAGGAAGTAACGGTTCATCAAATTGAATATTCAAATGAGTTGGACCGTTTACTAATTCAAAGGTAGCCCCCGCCGTTAAATCGAATGAAGGAATATTTGGAAACATTCCTACCTGATCTGTGGTTTGGTTTGCACCGGTTTTGCGTAATCTCTCTGGTCGGTCAGCTGTTATTGCAATTAATTTATTGCTGCTGTGCCAAGCTTCCAATAGGGCAGGATGAAAATTGGCGGCTGCAGTGCCGCTGGTGCAAATTACAACTACATGCTTATTGGTTGCTTTAGAAATTCCAAGTGCATAAAAAGCTGCACCTCGCTCATCTAATTTAATATGCAATTCAATTATGCCAAGAGTTTTAGCTTCGTATAGTGCAATTGAGAGTGGTGCATTTCGTGAGCCTGGTGAAACAACAAAATCGCTAACACCAAGTTCGATTAAGTTGCGGATGGTTTGACGAGCTAGATCAGTTGCGCTGCTCACGTTGCCACCTTTCACCAAAACCGTTTTCCCAAATTCTTTCAATACGATTCTGCCACCAAAGTCTGCGTTCTGCTGGCGCCAAATATTTGGCCACCAACTTCTCATCAGGTGAAGTCCGATTTAAGGCGATATTGCCATCAGTTATTTCGATTGCCGGTGTCACAACATCGCTTTCGAAGAGGGAGAGGGTTGCAAGACCGCAGTCAAAATTTAATTCACTTTGATTAGCAGCTAAGGCAAGTCCATGGGAAATACCAATTCCAGTGTCTAGTGCACTTGAAACAACGACCGGCAATCCAATTTTTGAAATTAATTTATTTGCACGAGTTATTCCACCTGATGGCGCCCACTTAATTATTGCAATATCTGCGTATTGCTTTACATCCTCAAAAGTGCTTGTTACTGCTTTTCTAATTGATTCATCAATTGCAATCTTCATTGGAATTTCTGCTTTTAATTTCCTTAGGTCTTCAATTTCTAAACAAGGCTGCTCGATATATTCAAAGACTTTGCCAAAGCGTAGATAGAAGTTATAAAGGTTTAACAAGGCAGTTTCAAGGCTCCA
>Ga0209296_1000979_pt1 | contig 23260 bp, 35 predicted proteins | sample S_130206_EF_Meta_FD_187319 | JGI IMG/M metagenome (GOLD analysis project Ga0209296, IMG submission 187319) | Freshwater microbial communities from Lake Simoncouche, Canada to study carbon cycling - S_130206_EF_MetaG (SPAdes) (version 2) | ecosystem: Environmental > Aquatic > Freshwater > Lake ...
CAACAAAGACCAAAATTACTTACGATGCAAAAGGTTTGGTCACAGCTGGAGCAGATGCAACAACGGCAGATATAGCAGATAGCTTAAACAAGCGTTATGTTACAGATGCAAACTTAACTGTAATTGGTAACACAAGCGGAACGAATACAGGCGACCAAACGTTCTTTAATCCAAGAGTTCAAACGGTTGCTTCAAGTGCAACGGTTACAGCTGTTAGTACAAATGATATAGTAACAATTACAGCTCAAGCAGTCGGACTTACACTTGCTAACCCTACTGGTACATTTGCAGAAGGTCAAAGTTTAATTATAAGAATCAAGGACAATGGCACAGCAAGAGCTATAACTTATGGTGCTAATTTCAGAGCAATTGGAGTTACAGCACCGACAACAACAACGGCAAATAAGACTACTTACATTGGTTGCATTTACAATTCAACAGATACGAAATTTGATATAGTAGGAACATGTACAGAAGCCTAATTTCTTTGATGCCAAAAGCACCAGCTGTTGACCCCGATGCACAAGCGTTCATTACAGCGGCTGCAATAACAGACCCTACACAACAAAGTGCAATTAATACCTTAGTCGTATCTTTAAAAGGCTATTCTATTTGGACTAAATTCAAAGCTATCTATCCTGTAATTGGTGGAATAGCTTCAAGTCATGCGGTCAATCTTAAGACTCCAGGAACTTATAATTTAACTTTTCAAACTGGGTGGACTCACAACGCTAATGGAATGACACCATTAAATACTTCGGCAAATACTGGAATACAACCGTCAACTGTTTTGGGGTTGAATGATGCACATTTGAGTTACTTTACAACTGGTTTTATTGATTCAACACAAGCGTGTATGATAGGAGCTTATACAGCACCAAATGCTATTTTGATTTATTCAGGTAATGGTATATATGGAGTTAACACAGCAACATTTACTAGCTACAATGTTGGAATTAGTGGCACTCCAAAATTCAGAATTACAAGCCGACTATCTTCAACAGTTCAAAAATTTGCAAACAACGGAACTATATATAGTGGCACAGCGGTTTCAACTTTAAGACCTACAACGAATATACTTTTAGCTAGGTTAGGTGGTGCTACTGATTTCTTTAATGGGATTTGTAAATTTGCTTCGGTTGGGGACGGCTTAACAGATACAGATATGACTAACTTTAACACAGCTGTGACCGCTTATCAAACAGCATTAAGCAGATATAATTAAAATGGAAGGAAGAATAGTAACAAATCAACAAGCTCAAGAATTAGAAGGAATATTTTTTGATGCAAATACATATCTTGGATTTGTTCAAGATATTAATGACGTTTATTTCTTGTTTTTGAGCAGTTCAGACGAGGCAGATATTTCAAAAACTGAATACGCATATTTATTAGAAATACCTTTGAGCGAATTTATACCAAAACAAACACCAATTAATAATGAAAACTAAAATTACTCTTTTGCTATTATCTTTTTTCTCAATATTAACACCGATAAAACCGCTTGTTATAATTGCGGTTGTTTCAATCATTTTAGATACTTGCTTTGGAATTTGGCGAAGTTGGAAGAAAGGTCAAAAGATACGTTCGCGTAGACTTTCACACACGATTTCTAAAAGCCTTTTATATAGTGGTGCAATAGTATTTATATTCTTACTTGAAAAGTTTGTTATAAGCGATATATTAGGACATTTTATAGCTATTGATTTGGTATTAACTAAAATGTTTACTTTCTTTTGCGTGGTAACTGAATTGAAGTCGGTTAATGAAAGTTACGAAAGTGTAACTGGTAAAGATGTTTGGAAAGCATTTATAAGTTTTGCGAAAAGAAGTAAAGAACAAATTGAGGATTTAAAAGAATAATCGTATATTTGTTTTCCATATTGTGTTTTTAGGTTAATTGAGCCGTTTGTTAATCCAGACGGCTTTTTTTATGCGGTTAAAAGAAAATAAATCAAAAATAAATTTAAGCTAACTTATTGAAAATCAAAGGTTATTTTATTTAAATCAAAAATAAATCAAAAATAAATTAAAAAAAGTGCATTTAATTAATAAATAGTACTTATATTTGTGAACACTAAAAAAAACAGTATGGAAACACTAAGAGAAAAATTTACAACCGTTTGTCAAGGATGCGACGGTACATTAATGATTGAAGAGCCTTTAATGGTTATGGGTGAAATCGTTTACAAAGACGTTGTTTGCGGTTGCGAAGACGGAAAAGAGTTAGACTGGCAAAAAGTCGATAGTGAGATTAAGGACATTAAAGGACTTATAAAATTATGCGAAGACGGAATAAATACCTATTTAGAACTAGCGAAAAATTACACGATTGAAAAAAACAAAGGTCTTTTATTTTCAGCAATGGAAAAATACATACTTTTCGAAGCTGAATTATTGAAGTTGGAAAATTATTTAGAACAATTAGATTCAATCGAATGAAAACAATAAATATAATTTTGACATTTGAAAATTCACATTTTATTCCATTTGTATTGGAAAAAACAGTTGAACAAATTAAACAAGGTGGAAGCAACGGCAGTTTTTCAACGCAAGGTATTAACGTAAGTTACACGATTGAAACTATCGATTGTGCTAAACCTGAAAGAGAAGTAAGACGCGAAATGATCAACGGAGTTATTCACGAAATTGTTAAATCTAATATATGAAAACCTACCTATTGAAAACAGAAACTAACGGAGTTGCGAACTATCAATTTGTTGAGCAAAACCACACTTTACCAAAGAACGTTAAATACTTTATTGTTTACCGTCCTTGCATCTATAAAGATACTGAATGCGCAATAATAGAAAAATCGTTAAACACCTTAGTCGTTTTATACGAGGGAAAAGAAATTAGAACAAGTTACAGCTTAGTAAAAGAAATCTAAAAACAAATAAATATGAATACTTACACAATTACAATCGGAGCGTTATCGCTAATTACAGTCGGATTTGGAACGTTGTTTCGTTTCAAGTACAAAACTTTAAAACAGTACTACGAACTAAAATGCGAACGTTACGATAATTTAAACCGACATTATTCGGAAACGCAAAAGATTTTTAAAGATGTTTTAGCTGATAACAATAGAAAATCTGAAAAGGTTAAGAAAAAAGAGGAACAAATTTACAACCAGTCGTTAATGATTAAAGACATAGAACAAGAATTAAACGATTTGATATTAACGCACTCAATCGCTTCTAAGGAGGTAACTAAGTTGAATAATATATTAACTTACTTTCAAACTAAAATGCATGGAAACAAGCAATTTGAAAAATTAGTAAAGGATTTTAAAGGAGGTAAAGAAGAACAAATTAACTTTGAATGTTTGGCAGTTGATTCAGATTGTACAATACAATGCAACGAATGTAAAATTAATTTTGAGGTATGAAAGCAAGAATAATAATTTTAATTTGGTTCACGCTAATTGCTTTGCTTTTAATTATCGGAATTTATAGTTGTTCAGCAAATTACCACTTTACTAAATTCATTCAGAAAGGCGGAAAAATCGACACAACGGAACGAATTGTAAACGTTGAGAAAACTATTCGAGTAAATGGTAAAGATTCGTTAATCGTCTTAAAAGTGCCAACAACATGTCCTGAAGTGAAGATACCACCGTCACGACTTGAACGGCGTATTGAATATAGATTGAAACGCGACACGATGCGACTTGTAAAGTTTCAAACTAAATGGAAAGTTAAAGAGGTTGTGAAAATTGCTAAAACTGAAAACAAGTCTAATTGGTGGGTTTGGTTGTTGGTTGGTTTTGTCGCTTCATTTTTAGTTCGTCAAGTAGGAATTGCATTAATGAAAAGATTATGAAAATTAAAAAAAACATATTGATTTCATTCAGCGGTGGCGAAACTTCTGCTTATATGTTGCAATATATTTTAGCTAATTATTCAAACCATAACATTAAAATTGTTTTTGCAAATACTGGAGAAGAAAATGAGGAAACTTTAATTTTTACTCAAAAAATTAGCGAGTTTTTTAATTGTGAAATTGTTTGGTTGCAGTACAAAAGGTTATCTTATGAAATTATAGATTTTAAAACAGCTTACCGTTCACACGATGAAAATGAAATTAAAAATAATTGGATAAACCACCCTTTTAGAAATTACATATCTTATTTTGGAATACCAAATGAACAAAATAAAAGCTGTACAAGGGATTTAAAGCAATATGTTATTAATAGATATTTATCTGATTTAGGATGGACAGAATCAAATCACACTAAAGCAATAGGTATTAGAGTTGATGAATTAAACAGGGTTGGAAAATATTGGTATCCGTTGGTTAATTTAGGTGTTTCAAAACAAATGATTAATAATTATTGGTCAAAAATGCCCTTTAGATTGAATTTAGCAGGATATGAGGGTAATTGTAAAACGTGTTGGAAAAAATCAGATAGAAAATTAGTAACAATAGCACGTTTATTTCCTGAAAGATTTGAGTTCTTTAAACAAATGGAAAAAGAATTTGAGGATTTTATACCTAAAACAAGGCAAGAAAAATTAAACGGAAAACAAAGATTTTTTAGAGATTATAAATCTGTTAATGATATTTTTGAAATGGCAAAAGATTTAAAAATTGAAAATGCAATTGACGATTCAAAAGAAGTTAATTATCAAAGGAACTTAATAGAAATGATAAATGAATTTGAAAATTCAGACTCAAAATATAACAACTTAGATATTCAAGATTCTTGTTCTGAAAGTTGTGAAGTATTTACTAATGATTAAGAAAATGAACCTCCGAAACCTAATATACGAATTTTTAACAGCAATATTGATTTGCTACATTATTTACTTAATTTTTATACGATGAAAAAACTAAAAAAAGGCGATATAGTAACGCCAAAAGAAACAACGGGACGATTTCAAAAGTTCCAAGAATACCAAGTATTAAGAACTGATAACAATGTGTTCTACATAATGGACGATATGGGCTTTATAAAGCAATGTTACTACGATGGATGGGAATTGGTACCCGAAAAGAAAATCGAAGCGTTAACGGCGTTTATTTTGATTGCAAGTGTAATGTTCGTGGTACTTGTTTTGATTGCTAGTTATTTATTTGAGGGAATATGAAATCAAAATTTCTTATCTTCGTAATCATTAAACAACTTTTAAACAGATTCAAATGTTGAACACAAAACAAACTATTGCAAAATACGGGCAACCAAATGAAGATGGAACGTATTTAACGACCTTGCAACTTCCTTATCCGATGCGTATTGCGTGGGACACAAAAACAAGTGTTACTAAAATTCGATGCCACAAAGACGTGGCAGAACGTTTGAAAGAGGTATTTACTGAAATCTTACAAGTTTACGGATTACCAAAGATTCAAGAATTAGGAATTGATTTATTCGGCGGTTGCTTCAATTTTCGTAAAATGCGTGGCGGTAATGATTGGAGCAAACATTCCTGGGGAATTGCAATAGATTTAGATCCTTCGAGAAATCAATTAAAAGAAACAAGCAAAACAGCACGATTTGCACGTCCTGAATATAAACCAATGATTGATATTTTCTATAAGCACGGATTTATCAGTTTAGGACGTGAAAAAAATTACGATTGGATGCACTTCGAGAGTTTATAAATTCGGAGTTGAACGCCTGAATTTTGACCGCTTAGAAATAGGCGGTTTTTTTATTTTCAATTATTTTTAATAAAAGTATTGTTTATTAAAAAAATGTACTTATATTTGTTGACACTTTAAAACTAAACACAATGGAAGGGAAAATCGTTTACTTATTAATACTATATTCAATAGTAGCAACTATCAAAATTTTAATTCTTAAAACAAAATGAAAAACGAGCGAAACGCAGGACGCAAAAAAGTAACGGACGGAACAAAATTAATTGTTACAGTTCCAAAGTTTAACAAAGCAAAAATAATCGAGTTAATAAAACCCTTAATTGTTTACGACAAATGACAAACGAACAGAAACTTTTAGCAGTCGTTGCAATTTTACCCGTAATGGCGGATTTATTAGAAGATGTAAAGATTTACAATCAATCTAAGAAATACGGAAATCTTTTTATTAACGAAGTTAGAAAAGTCGATAACACTATAATTAAGGACGCAGAACTAGAAGCGCAAAGTCAACAAGTAAACATACAAAGAGCGTTTATTCAGTGGTTGAAAACTGAATTTGTAGCACAATAATTAGTAATCAATAAAAACAAATATATGTTTAAATTAACAGGAACGCTCAAAGTAGCGAACGAAACACAAGTAATCAACGATAAATTCTCAAAGAGGGAATTCGTAATCGAAACAAAAGACCAATACCCGCAACAAATAATGTTTCAATTGACGCAGGACAAATGCGAGTTATTAAGCGCTTTTAAAGTAGGTAACGAAATTGAAGTTAGTTTCAATTTAAGAGGGCGCGAATGGACGTCCCCAGCAGGTGAAGTAAAGTATTTCAATACGTTGGAAGCGTGGAGACTTGAACGATTAGACGGTAACGGCGAAAGTATTCAGGACAAAGCACCAACGACACCCGCACACGAACAAGAAGATGACTTACCGTTCTGATATGAAAAAAATAACAATAGGGCAAATTTACACGAACGAAACGCGCCCACAAACAGTAGAGGTTATTAGAGTTGGCAGAAACTTACAAAGACCAATGGACAAAGAAGTTGATTTCACTAGCAAAGTCGAATACAAGGTAATCAAAGCGACTAGCAAAAATCCAATGAGTGAATTTATTTGTACTGAAGAACGCTTTTTAAGACTTTACCGCTTATAAACCTATAACGCCGTTCATCACATAACTAAGTTTTGGACGGCTATTTAACTTTAAATTTGTAAAAAATACAATTATGGAAACAAAAAACATTTATCAAAAGCTTTACGAAGCAAAACAAGAAATCGGAAAAGTAGCGAAGAATGCTAAAAACCCGCATTTTAAAAACACTTATGCGGATTTAAACGCGTTAATTGATGCAGTTGAACCGATACTACTCGAAAAGGGTTTATTGCTGTTACAACCGATTAAAGACGGTAAAGTATTCACGGTAATAACAAACGTTGAAGATGCAACCTTTGTAGAAAGCGGAATTGATTTACCTAACGGAATAAGTCCGCAACAAATGGGTTCGGCGATTACTTACTATCGAAGATATACTTTAAGTAGTTTAATGACTTTACAAGCTATTGACGATGACGGGCAACACGCTTCGCAACCCGTTAAAGTACAAAAAACTGAATGCGATGCGCCAACGTTTGAAACTGTTAAACAAGCTATTATTGACGGCAAAAGAACTATTGAACAAGTAAAGGAAAAATTCATCTTTACAGAAACACAGAACATTGAACTTTTAAACCTTAAAAAATGAATTTAGCAGATATCGAAAGCTACTGGCTTAAACGCGGACACTTTAATATTGAATTATATTTGAATTATTTACGAGCTAAAAACAAACAATAATATGGAACATTTAGAACAGGTCGATATTGACCAACAAGCAAAAGAACACGATTACCAAACAGCACAACCGAACGTAATTGAGAAAACAACGCAAGGTATTAATGCAATAGTTGAGGCCGTTGAAAATGGAGTAGTAAATCCCTTAGATGCGTTTGCAAGTTTTAACAAACTAGAAAAGCTATTCAAAGAAGCGAAAGTTAAAATTGATGAACTTGCCCGGGACGAAGCGGAAAAGTACACAGCGAAAACTTTTACTTTCGGAAACGTGGAATTTACACGTAAAGACGGAGCAAAGAAATTAAACTACTCGGAAGATTTGGTTTATAGCGATTTACAAGCTAATTTAAAAGCACGTGAGGAATTGTTAAAGGTTGCCCAGAAACAAACAATGCTATTCGATAACGAGGGAATTGAAGTTCCGAAAGTGTCAATTAGCTACAATAAAGATTCGTTAATGGTAAAATTCAAGTAACACGATCTAAATTAATTGAACCCCTGCAAATAGTTGTAGGGGTTTTTTTATGTGTTATTTCCCGACTTTTAGCAGTAAAAAACACAAAACTATCCTAAAACTTTCTAAAAGTGTGGAAGCTAAAACCTATACACAATAAAGGATACAGGAAATTTTACCGACTTTTCCCGACTTTTTTATAATTTCCTAGTCAATACGGACTTAGGAATTAAAAAATAATAATTCTAAAAAAAAAGTCAGAAAGTGGGGAAATGTAGCTGAAACCCTTATAAACAAAAGGAAAACGCGCCCCGACTTTTTAAAAGTTTTGGTAAAGTTTAAGGATAGTTTTATAAAATGTTTTTTATTAAAGAATTATTTTTATATTTGTGGACGTGAAAGTTATCAATGCAGAAGGGTAGCTATTAGTCACTAAAAAAATTATTTAAAGCTCATTAATCAAGTAGCGCTGCATCGCAAAAGGTTAATGGGCTTTTATTTTTTAATACATTATGCAGAATGAATGAAGCAACTACATTAATGACATTTTGGGACACGTTTAAAGACGGCAAAATATCAATTCATAACTACAATTTTAAGTTATTTCTGGAAGGAAACAATTTTATAAAATCAAAACCAAACCCTCAAAGTACTTTTAATCTTATAAGAAAAAACGGTATATTTTTAAATATTGTTGATGAATACGAAATAAAGGATTTTGTAATGGATTTTATTTTAGAGCATAATTTTGAAAGTTCTGTATTCAACTTAGTTACAAGTCGAACAAGTCTTTTTAAAAGAGATTATTTGTCAATGCTTAAAACTGAAACAATAAACATTTTAAGAGACAATGCAGAAACCTGCTACTTATTTTATAAGAATGGGATTTTAGAAATAACAAAAAACAAAGTTGAATTAAAGGAATATAAGGAATATAATCTTAATGTTTGGAAAGACCAAATTATAGACCGAGAATATTCAGAGTGTGACCACCACGAAAGCGAATACAGAACTTTCATTTGGTTAATTTCAGGAGGTTTTAATTTAACAGATAATGCAAGTGCAAAAGAAATTGAAAGCTATAAACAAGCGGTTGCCAGATACAATACTTTTCAATCTGTTATAGGTTACTTATTGCACTCTTATAATAACGGTTGCGATAATAGAGCTATTATTTTAAACGATGAAATGATAAGCGACGAACCAAACGGCAGGAGCGGAAAAGGTTTGTTCTGGAATGCTTTGAAACACCTTAAAAAAGTTCACTCACTTAACGGAAAAAAGTTTGATTCAAACGATAAGTTTAAGTATTCAAGTGTGAAAACAGATACTCAAGTTTTGGTTTACGACGATGTAAAAAAGAACTTTGTTTTTGAAGATTTATTTTCAGAAATTACGGAAGGAATTGATATAACTTACAAAGGGGTTGATACAATTAAACTTTCAATTTCAGAAAGCCCAAAAATATTAATTACTACAAATTACACGTTAAAGGGTTCAGGTGGTTCACACGATGCCAGAAAATTCGAAGTTGAATTAAGTACATTTTTTAATTCAAAGTACACTCCTTTACATTATTTTGGGCATAAATTATTTGATAGTTGGAATGAAGCTGAATGGAAACGTTTTGATTCTTATATGATTCAATGTATAAAAAAGTACTTACAAAACGGTTTAATGGATTACGATAAAATTTCTTTGCCAATTAAAAAATTACAAACAGAAATTAATATTGAACTTTACAACCAATTGCAAGGGTTGAAATTTAATGACTGGTATAATTACGAGAAGCTATTTAACGATTATAACGCAATTGTAGGGAAGTATGGATTTAAAGGAAAAACAGCATTTACACAAGCGTTTAATAAATATGTAAAATTCTTTGAAATAGAAGTTGATTACAGCGAACCAAACGGAATAAAACATATTATGTTTGTAAAACGTGAAAAGGAAATAGTAAAGGAAAAAGTTGAAATTTGGGACGAACTAAATAAAAAAGCAGGATTATGAGTTCAATAAAAGAAATGCTAAAAGAAACGCACGAAATCGAGAAAGCGTGGAAAAAACTCGATATGTCGTGGATTATGGAAACGCAATATAAACACAGCGGTTATTTTCTAAACGATATTATTATTGAAGTTGAACGTAACTTGATCGCAAAGCAAAAGGAGGATTTACCAAATGAAAAAGTAATTCATAAATTTGAGAAAACATTAAATAGATTACTTTTGATCCAAGAATATTTTAATAAATCGCAAAGTTATATTCGTGATTTGGAACTACAAAATGAGCAATTGAAACAAAAGTTTGAAGCTTATAAAATAAATATTAAATGACTTATAAACTAATTTACGCTAACTTTCAGGTTTGGTATTTTCCGAGCCGTCAATTAGCACTTTGGAAGAAAAAACAGCTTATTGCAACGGGTAACTTTTCACGTGAATTTAAAATAGAAACGGTTTGATTTACACACTAAAACAATTTATCGAATACGTACATTTTATTGATTGTTTAAATTCAACGATGCCAGCTTATACCGTTCCAAAACGTAAGTATTTAGTAACGAAACGAAAGGCAGTTCAAAAAAGAATTAGCGAAGTTCAAATAGACGAAAGGGGCGTACCTTTGGAAGTTATTAAGCAGTCCTTAATAAGCAAATCGGTAACAGACACCAACGGAATAACAAAATTAATTCTCGATTATTTACGTTACGTTTACGGAAGCAGTTCAATACGCAGGATTTCAAGCGAGGGAAAATATCGCAAAGGAATTGGATTTATACCAAGCTCAAATAAAGGGCTTTCAGATATTGAAGGAATTGTTTACGGTAAATTTTTATCTTTGGAAGTAAAAATAGGAAAAGACCAAATTAGAGATTCACAATTGAAACGTAAAACTGAAATAGAAAACGATGGCGGAATTTATTACCTTTGCAAATGGATTGACTTTGAGCACTTTCAAAAAGAAATTCAGGAATTAATACCGATACAATAAATTGAAAGAGTTAAACCAAGTTGCACAGCACCATAAAGAGTGGGTTAATACTATTAAAACATTTGGAGAGCGTAACTTTGCAGAAGATTTGGTGCAAGAAACTTATTTGATGCTTTACAAATGGTCAAGCCCAGAGAAATACTTAACCAACGGCAAAGTAAATAAAGGTTATATTTGGTTATGTTTACGAAATACTTTTCTTTTATACCAACGTGAAAAAAAGAAAGCTATTAAAGTAGATTTGGAAGCTATTCAGGAACTAAGCACAAACGAAACAAACATTGATTTTTTTGAAGCTAAGGAAAAAATATATACTTTTATAATTCAAGAAATTAAAACGTGGAATTATTACGATCAGAACCTTTACAATTTACACATAGAAAAGAAAATACCAATGCGCAAAATTTCAAGAGGTGCGGATATTTCACTAACTTCGATTTACGAAAGTTTAAAGAGCTGTAAGGAACGATTGAAAATTGCAGTTGGCGAAGATTACGAAGATTTTATAAACCAAGAATATGAACAAATATGACAACAACACGAAAACCAAGAACTAAAAAACCGAAAGGATTAGGCGATACAGTGGAAACAGTATTGCAAGTTACAGGAATTGACAAAGTGGCAAAATGGATATTAGGCGAAGATTGTAATTGCCAAGAACGTAAAGAGAAACTAAACAAATTATTTCCTTACAAAAAAGCTAATTGCTTAACTGAAAATCATTACCAATATTTAACTGATTTTTTCGAGCGTAAACCAAATTCAATATTACCAATTGAACAGGAAGTAATTTTAAAGATTTACAACCGAACGTTTAACACAAATGTAGGAGCTACACAATGCGCAACTTGTTGGATTGATATGATTGCAGAATTAAAAAAAGTATACGATGCCACTACCGACGAAACAAACTAACGAAACAAAAGACGAGTTTGTTTCTCGATGTATGGTTGATGAAAAGATGAAAAATGAATATACTGATTCACTTCAACGTTTAGCAGTTTGCTCAAATCAATATAATTTAGCAACTGAAAAAATTAGTTTTGATTACGACGATACTTTTTCAACTTCAAAAGGTTTTGATTTAGCAATGAAACTAAAAAACGAAGGTGCTACAATTTATATAATTTCAGCACGTGAAAATAAAGACGGAATGTTACCACGAGCAAATAAAGCAGGTATTTTATTCAGTCGAGTTTATGCAACGGGAAGCAATGAAGCGAAAGTTCAAAAAGTAAAAGACTTAGGAATTAACATACATTACGATAACAACGAAAACGTAGTTAGTCAATTACCTGGAGTTGGAAGATTATTTAAAAACGATTAATTGAATATTCAAAACTAATTTCAATGGCAGGAAAAGGCGGTAAAACAGAGGGTGCAGGACGTAAACCAAAAGCAGATGAAGAAAAGGTAAACACTATCTTTACAAATGCTTTAAAAACGTTCTATAAGGTCGATACAGATGAAGACGCAAAACAAAATTTAGTGCATACTTTATTAGAGTCGCAACGTGGTCAAATATTCGTTGCGGAACATTTATTTGGTAAACCAAAAGAAACAATTGACCAAACAATTAACGTTAACCAAACCGATATAAAAGACCTATTTAATTTTGATAACACTAAGCGAAAAATATAAACCTTTAGCTTCGGATAGTAGGTATTTTATTTGCACAGGTGGACGTGGTTCTGGTAAATCATTTGGAGTAAACTTTTTTTTATTACTCTTGACTTACGAACAAGGTCATATAATTTTATTTACTCGATACACCTTAGTTTCGGCACATATTTCTATTATTCCAGAGTTTATTGAAAAGATTGAATTATTAGGAAAAGAACACGAGTTTCATATTACGAAAGATGAAATTACCAATTTGGTAACTGGTTCTAAAATTATCTTCAAAGGAATTAAAACAAGTTCAGGAACGCAAACAGCAAACCTTAAATCGTTGGCAGGGGTAACTTGTTGGATTTTAGATGAAGCGGAAGAGTTAACAGATGAAGACGTATTCGATAAAATAGATTTATCAATTCGGCATAAAACAAAACAGAACCGAGTTATTTTAATCTTAAATCCTGCGACAAAAGAACACTTTATTTACAATAAATTCTTTGAGCAAAAAGGAGTTAACGAAGCGAGTAACTTAACGAAAAACGATGTAACGTATATTCACACAACCTACGAAGATAACGCCGTAAATCTATCGGAATCGTTCTTAAATCAAATCAATTACATAAAAGAAAACCAACCGAATAAATATAAACACGTTATTTTGGGCGGTTGGTTGGATAAAGCCGAAGGGGTAATTTATTCTAATTGGAAAATAGGAGAATTTGTGCAAACTGACTTGAATTGTTACGGGCAGGATTTTGGATTTTCAGTTGACCCCACTACTTTAATTCACGTTTCAATTGATAAAAAACACAAACTAATTTACGTAAAAGAATTGCTATTTAAAGCAGGTTTAACAACGTCCGATATATTCACACTTGATTCTAAATTAGTTGCGTTAAACGGGCTAATTGTGGCAGATAGTGCAGAACCTCGTTTGATTACGGAATTAAAACAAAAAGGTTTAAACATTAAAGGAATTGAAAAACCAAGAATTACGGATAGGATAGCACTTGTTCAGGATTACGAATTGATAATCGACGAAAACAGCACTAATCTAATCAAAGAATTAAACAACTATTCCTGGCACGATAAGAAAAGCGAAACACCAATTGACAACTTTAATCATTGTTTTGTAGGTGAAACAATGGTAACAACAAATAAAGGCGATGTAAGAATAGATTCTATAAAAGTTGGAGATTATGTTTTAACAAGTAAAGGATATAAAAAAGTATTAAAAACTTTTGACAACGGAGTTAAACAAGTTAATAAATACTCGATGCGTTTCGATACTTTTTTAGTATCTTTGTGTTCAACGAAAGAACATAAAATAAAAACTAAAAAAGAATGGAAAAAAATATCACAATTACAGAAAGAGAATACATTATACCAATACAAATATTCAACGGAAAGGAATATAAGTTATACGATGGTGAAAGATATTTTAGTAGAGGCACAAAAAGACTTCATATTGAAGTTTGGAAGTTTTACAACGGAGAAATACCTAAAGAATATCATATTCATCACGTTGACGGGAATACTCAAAATAACGACATTAAAAATCTTAATCTTATTAGTGCAACTTTGCATCTTAGGTATGAAGGTAAAAAAAGGTTTAAAGAAAATCCTGAATTTGCTAAATCATTTCACGAAAAAGGAATTGAAAAAGCAAAAGAATGGCATAAATCAGATGAAGGTAGAAAATGGCATAGTGAACATGGAAAACAAACATGGATTAATAAACCAATTTTTAAAAAGAATTGTGTTGTATGCGGAAAAGAATACGAAACACCATTTCCAAATAGAAGTAAATTCTGCCATCAAAACTGCAAAGCTAAGGAACTTAGAAATAGGAGAAAGTTATCAAAGTAGAGTTTATGATATTATGGTAGAAGATTGTCACGAATATTTTGCTAACGGAATATTAGTTCATAATTGTTTAGACGCTTTAGGTTATGCAGTCTGGGACGCAATAGTGAAAAAACAAGGAGTGTACGGAATTTTCTAGTGGTACAAAAAACAAAAATTTAATTATACTTATATGAAACTTGAATTAATCGTTCCAACGAGTTTAAAAGATATTCCATTAAAGTCATATCAAACATTTGTAAAGATGCGCGAAGCTTCAACAGATGAAGATTTTGTCGCTCAAAAAATGATTGAAATATTTTGCGGTATTGAACTGAAAGACGTTGTTAAAATGCGTTTAACAGATGTTAATGAATTACTTGTTAGCTTCAATCAAATGTTTAACGAGAAACCTAAATTTCAGAACCGTTTTAATTTACACGGTATTGAATACGGATTTATTCCAAAGCTCGAAGATTTAACGCTCGAAGAATTTACGAACCTAGAACAACTTATGAAATCGTGGGACACTTTTCACATGGCAATGGCTGTTATGTACCGACCTGTTAAATTAGAGGTTAAAGGAACTTACGAAATTCACGATTATTTTTATTCAGAAGATATGGGCGAAATATTTAAACTTTGCCCCTTAGATATAGCACTTTCGGCAAGGGTTTTTTTTTGGAATTTAGCGAGCGAATTGCTAAGCGCTATTCCGTCTTATTTGGAGAAGGAACTAGCGAAGAATCCGAGTTTGATGAAAGAAGTCAATTCGGCAAACAATGGGGGTGGTATTCGTTTTATTATGCACTTGCTGACGGAAAATTTAAAGACATTGGATTTGTCGGAAAACGAAAACTTACTGAGGCTCTCACGTTCTTAACATTTGAGAAACAGAAACAACAGATTGAAGAAATAGAACTTAATAGAATGAAATTTAGGAATCAATGACAAAGTACTACGAACTACTAAACATACTTAAAACAGAACTTGAAGCGACTGGATTAGTTAATACAATTACGCAAGGGGATATTTCAGGAGTTGACGTAAATAAACAAAACCTTTATCCGTTGGCGCACGTTGTTATTAATTCAGCTTCATTTGTTTCAGCAACAATAAATTTCAACGTTACTATTTTATGTATGGATATTTTAGACGTTTCAAAGTCAAAAACAACCGACCAATTTAGAGGCAACGATAACGAAATAGACATACTAAACGCTTGTTTAACGACGCTTAATAGAGTATTCGAAAGGTTTAGACGTGATTACACTATACTTGAAATTGGTGATGCTCAAAACACCCCGTTTGTGATGCGCTTTGAAAATGGTTTAGCAGGTTGGGAAATGACTTTCGATGTTACTATTCCTGCAAATATGACGATATGTTAACACCAACAGCAACAGCATTACAGCGCTTTCAACAGCACGTTGTTAGTCAATCGAAACGAAACCTTACAACGAAGAACAAAAACGTTTCTAAAGGGCTTTACAATTCAATTAAAGGCGATGTAAAAGAAAGCGCAAACAGTATTCAAATATTATTTACAATGTTGGATTACGGATTTTACCAAGACCGTGGAGTTAAAGGAGTAAAATCGGGACGTTCTTTAAGTGGTTTTAAGTTTGGAACCGGTAGCGGAAAACAAGGCGGTTTATCGGAAGGTATTTTTAAATGGGTAAAAGCTAGAAAAATTCAATTTAAGGATAGGAAAACGGGACGCTTTTTGTCAAGTCAACAAACAGCAAATTTAATAACACGTTCAATCTGGAATAAAGGAATTAAACCTACCGAGTTTTTCAGTAAACCATTTGAAGCTGCATATAAGAATTTACCTAGTGAACTTGTTGAAACTTACGGATTAGAAGCTGAAAGATTATTCGACCAAATAATGATACAAAATTTTAAGAAAAAATGATATTTGTAAACCGACCTTATTTATTTACAGTTGACCAAGCAGGACAATTAGGAAGTAAAATTGAACTGTTTATTTGGAACGGAGACACACCGCCAATAAACCCAAATTATACTTTCACTAAACAAATTGCAAGTGCAACAGATACCGCAAACTATTATAATATTAGTCCTTTTTTAGCTGAATTTATAGAGTTCGGAGTAACCGATACCGATTCAGCAACTTTATTAGAAGATAATTACTTTGTAAATTATAGAATTAAGAATTATTATTTAGATGAATTTGGAGATTATCAACCTTTATTTATTGGAACACCGCCAACAAACAAAGCGATGTACGGCGATTACGGTAATGTTTTCTTTGGTGGGTTATTGAAAGAAGATACTTATTATACTTTGGGCGGTTGCGATTTAAATAGTTGCGATACAATTAGTGTTACTTACACTTTAGAAGGTGAAGAGCCTGTAACGGTGGAGGTTGCGAGTAGTGGAATATTTGGTGGTAAAAAATATTATGATTTTATAATAGATGGATATTCATTTAGAATAAGATGGAATAGCTCAATAGAACAATGGGGAGCTGTTAATTTAGATTTAGACACATTAGATGCTTATTTTGATTCTGCAAATGATTGTCCATTCGGAGTTTATACAATCGGAGAAGAAACCATATTTGAAGCGTTCAGTGTTGCGCCAAGTGGAGTAACAAACAAGTTTTTATTTCCATTAATAACAAACACTACAAATAAAACAATTCGTTGGACTGATTTATATAACAACACAACAGAAACGGAAGTTTTAACAGCTAATAAACTTTATTCAATCAATGGAGCAAAGTATGCCAACGGAACAAAAGTAGAGTTCTTAAATAATTTTAGTGGAGTTGTTAATACGTGGACATTTTTACCAAAATGCGAATGTATATATACGCCCGTTAAAGTTCAATACTTAAATACTTACGGCGCACTTATAACAACGTGGTTTTACAAGGCTAATAAAAAAGAATTCAGTATGGAAAACAGCGAGTTTAAACGCTTTCAAACTGTTGATTCAAACTTTTACGTTGGCAAACAGCGACAAACGTTTAACACTTCAGCACGTGAAAAAATTACTGTTAATTCGGATTGGGTTTTAGAAAGCTATTCGCAAGTAATTAAGGATATTATTACAAGTGAATATACTTTAGTAAACGATCAATTTGCAAACGTCGAAACAAAGTCTATTGAAATACAGCAAAACATAAACAACGGATTAATAAATTATCAATTGACGTTCACGTATTCAAACGATTATAGAAGATGAGAGAAGTAGGACTATTTGTAAAAGTTGGCGATGCTTACAAGCGTTTGGAATTATTCAGCGATGAGAATATAGAACTTTCATCTAGTATTCAAAACGTTCAGGATATTAGCAAAGTATTTAGCGATTTTACGCAAGGGTTTACAATTCCTGCAACAACTTACAACGCTTCAATAATTAATTATTTTCAAGAAAGTTCTATTAATCAAATTTACGATTACCAAGTAATGTTTGATGCGTATATCGAAATTGATACGATACCTTTTAATCGTGGAAAATTACAAGTTGATAAAAGTCAAATTAAAGACGGAAATCCTTATTGTTATAACGTTCAATTTTTCGGACACTTAAGTACTTTAAAAGATACGTTTGGGGAATTGAAATTGAGCGATTTAGATTTAACACCTTATTCGTTTGAGTATAGCGGAGCAAATGTTAAAGACAGAATTATAAATCCGTCTTTGGATTACGATGTTAGATTTCCTTTGATTTCAAGTGAACGAATTTGGAGTTATGGAGATGCAACCGACAACGACATTAGCACCTTAGTTGGTTCTTTGTCATTGGGTGAATTATTACCAGCTATTAAAGTAAACGCAATTATTGAAGCTATTGAAACACGTTTTGGAATTGCTTTTAATTCTGTATTTTTTCAATCAAAAGCTTTTAATAGATTATTTTTATATTTAAAAAATACAAGTAACGATGCAATAAGTTTTAATTTTGATAATGTTACATTTACGTCAAATACAAGCGATGTTTTTAGAACCGTAAATTTAGCAAATAGTACACTAAATTATGTTTATGGAAGTTTTTTGATTTTTGGTTCTGAAACCACAAATTATCAATATCAAACTTTAATCGAAATAACAAATGTAACTTCCCCAACTTTAGATTGGAGTGTTCAATGTTTTAGAAATAATATTTTAGTAAATACTATAAACGGGCAAGGTTTAGGAACTTTTCCAATTTTTACAGAACAAAATGTTAACGGATTAGATGCGACTTTAAGATTTACAGTAAATTCAGAAAGTGGAAATACAATTGACTTAGAAATTCAAAATTCAATTTTAGTTTCTTTGGTTGGAATAGCTACGCCTTTAAATACTGTTACAATTTTATGTGACGCTATTTCACCAAATTTAGATATTAATTTAAACGCACTTTCTCCAAATATTAAAATTTCCGATTTCTTTAGTGGAATTTTAAATATGTTTAATTTAACTATCAATCCAATTTCAGCAACTGAATTTGAGGTTGAAACTTTAGAAAGTTGGTATTCAAAAGGAGTAATTAAAAACATTACACTAAATACAAATGACACTTACGAAGTTGGTAGGGTAAAACTTTATAAGCAAATTGATTTCAGATATCAACAAAGTGAAACGATTTTAAACCGTAAATTCTTTGGATTCAATCAAGCTGAATACGGAAATTTAAGAAACGTATTTCAAAATGACGGTAGCGATTTTAAAATAGAATTACCATTTGAGAATTTATTACAACAAAAGTTTACAGATATAAACATACAAGTTGGGTATTCAGTTGACATAAACGGGCAACCGATAACACCAAAACCGATGTTATTGTATATGAATGACGGGCAAAATATAAGCGCAAACCCTATTGAGTTTTTTGCAGGTGAATTAGGTTTTGTTACGCTTAACGCTTATATGCCGTTCGGTCAGGATTTACAATATAATCAAAATCTTTTCTCTTTAAATTGGGGTGCTGAAATTTCAAGCTTTTATTTAAACGTAATTAGCAATAGTTTATTTGCTACTTATTGGAGTAATTATTTAGCAGGTTTATACGATTTAAGACAACGTTTATATACGTTTCAAACGATGTTGCCACTATCGAAATTAAACAGCTTAAAGCTTAACGATAGGGTGGTAATTGAAGATAAACGTTACTTAATAAACGACTACAAAACAAATTTAACAACTGGTATGGTAAACCTTACTTTGTTGGAAGATTTTAGAACGATATTGCAACCGCTTATTTTCAATATGCCAGAAAGCGCGATTTGTTTTGAAGCAATGATTTTTATTCCAAACGATGCGAATTCTTTTGAGTTAACAACTGAAACCGCAGGAGTAACGATAACACCCGACAACGCGAACGTAGATAGCTTAATTAATATCTGTATTCCAACAAGTGGCGAAATAACGATAACAACAGAAGACGAAATTGATCTAACAACCGAAGACGGCGAAGTTTTAATAACGGAAGATTCAGGAGCTTCAACAATTACCATTTTGGTAACTTTTGACAATGGAACAACTAACGAAATAATAATAACGAGAAATGCTTAGACTATTAATTGAATTACTAAGGGTAGATGAATTTACCGGAATAAGTGAAAACATTGATATTGCAAAAGGTCAATACAAATTAAACACTTCGGTAAGAGAAAGTTGGAAACAAGCAAAAAGAAAATACATAGCTAATAATACTTATAATGGCAGAAAAGAAAGTAATTGAAATCGATATTGAGTCTAATTTAGGTTCGTTAAAATCGCAATTAAGGGAAGCACAAGCAGAAGTCGTAAAGTTAAGTGATACGTTTGGAGCGACTTCAAAAGAAGCGGCGGAAGCTGCAAAGAAAGCGGCGGAATTAAAAGATAGAATTGGAGATGCGAAAGCGTTAACAGATGCTTTTAATCCAGATGCTAAATTCAATGCGCTATCAACTTCGATAGGAGGAGTTTTAAACGGCTTTCAAGCTTACGAGGGTGCGTTGGGTTTAATCGGAGTTGAAAGCGAAGATTTGCAAAAAACTTTGTTGAAAGTTCAAAGCGCAATGGCTTTTACGCAAGGAATAAACGGGGTTTTAGAATCAAAAGATAGTTTTATAAATTTAGGTTCTGCAATAAAAAATTCATCTATTGTTCAAAAAGCTTACAATTTTGTTGTTTACGGAACTACAACAGCAACAACAGCGCAAACGATAGCAACAAATATTCAAACAGGCGCAACAACAGCAACAACAACGGCGACTAAAATATTAAGAATTGCAATGTTATCTTTGCCGATTCTAGCTATTGTTGCAGGGCTTGCAGCTTTAGCAGGTGCAATGGGTTTATTTGGAGATGAAACAGAAACAGCCGAAGAAAATCAAGCTAAATTAGATAAACAATTAGCCAAAACAACAACTGAAATAGACAGGCAAAAAACAGCAAGTGAAAAATCTGCTGAATTTATGGACGCTTTAAATAAAGAGGAAATAATTAATGCAAAAAATCGTGGTGCAAGTGAAAAGGAATTAACTAAAATAAAAAACGAACAAACAAAAGAACGTTTAAAAGATTTAAAACAAGAATACGACGAAGCAACAAAGTTTATGTTAAAAACGAGTAAAACGTTTACGGACAGAAAACAAATTGAAGCAGCCGAAGAATTGTTTAATCAAGCTTTTAAAAAATATAATGATTTCAGATTAGAGGTTGAAGGAAATACAGCCGATGAAGTTTATAATAAAAGAAAAGATGCAATTGATAAAGCAAATGAATTAAGAAATTCAGAACTTGAAAAAATAAAGGAATTAAACAGAACGGCAAAAGAACAAAACGATGCACGTTTAAGAACGGAACAAGAACAAGAGGAGTTTTTAATTAATGATAAATATAAATCACAAATAGCATTATTTAAAAAGAACGGGAAAGACACTAAAGAACTTGAAATTGCAAAACTTAATGAAATTAACGATGTTCGTTTAAAATACCAAACAATTGCAGACGATGCGGAAAAGGAACGTAAACAAAAAGAGCTTAACTTAATTAACGAAGCTAATAAATTAAAGAAACAAGCAGAAATTGATTACCTTAATGAAATTGAAGCAATACAAGAACAAAACTTTCAAAATGGTTTAATAGAACAACAAAAAGAAATACAAACAGTTAATGATAAATATTTCAGACTTGAAGAACTTGCAAAAGGTAACGCAGAACAATTAGCAATAATTGAAAAAGCTAAAACAGATGAATTATCAGTTATTAATGAAAAATATAATAAAGAAGAAGTAGGTCGACAAAACAGCCTTAGACAAAGCCGTTTACAAATGACAGCGGACGCCTTTAGTGCTATTGGTGATTTGGTTGGTAGTTTTAATACTAAAAACGACAAAGATGCACGTAAACAATTCCAAATACAAAAAGCTTTTAATTTAGGTGCGGCGATTACAAACACAGCGATGGCGGTAACTGGTGCGTTAACGGCAGGTGGAAATCCAATTAAGTTGGCAACGGGTGCGCAATTTGTTGAAGCAGGAATAGCGGCTACGGTCGGACTTGCAAACGTTGCTAAAATTGCAAGTACAAAATTTGGTGGTGAAGGTGGCGGTGGTGGTGGCGGTGGTGATGTACCAACGGCAGGATTCAACCCTTCGTTTAACGTTGTTGGAAATAGTGGAATTAATCAATTAGCAGGAATACAACAGCAACCTGTTAAAGCTTACATTACAACGGGCGAAGTGTCAACAGCGTTGAGTTTAGAACGAAATACACTACAAAAAACAACTTTTTAATTATAAGATTATGGAAAGAAAAGTAATTGAAATGCTTATCAATGATTTGGAAGACGAAGTTTTCGCGATTTCAGTTGTTACAAAACCAGCAATTGAGGAAAATTTTATTGCACTTTCAGAACACGAAATCGAGTTGAAAACAATTGACGAAGATAAGCGAATTTTAATAGGTGCGGTTTTAGTTCCTGAAAAGGAAATATTAAGAGTTGATGCAAAAAATAATCCTTACTATATCAAATTTTCAGCTGAAACAATTAAGGTTTCAAGTGAATTGTTTTTAATGCGTTCAAAACAAAATAACGTAACGTTACAGCACGCTAAAAAGCTTGACGATATGTCAGTTGTTGAAAGTTGGATTGTAGAAGATAGCAAGGTTGATAAAAGCGCTTTGTATGGTTTTGATTATCCAAAAGGAACGTGGGTTGCAATGATGAAAGTTAACAACGACGATGTTTGGGAGCAAGTGAAAAGTGGTGCGATTAAAGGGTTTTCAATCGAGGGTAAATTTAGCGATAATACGAAGCTTTCGGAATTGGATTTATTAGAACAAATTAAGCAATTATTAAAACAAATATAAAATAATTTCAAGAACAAAAAACACAACAAAAAACAAATTATTAATTATCTAAATATGAAAGAAAAAACAATTTTAAACAAGCTCAAAGTACTTTTAGGAATGGAAGTAAAATTAGAGCAAATGAAATTAGTTGACGGTATTACAGTTATTCAAGCGGATTCTTTTGAGCCTGAAATGGAAGTAATGATTGTTACAGCAGACGAGCAAATGATTCCTTTGCCAGTTGGCGAATATGAATTGGAAGATGGTCGTATGTTAATCGTTACAATGGAGGGAATAATTTCCGAAGTTAAAGAAATGCCTACCGAAGAAGAAGTTGCACCTACAGAACAAGTTGCACCTGAAGTTCCTGTTGAAGCGTCTACAGAACCAACAGCACCGACGCCAACAGCTAAGAAAGTTATTGAAACGTCAACTAAAGAAATGCATTTTTCAGCGGTTGATTTTGAAAACTTACAAACTGAAAATAACGAATTGAAAACTAAGGTTGCGGAATTAGAAGTTAAACTTTCAGAAACGCAAATTAAACCAATAACGTTTAATCCTGAAACACAAAACAAAACACAAATCGACCTATCAAAAACG
>Ga0209296_1000981_pt1 | contig 23227 bp, 32 predicted proteins | sample S_130206_EF_Meta_FD_187319 | JGI IMG/M metagenome (GOLD analysis project Ga0209296, IMG submission 187319) | Freshwater microbial communities from Lake Simoncouche, Canada to study carbon cycling - S_130206_EF_MetaG (SPAdes) (version 2) | ecosystem: Environmental > Aquatic > Freshwater > Lake ...
GGGGGTGGTATGGATTATATTGAAGATGGCATGCAAAGGTACTTGCCCTATGCAGAAAAAGAAATGATAGGCCATGATGGAACTGTATTACATAGGATTGCAGGATTAAGAGAATATGTTAAAGGCGAATATAGGATTACATTGCAGGGGCATTTAATACGCATTGATGGCGTATTGACTATGTTTTGGTAATTGGCTTTTTAATAATGTGAATCTCTGGAATATCATTATAAGCAATTAAAGTAATTTTATCTTTTCTTCCATTTCTTTGGTATAAACTATAAAGCGCTTTACCTTTCTTATATCCGTTCCTAACGAGTTGCTGGGTTGTCCAATCAAATAAAAAATTTCTTGCTATGATCCACCACTCATTAACTCTTTCAAATACAATATAATCAGCTTCACCTTGTAGCCAACCTTTATTACCAATTACATTTACACCTTCAACCCAAGTAACATTATCTTGAAAGTCATTGTCTGATCTATTAATTTTTTTTAAGCCCTTAACATCAAACTTATATTCCTTACCATTAAAAAATCCTTTAACATCCCAATGCTCAAACATATCTTGTTCTTTGCTTGCCCAGGTAATATTTTGTAGATGAGCTTCAGCAAATCTTTCTTCTGCTTTAAAACCACGATCATAATCTGACTGATATTTCATATTATAAAAAGCTATAAGCAATTACGCTTAGCTTAATCAAGCCATACAAAAAATACATAATGGTTATTACAATGATAGCTTCTAATATTGCTTGCAGTCTATTCACTTTTTACTCTTTTTTAGTTGTCTTACTATCTTAAACTTCTTTTCATTACTGTATTCATTCCAATAAGTAATGTCATGCTTAGATCTACCGCATCCAACACAGTGATTATTTTCTAGCTTACAAATTTTAATACAAGGCGACTGAACCTCACTCTTCATAGTGATCTTCGGGCATATACTTTACATCATATTTAATATCATGAAGATTATCGGTATCAGTTTCATAATGCATACCTTCTCTTAACTGTTTTTTCTTTTTCCATATGCGGTCATAAGACTCTTCAAATGCTTCTCTATTTGTAGGTCTTTGCTTACTACCTTTTCCTGCTTCACTTGCCATACTATTTCCTTACACACATAATAACAGGGGTTATCCCTGGCCGTTTAACATTGTCATACTTTTCTATTATAGCTGTTTTTGCGTTCTCACAAGTAAGTTGAGAGTCAAAATTTACACTATAAGTTTCAACAGACATATTGCCAAACATAATTACAATCATTACATATGCCATTTATTTACTCCTTCAATATCTTATCTATTTTGTCTCTAATAATATCAACTTCAAAAGAGTGTAATTCGCTTTTGTTATACACAAAACCCAATAACCACCAAATAAATTCTTTTTCATTCATGTTATACCAACTTTCCTATCCATTTACCATTTTCATTAAGCATCATAGGCATAAGTTTTGGTTGACCATTAATAATCATACCGCAACCTACAATGAATCTAGTCTTAAAGTTCTTTGCGTATTGAAATGCCATAGACTTCTGATTAATCAAACAACCTACCTGCATGCCCCAGACTAACTGATCTGGATTAGAGTAATAGCCTATGCTGAACTTGGTATGGTAGTGGCCCTGCACAGTGTGCATGCCGTATTGCATAGCTACTTTAAGCACATCAGCAGATAGTCCGTGCGTAAAAAAGCAACGTGAATTATCTGAAAGTGTAACTGTATGATCTTCTACCCATTGCCATCCTTTACCTACACCAAGATAATCATTGTAGTCTTTGAGGTATCCTTTAGGAACACCATGTTTTAAAGCACGTCTAAACAACATTGATGAATGGTTAGAATGAACCAATGTCATCTTAGGAAATATCTTTTCAAGTGTTTGAATATAAGATATGGAGGCTGCTAATTCATGGCCTGCTGAATAAAGATCAGGATCAGAATCATGCATAGACATAGCATGACAGTCTAATTCATCACCTATATTAACTATATGATCTGGCTTGTATTTGGTTTTAAGAGCTTTAAGAAAAGCAAAAGCATCTGGATGATGGTAAGGTATATGCAAGTCCGATATTACTAATACTGATTTATATTTCATTGTGTTCCCCCGTAAGTTTATAGTTCTTTCCTATCAAATCCATATAAGGCATTGAATTGAAACATCATCTTTCTAAATGTCTTATCGTGTTTATCATAATGTGTTTTTCCATCTAAGTAAAGTTTTAGATGAACCATCTCATGTGCAACAGTTCTCATCATGTTGACATAAGTTTCTTGGTGGTGTGTGCTGATTCTCATAACCATAGGCTCTACATCAAACTCACCACAAATTGTTGGGTCTGTATTGCTTTCGAATATTATTTTGTGCGGAGCTGGAAGATTCCAGTCATTGAAGGGAGGCATTTTTCTCAACATATCATAAGTGATTTTAATAGTATGATCGTTGATGAGCCTTGTGGTCATGTTAAAGTCCTAAGTTAGCTTCTACTAGTAATTTACTATCGTACTTCTTTACTGCGGTAAACTTTTCAGCTTTATCATCACATCTATATAAAGGAGTTAAAGTAATATTGTGGAGTTTTGTTTTGATTTCATTCTTAAATGAAATTTCAGAAGGCTTGAATGGTGTTACAAAGCTTTTGACTAAATTATGTTCATGGTCAAATTCTTCATAGACCCATGCATATGGTTGTTTGCCAGCGTTAATCATCATGTAATCCTTCCATAGCTATCCTGCTTACAAAACTACAAGAGGCTCTAAATGCTACAAATATTATTGCAATAGGAATCATACATATCCCTAAAAATCCTACCAACAAACCAAATTGTGTTTTCATTTAACCTCCAAATGTTCTTTTTCAAACAACCAACCTATAGTCTTTCTATGGGCATCTTCCCACATATCGACTCTTTCTTCTCTTGTCAACTTGCTTCCTTGATCAAGATTAGAATGACATTTATAACACATTGCGGCAATTCTGTAATCATTTGATTTCATGGAGGTGGATTTACCATCCCTCATTTGATTTGAATGCGCTGCAACAACTGTGCCATCTTCAATCCCACAAACCTGACAGGGAGATTCTCTTACTATAACCAATAGCTTCTTATTCCTATACAATCCCATGTGCTTTTTCTACTGATCTTATTAGGGTAACAATATCTGTCAATCCATCATTGTCACCTATATTCCATTTGTTCTGTACAAGAAGATCTGAGATCTGTTCTGGAGTTAAAGGCTTTATAACTTTAGGTAATTTATCCATATCTTCAGATGTAAGCTTTTGTTCCATCCATTGTTTATAGTTTTCCATTAGTGCATTCTCCTACGCATAGCGCTTTCTAAAATTTTAATCTTGCTTTCTAATTTACCAATCTTAACATTAGTGGCTTTTGTTTCTTTGTTATGCTCTGCAATCTTTTTACCTAAAGACTCTAAACACTTTCCCATACGGATGCCAAGTTGTTTGTCTAGTGTATATACTTCTTCAGCTATTTTTATGAGTTCTTGGAACATGTAACTCCTTATTTGGTTTAATCATTTTGCTCAAACACAAAGCACATTTAAATCGTTTGATATTTTTAGTTGCTGTTTGAACCATCTTGCCTGTTTCGGCCAATCTAAATGAAAGGCATGATGAGCAGTATCTTTGACCACTCATTTCCTAGTTCTTCTTTTGATTGCTGGAAGGCCAATTACTTTCTCATCTTCCATCATAGCTTTAGCCATAGCCTTAGCATCTTCAGGGATCTTATGTATGGGATTGCCACGAATGAGATAACCCATCATGGCAAGTCCAGCATACAGTGATTCCATATATTCTTTTTCGTTATCTGTCATTTGCTTATCTCCAATGTTTTAATGTCAGAGATTAAATTATCAGCAATCAGTATGCCATGAACAGATATAGTAATAGCGCTTTCATTGGTATTGATAACCTTAACTGTATCTTTAAGCGCTTTGTTATAACCGCTATTGTATGCAGTATTGCCATCAATAATCATTTGAATTGCATTACGTATAAGCTCAGAGGCTTTACGATCACGTGCTAATAACTTTAACTTCTTATGTAAGTCACTAGGCAAATAGACTGAATACGGTACTAGCTTATTGGTTTCCATGCAGTATATTCCCTATATAAAGCGTCAAGTTTATTTTGAGCTTCAATGTTAGTTTTAAGTTGAGATCTTGATTCTAAATCCAGATAAAACCTTAGCCATTGTGTAACGGTCTCATAGTCTTTGGTAGATATCTCACTCTTGGAGTATAGATATTCCCAGAACTTTGGATCACGACACAACATACCAGATATTCTTATAGCTCGATCAGCAGAGAACTCGTCTTGACGATCAATTGGAGCCTCATGATTGTCTAACCTAACCATCACCACTTGATATCTAGCACCGACAAAATCCCTAAGTAAACTCTCAGGGATGTCGTCAGGATGCATAGAAAGCGTTAGAACATATCCAGTTTTATCTTGTTTAAGTGCGACCTTAACACCTTCAAACTGAATGGTTTCCATTAAGCCTCCCAAGGATTCTTGCCAGCTTCTGTTTTAGGAGGTGTAGGTTCTGATACTGCTATACCTAAGAAACCTTCGCCTGTATCATTGTTTTGCTTATTCCATGCAGATAGTCTTAACTGAATAAGAGGTTTATCTTTATGTTTAGTAAGTAAGTCAATTAATAGATTGCGATCTACATGAATGTTGCCCGTAAGATCAGGTTTCTTTTCATTGTCTTTGTATCTGTTCTTTCCTAGCGAACCGCTATTTGCTCTTTGCTCAGCCATTTAAGGTCTCCTCTTTAGTTGTTGGTGGTACTTGTGGTTCTGCTTGTTCTTTAATTTTTTGAATTAAAGTCCATGCGCCTGTCTTAGTAGGTAGTTCTGCTAAAACTCCCATTAAGAATCCTGTTTCTTCTTGAGTTAGTTCAAGTTTGATATTCATACTGCTTCCTTTTCTAGTTTTGTTTTTACTTCTGTAAACTTATTCATAAGGGCTTTAAATTCGTCTGGAGACTCATCCTTTAATCTGTCATAAGAAACTTTGTTTACTTTGAAAGTGTTCATAAGTGTTGCAACATTTTCACAGAATAAAAACTTTGCTTCCGTTCCAGATATAAGATCGTTTCTCCACACAGTAGGATCGTTTGGATCCTCCTTACAAACAATCAGATCATTTTGCCATGTTTCTTTTTTATCTACAGAAATTGGACTTGTTACTGTAGACTTAGCTTTTTTTGGTTCATCTTTACCAGTGATAGCATCAAGAGAGTCGTGTTCAACTATCTCCATAGCCGCCACCCAAAGATAGCGTCTTAAATAGGTCTGCACCGCCCCTAAATTTTGAATTGCATGACAGCCTTTTAATTCAGCTGTAGACATTGGAGACTTGAATTCAATCTTATCTTCTGGTTTATCAACATCTACAATCGTTAAAATAGCAATGTCAGTGTAGAAAGTAATAGCTCCACACAATCCTTTTTCTGTAAATATAGTTTGAATGGTAGGCAAGAAGTCACCTAATTCAAAGTATTCAAATCCAGCAAATTTATTCCTGCCAGACTTCTTTAAAGGCCTAGATTGAAGATCAATCCTTGCCTCTTGTAGCTTTTTATATACACTCATATACTGCCTTTCTCTAGGTTGTTTAATCTTTCTAATTCAGCTTTCGCATAGAATAAAATCTTCTTTATATCTCTAATCTCTGGGCTATGAGCCACTTCACCATATCTATAGCAAGCTCTAAATATTTCACCAATCTGTGCATTCATATTCTTAGCACTAATTAAATCTTGTAGTTCTGTTGCACCATCAGGTAGTTCATAGTAAAGCGCAGTTGAACCATCTGACTGTATCTTATCATCATATTCTTCATACTCTTCTGTATTCCAATTCCATCTCTTAGCCATTCTGTGCCCCCGTATATTCTTTATATTGCTTACACCATCTATTAACCAAACAATAATCTTTACACCTTGTTCTATCACCTTTTCTAACTTGTATCTCATAACCCTTACCTAATTCGTTTAATGCTGCGTCAGCTAACTCTGCTGTTTCATGAAGTGACTTGGCTCTTGTATTACCTACTTTAATGACCGCCCATACAGGTGGCTTTTCCCACATCTCTTGAGGTGTGCATTCAGGTAATTCAGCTTCGGTCTCTAAGGCAAACTCAGCGGCACTATGTTTAGCAATACGGCCTTTGATAAAAGTTTCTTGCTCTTCAAATGTCCATAGTGGAATATTAACAATAGCTACGTTACGTTGTGGATACTCAGGCTTGCGTTCAGCTTCACGCTTTGACCAATCTTTCAAGATACCAACAATCTGTAATGACTTAATAGGCACTTGTTTATTCTTTTGAACTAACCATGCATAGATGTTAAGTTGTTGTTCCCATTCAGGCTTATCATTCATTACCGCCCAAACAGAGGTTGTCTTATAGTCTTTAATATGGATGCCATCAGGATCTACCACTTGAAGATCAATTGCACCTGATACATGCCAACCATCCACCTCAGCAAAAAAACGTTGTTCAACCAAGTTATGTTCATCTGCACCTTTTTCAAGCACGTTATGAACTGCTGACCCAAAGATAGACCAAATCATATCTGATACATCTTGTTCTAACTCATCATCATACTTCTTTAATAGCGTTACAATCTTAGGACTATTAAGTAAGCTTGTTGCCGATATATGAGCCTTACCTTTTGAGTAGCTAGGATTCTTAGCTATATTCTCAAATGGCTTAGGTAGGTTGAACTGATTTGTTATCTTCATAATTATTCCCTTTTTTTAAATACCTCATAACTAAATCGTCTATATTCTTATAAAAATACCACTGATCTTTTCCTATGCATCTCCATTTTTTATGAGGACTAATTAAAAACCTTTCCTCAACAATATACCCCATACGATTTGGATATATTTTATTTTCTGGGTAATGCTTGAGTAACTCTGCTTTACATTCATACCAATTAAGATCATTGTTATAGTTTTCTCTTCTCCAATGATTTTTAGCCATGCTAAGCCTCACAATTTCCACTAGGGCACATGTTAGTATTTAGCATAGCTTCTTCTAATTCATCAAATGCTTTGTCTGTAGCAATAACATCTACTGCCTTACATACATCATTTAATATATCGTAATCCACTTCTAAACATCTGACTTTAGTTTCTAAGCCACGATCTCTAGCATGGTCAGCTGTGATAGATGTAATAAATTCTGTTGGTTCAAAGCCATCCTTAATAAGATCATTGTATTTTTGATCTGTCATTAGGTGCTCTGTAATTGATATAAATCTTTTCATTTGTCCCTCCATAATTGTTGACATTCAGTTTGAGTGTGCGTTTTTATACAATCATTCATAAAGGTTTCTTGTTTATCTGCATAGCCAAACATAAGACATATAGCTTGAATCACTGCTGTTAAAACTTGCATTACACATACCCTCGTATATAATGAAACTGAATATTGGCATATAATAAAATACATGTCAATAGGTTGTACCTATATTAATTCATCTGCTATAATAACGCTTATGAAAACAATAAAACTAAAATTACCATACCCTCCTACCGTAAATCATTATTGGGGACAACTTGGATCTAAGAAGTTTTTAGGAAAGAAGGGAAAAGAGTTTAGAGAAGCTGTGTTTTTATGCTCTTTAAACGCACGCCAAGGGGCCTTAAACGAACGATTGCACATGGAGGTATACCTGTACCCTCCAGACAAAAGAAAACGTGATGTAGATAACATTTTAAAGCCTTTGTTGGATGCCTTAGAACATGCCAATGTATATGAGAATGACTCTCAAATAGATAAGCTATGTGTTACTCGAATGGAAGTAGCTAAGGAAGGGTATTGCGAAGTAACAATATCAGAGATTAATCAGGACGTGCAGCCTTAACCTGATCGTTAAATTTTTTCATTTTCAGTGCTTTTCTAGCCTCAATAGCTTGGATACGCTCTTTAGGGAAGCCTTTCTCTATAAATAAACGTTTTTGTTTATTAAGCGCATTGATTTCATTCTCAACAGAATTAGCTTTTCTCCATAATCTTGCGTCTGGATTATCCTTCATATACTCTGCAACATTTTCTTTGTTCTTTTTACGACCCTTAATTTCATTTTCATGATCTGTCATGCGTGTAACATTAGAATAAAATGTTTGAGCAGTAGCGGCTTGTGATCCTGTTTCACCTACAAAACGACCAACAACAGGTCTCTGATAGGCTGGAATTTCTTCCCCAGTAAATACAGATCCAACAGCTTTTCCAGCTTTAGTCACTTCACGATATAATCCACCACCTACTTGACCAGCTAAGAAATCAACATCATCTCCTGTAGGGCTTATATATCCTTTTTGATATTTAGTGCCTCCAGATGCAAGGTTTAAGAATTCAGCTAATCCTTTTCCTATGGCTGTTGATGTGTCTCTAGACCTTGTATATCCTGGCGTAGGTGCAGTAGCACGATCTTGGCGTGATATAGGCCTGCCAAATGCATCTTTATTTTCACCTAACGCAACCAATGGGTCTAGTACAGTGGGCGCAATTGTTTGCATTGAGAACCCAGTGCTACCTAATGGATTGAATGAATTCATAAGAGATGATGTAAGTGATGTAACATGTTTACCTGGATCACGGCCACCGTGCAACATAAAGTCCATAACAATGCGACCTGAATTTGGTAATATGTTGTAACCTAATGGATAAGGTATGGTTATATAAGTTCCATCAGGTAATGGCACAATAAAGTTCTTTTCACGAACAAACTCTGGTGGATCATCATCACCATATCCAGCAGATGCCAACATAACAGCTTGTACCATGCCAGTTAAGATACCACCGCCTATAATCATCTTGCCTTTAGGACCTTTAATTGTTTGATAAATACGTTCAGTGCCTTGAATAGATGCATTGAAGAATGCATAAAGCGCATTGACCTGAGCCGTCCATGCACCCTTCTTATCAAAGTTAACTGTTAAGTTCTTAGCAATGATTGCTGCTTTTTGTTTTGATAAGCCTTTGTCAAGAGCTACCTTATATGCAGATAAACGAATAGCATTTTCCATGACATCATTAAAGTCAGTCAGCCCGCCAACAACAGAATAGAATGCCTTCTTAGTATTTCCATCTTTGAATTGAGAAAGCGTATGCTCAATGATTTGCATTTCTTCTTGATTGCGAATCAATGAATCACGGTATCCAGTTTGAAATCCTGCTTCACGAGCTTCTTGATATAGTTTTGCCCATGGACCTTCTGATGGAGCAACTCCTTTTCGTTCTGCACGGTGAACATTCAAGATACCACCCATAGCTTTATAAGCGCCAGCAAGAACCTTTGCTTGTTCTCCAGCTATTTCTGTATTAGTTAAATTAAGTAATGCTCCACCAACGTCACGGATAAAGTTAACAATACCAAATACTGGATTGTATTGCGTATTAACGTTCTTAAACCAACGAGTAAATTTTCCAGCGATACTTTCAATAAAGCCTAAATTCTCTATATCTAGATTCTTTAATGATTGAACCATGCGTAATGCTCTTGGATCATTCTTATTGAAAAATATATATCTATCTTTGCCATTGATACGAACAGGGAATACGTAATCCTTGTAACGTGCCATGACATTTACTTTAGAGGCTACAACTTCCTTGCTTTGATTAACTGGCAAACCTGAATCAAAATCAAAATCTTCATCTGGCCCTACACCACCTTCTGCTTCCCTAATCTTTTTTAGATATCGCTCTTTAGGTTCTGCCATAAGATTATTAATAACAACTTCAGGATCGGGAATACCCATACGTCTTAATTCAGCAATCGCTTGCGATTTATTTCTAATGGCATCTGGATTAATAGGCAACCAAAATTTTGAGTTAGGGTTTTGTAAAGCAAGACCATAAAGTGCACGGCCTACTCTAATCTTTTCACCACGAATTAAAGCACGTTCACGTTGAGCAATGATGTTACTTAATATATCTTGGACATCTTTTGTAGATCCTTTTGCACGCTGACTAAAATCACCACGTACACTAAACCCTTGTCCAGCTCCACTCAATCCAGATGGCTTACCTATTTCGTCTTCAACTCTAAATAATGGCACATAATATTTGTATGTTTTATTCCACTGATCAATAGTTTCTTTTGATTCAGCACCAGAGTTAATTAAGATTTGCTGAGTGCCTTTAATCATTTGATCAAACTTTTCAGCAATATTTTCTAACGTTTGTTTTTTAGCTGTGTCTAAACCTGCTAGGTAAGCTCTTGCATTATCTGTAGATATACCAGAGCCTATATTAAGAAGTTCACTTGGGTCGGTTCTTCCAGTTTCTGGATTATAAGTACCAGGATTAATTTTATTGATTTGATTATTTCGCTCTTCTGCATGACGGTTATGCAAGTAAGTACGAATTTCTTCAGGGCTAATGCCTAAACGTTCAATCTCTTTAATGATAGGTAATAGCTCTTTAAGAAGGAAGTTACGAATACCAGTTGCTGTCCTACCATGATAGAGCTGTTCTTTTTCATAAACATTCCATGTGTCTTCAATGTTACCAATAGCTTCTTGAACACGCTTAGTATCAATCTGTTTGTTTTGAAGTCTATATAACCATTCATCTATTTTAGATTCTGCAGGGCCATGCCATTGAGGTAATACTTCTTGACCTCTAATGTTAAGTGGTGGTCGTTCTGAATATTTAATATTAGATTCACGTAGCATTCCTTTTAATTCTGTTTCATGTGTTCTATTAATAGGAATAATATTTTTTACTATAGCCTCAACTCCACCTTCATATTGTGGAATTAATTTAGCTACACGAATTATTTCTCTATTTACTTGTCCGCCACCTTCAGGCATTAACACTACTGGAATTTTTTCAACTCCAGCACGTTTTAATAAAATAGCTCTATGCCTTCCTTCATGTCCATTAACTTTAATTGCATTATGTGCTGTGTCAACTTCTCCACCCCATTGACCTTCTACCTCATATGTCCTTGGGCCTTTTAGTTTTATATACATAGGAAGATCATAGTCTTTCATTGTATCTATATTTAAGGGTCCAAGTTCGCTAGCTTCTTTTTCCAGTGTTGCCATCATTTCTTCATTGGTAGTTAATCCCAAAAATTCATCTGGCGTCATCATTACTGCATATTCTCTTGCATATTTTTCAGAATTTGCGCCATAATATGTACCATATTTTATTAATTTTTCTACTCGATCATTTGTCCATCCAGCTATCTTCTTAACTTTTTCTATAATCTGAGAAGCTAAAATCTTGTCTGATGTTTGAATGTTTTGTGGATTGATTTTTGTAGACGCTGCACTTCTTAAAGATGCGCTTACTAAATCCTTAACCTCGGATAAAGAAAGATTTTTAATGATGTTGTTTTTAATTAAGAATGTTTTAACTGCCTGAACAATACGTTTCCACAAGTTATGTGTAGGCGCAGTCTCTCCTAAATGAGCTAATACTTCTTCCAGGAATGCAGGTATAGTTTTTTCATCTTCTAATAATTTTGCATAGGACTCTGTTTGTGATACTGTACTCCATGCATCTTGCACTGCTTTATCTGTGAGTCGTAGTTTAAGTATATTAGCTAGTAAATTTTTATAAGCGGTTTCACCAAGCATTTTTTTCATACCATAGTGAACGCCAACTTCATGAAGTATAATAGGCCTAAGTTCATCAGGCGTTACACGATCTGTAATAATATAAGATGTGTCTGTTACAGGATCATAAAATGCACGTGTATTTGGAGATATTTGAGCAAGTAGTTTTGCATCTAAATCATTTGCAGTTGAAACAAGTTTAAGTTTTTTACTATCAAGTAGCTTTTGCCCTTCTTTACCTAATACTTTTCTAATGATAGCATCAGCATCTTTTGGATTAGTAGATCCTTCAATCTTGCCTTCGGACATAAAGATCTTATCTTGAATTTCAGCAGCCGCAACTCTTGCTGCCTCATTAGGATCCATCTGTTGTTTAGCTAAGTTCTTTTCATATACCATGTTTTCATGTTGAAGCTTAGCCATCTCATAGTCATAATGATGAACCTTTTCACCAGTCTTCATCAGATCTGAAATATAGTTATACCCTGGACGTGCATCATAAAGACCATCAGGCGGAGTAGCGGTAGTTCTAATATCTGGTGGTAAGTAATCATCAAGCAAACCATCTTTAACCATAGTTAATAGATCACCACCATTGTCTTTAAATACGTGGTCATAACCTTCAACCTTACCAGTCTCTCCAAGCATATCTCTTTTTTCTGTTTTGGCAATACCTTTTAATTGAACTAACCTTGCAGAAAGTGTTTGTGTTGGGGGAACTTTAAACTTCTCTTCACGAATCTCACGCTTAAGTTGTTTGTCTTTTTCAGCTTCTTGGGCAGCTAAGTTTTGCTGTAAGGCTTCAGCAGATTGTTTAGCAAGTTTTGCAGCGTCTGCTTCAGTGATAAGTCGGCCACCTACTGGAGTAAATTGCTTTTCTTCTTCAGTAATAATTCCTGTAGGTTCTTCTGCTGTTTTTGTTTCTACAGCTGGAACATTGTCTTCTTGAAATTGATCTGCAGTAAGCTCAATGTCTTTACCAGCTAACTCATCAAGCATGGCTTGAGTATCGTGTGATGTGTCTTGAACTTTAGATGTTGTTTGTGGGGCTGTATCTGGAGTTGATACTGATGTAGTTGCAACCTGTGGTTCACCAATAGAAATGCCATAAGTATTAGCAATAGCTGAAGCATTGTTAATATTTTGTTTTAGAAATTCGTATTCAGCTTTTTCTTGTTCACTTATAACTTGAGGTGGCTGACCTTCCATAACCTTAGGTTGGCCATCTGGACCAACGCCTTCTACATCAGGCGTGCCATTCATTTTTGTTTCTATTTCATCTATTCTTTTTTGGGCTAATGTAATTACCTGATCTTCAGGCATAACATTAATAGGCGTTGGGGCTGGAACAGGAGCTGTTGTTTCCGTTGTGTCTGGCTTTGGGTTTAATACATCAAGTACTTTATCAATCTGCTTATCTTCGTATTTTGTTTTAACTTTTTCGTAAGCATGGCCTGGGATAGCTAATGCACCACCTAATACTGCACCGCCTATGAAGTTCTCAAAGTATTCTTTTCTTGCTTGTGGATCTGTTAAGTTAAGACCAGCTTGTAGCCTTTCAAATATTTGTTGACCAGACTCAGTTAATCCTTCAACACCCATAACTTTACCAGTTTTAAGTGTGTATTCACCAGCCGTTTTTAATAGGCTTTTCTTAACAACATCTTCAGCAATGTCTTTAGATACATCTAATCCAGCTTTTGCAAAGATATTGCGTATACCAGGAATAAATTTAAAGCCCACAACATCTAATGCAGTTTGAGGAATAGCTGCAGCACCAGCTTTAAGTAAGCTTGCTTCTTCTAATGATTTGCCTTCATCAACCTGACGGCCTAAGTTACTACCTACAAATTGACCATAAGAAATACCAGCGCCTGTAAGGCCAGCTGTAGTAAGTCCTAATGCTCCAGCACCTACAGCAGCTTCTGGAAGCAAAGCAACTGCACCAGCAGCGCCAAGTGGCGCAAGCATATATGCAGCAGATTGTCCTGCGGTTTCTTTAAGTTTTTCTAGGGGAGCTTCAGCCCAGCTTTTTTCTGTGGGCTTAAATGCTTGTTCTGATTCAATTTGCTTTTCTTTTAGATACTGTTCTGCCTTATCTTTGTCCATCAAGCCAAGTTTAGCTGCAGTAAGAGCAGCCTCACCTTTTAGTCTAGCTGCGCTTGACTTAAAACCACCTGTAAACCCTGTGTCAGGTTCAACAGCTGGCTTTAGAGCATCTTCAAAAGAAAATGCGCCAGATGTAGTTGTGTCAGAGGGCTTTAAGGCCTCTTCAAAGGAAAATGGTTTTGTCATTTTTTATTGTACAGGTATAAACTGTTTACCATCCCACTTAGCTAAACCTTTAGAGGTCTGATATATTTGACCTACTATAGCGTCTTTTGGAGTGGATGGCATTGGTAATGCTTTTGGTGCTGTTGACTGAGTTAAACCTAAGTATTTTGCAGCATCAGGGCTACTTGATAATGTTTGCACAGCCATTTTATTTGCAAGGTCATCAATTTGATCGTCAGTTAATTCTTGAGCACGATCTTTATTACCTCTATAAAGCTGCGTAGCATAATCTTTTTTAAGATCACCATATAGTTTAGTATATGCAAGCTTATTAGTATCATCTTTTTGTTGACTTAATAATTGAGCATTTAAACCAATCTGTTTCATCTGTAGCTCTTTGTTTTCTTTTGCTGTCTTAGCTGTTTGTAATACACCAGCTAATCCAAGTCTACGAGCTTCATCTGCTTTTTGTGCTTCAACAGCTTGCTCTAGCAATAGTTTAGTATCTGCTTGATTGAGACCCATTTGTTTACCCATATAATCAAGAGCCTCTGAACCAGCCTTGCCGATATTAGTTAGTGCGTATGGAGATGATCCAGACATCATGCCTAAGCCAAAACGAGTAAGCGCTTCTGATCCCATAGCTTTTTTACGGGCTGCCATATCTGCTTTAATTTGACTAATTTCATCTTTAGTCGCATCTTTAACTGTAGCTGTATTGTAAAGCTCTTTAATCATTTTAGACAAATCATCTGGCTCTTCTTTTGTTGCTAGAGAAGGAGCGCCTTTTTTATCTGTTTTAATAGCTTCTTTTTCTGCCTTTACTACTGGAGCTTCTTCTTTTGCTTTAGAAACAATAGATGGAATAGGTCTATCACCAATAAGAGCTCGTGTTGGATCGTTGTAATCATAGGATGCAGGTACATCTGTGCCTTGTGATAGTATGCTTCCTGATATTTCCTTACTAGGAATAGTTGTAGGAGCCTTTGAAGTGTTTCCTAAACTTCTCTTCATCTCTAGCAATGAATCTATCTTATCTGTATATTCTTTTTGTTTAGATTCCTTACTTGATCTTTCAGACTCTTTTACAGCTTTAAATGGATTAATGCCGTACTTAGCTCTTTCCTGTGCAAGCTCGCTAATTTGTGCATCAATATCTAATTCAGGTGTAGATGTATTAGCTGGAGTAATAGTTTTTTTGTAAATTGATCTCATTAAATCACCGAATTTACTAGATGTAGGTTCGGGTACTTCGCCTACATCAGCAAAAGCTAAAATACCACCGCCAGCCATTTGAACTGTATCACCAGTACCTATAGCATCTAAACCCATACGTGTTTGGGGTGCCATAGCCATTTGATCTGGAGAAGGCATAGGAGGTGTTTGTGGCATTCCTGGAGGCATTCCCTGTGGCATTCCTGATGGCATTTGTTGTTGATTAATTAAATTAGCAGCCAATGGATTAGCTTTTAAGTAAGCACGATCTTTCATTAAAGATTGAGCATAGATATCAGCCATCATAGATGATGCTGGGCTTTTTAATACGCCTTGTAATTGTTGATCAGAATAGCTCTTCATTGGAATAGCACTACCGCCAACTGCCATCTTTTTAACCTCTGTTAAGCCACCACGTTTTTGTGTAGCAGCATTATACATACCTAATGCACCAAGACCTGCTGTGCCAAGGCCTGCCAATTGAGATACTGCACTTGGAGGTGCTTGATACATTTGTGTAGAGCTTTGTTGCATTGGTAAACCACGAAGCATAGAGTTGAGCACACCCAATTGCATGAATGGATATTGTTGTTCTGTAGCGTAGTTTTGAATAGCTTGGTTGATAACGTTTTGTTGTTGTGTTTGTTGTTGCTGACCAAGTTGATTCTGAAGATTGTAGATACCTTGTTGAGCTTGTAATTGTTGACCACCAAGACCCGCCAGTTGATTAGCAGCAGCAAGTTGTTGTGCCAATGCACCAGCTTGGGCTTGTTGACCTTGAAGGCCTAAGTTAGCACCAAATTGTTGTGCTTGTTGTGCTTGACCAAAAGCATTGTTATATCCTTGACCAATCATTTGATTCATAGCTGTGCCCATGTTACGTCTGTTTTCAGCAGCCATAAGAGCTTCACGAGATCCACCAAAACCACCAGCACGAGTAGCAGCCGATTGTTGTTGTGCTCCAGTAATGTCATATTGTCTACGAGCTTCAGCTAGTTGAGGAGCTAAAGAAGCAGATAAATATGGATTCATATATGCACTAGTAGCATATGGGTTAGTGGCTTGTGATGCATAATTTGCACCAGCCATGCCCATTTGTGGTGATAGCGCACCTAATTGAGCGCCAGCGCCTAATGTTTGTCCTGTAGCTACACCATAGTTAGACGGAAGACTTAATCCAGCTGCTCCAGATTGAGCATAGCTTTGTAATGGGGAAAATCCAGCAACGTATTTAGTAGGATCTGTAGAATAAGGAACATACTTATTAAACGTACTTAGGTCTGAATTGTAGATTTGAGCCTGAGTAGCATTAAGCATATTCTCTACATATGGTTTAGCGTATTCTGGAATATTAGTTGTATAGTTGGTAGATTGAGTAGGTTGAGCTGAGCCACCGCCACCACCGCCTTTACCTTTATGGTATCCAGGATGTTGTAATACACCGATTCTAAATTTATTGTTAAACATAATTAATTGTCCACTGGTAATTCATAAAAAACAAACCTTGCCTTATATCCTTCAGCTTCCCAGAATTTCTTCCAACCTGGTCTACCGTAGGACTCCATTACTTCTACCCCATGATCCTTGCAGAATCTTAATAGTATTGGAAAGCCTACGACTCTCCAGCTATGAAAATCTTTACCGCCTACAAAATGCAACATCAAAACTCTTTTACGAGGATAATCATAAATCTCTGTAATCCAGAAACCTACAACACCTCTTTCATCAAACGCAATCCATAACTGTTGTGCTGGATTGTTAATAACACCTTGACGCATATCATCTGCAGTGTAACGTCCATATGTATACTTAGCGCACTTTTCTGCGTAAGCATTTATTTCTGGCCATGCACGATCAATATATTCTTTAGGTACTAAAGAGACTTCCATTAGATCTGTGTATTTTGATTCTGGTTGTTTTGCATCATAAATGATAATTGTTGTAACGCATCAGGCCCTGTAGTTCTTGGTGGAGGAGCAACGTTATTATTAGTATTGCCACCACCAGCAGATGTATTGCTTGATGTATAGTAATTACCATAAGGATTCCATTGTTGTCCCTGAGACCCACCATATGGATTATTATTTAAACCTTGGCGGCTAAACATTGATTCTTGTTGTTGTCCGTAAGGTATTCCAGTAAACGACCCTACAGAGCCCTGTGGCGCATATGGGTTTATATTCTGTTGGTTAAATACACCAGAGCTATACAGTCCAGCTAATATAGAAGCTATACCGCTATCGCTATTTACACCATTATTAAAAGCTTCTCCGCCTACATTTGAACGTGTAGGTTGTGAAGTATAATTTGCATAATCAGTACTATATGGATTTGATTGTGCGGGATTGTAAGTAAAATTATTTGATTGTTGAGGATTTTGATTGACAGCTTGTTGGACCATATTGGCCAAGAATCCACCTTTACCACCTGCTCCTACTCCTGTTCCTGCTCCCATGATTTTCCTATGCTGGTAATAATTTATATGATTTAGTATCTGCTGCTATATCTTTTGCTTTTCTACGCTTAGCCTTGACACGATCCATCATAGCATATAAACGTTTAGCGCCAGCATCTGTAGAGCCATTGCCTAATTCAGATACAATTCTTGCTGGAATAACAAATTCACCTTCAGCCAGTCTTGCCGCTTGTTTGCCGCCTATTGTAGCAGGTATTGAGTCAGAGACACCATCACCTGGTCCTTTTAATAAACGACCACCATCTGAATAATCACCTAAATGACCATCCATTAAACCACCACTTTTAGCTTCTGTAGCAATTTGTTGTTTAGCTTGAGCTTCTAGCATAGCTTGTCTTTGTGCTGCTGGAGTAAAGTCTAATGCACCTAAAGTGCCTACTGGCTGTAATCCAGTTGCTAAATCATCTTTTAAAGTTCTCTTCCTCATATCTTTCATCATCATATAAGCTCTTTGATCAGGACTTAAAGTTGCATATTCTTGTTCATATTGCATAATGCCTGGACCGCCCATAGCATCTCCTGGATCACGAGGAATGATTGGAGCAAATCCATCTACTGTAGGTGAAAGTAATTCAATGCCTTTATTCATAGTTTCCATAGAGCGTAACTGCTCTGCAACATCTACCTTACCTTTGGATTTATATCTATCAATACCCATTAATCCACCATCTGCTGAGCCATATGGCCTTGCTCTATAGTCTGGGTATTGTGCTGTGTAGTATGGGTTAGGTTGTGTTGGGAATGAACCTTTAAAATCTTTGCTTAATCGTTTTAAGCCAAACGGATTTTCTTCTTCTTTAGATCCTGGTATTGTTCCGTAATTTGGTTCTAATGCGGCCAATGCAAATGGTGATAAAGCCATAGCAGTATTAAAGCCTACACCTTTTCTAGATAAGAACTCCATTGGATTTGATTTAGCATAGTCTAATCCAGATGAAAAATTTTCCAAAGCTGTTGGTGGAGCGCTAAAAGAAGGAAATGCTGTTCCCTGAGGAAATGATGTTGCAGATGTTAAGGAGGGAGCAAAACTTTTCGCTTGATCAGCAGCGGCAGTTGATATATTAGGAACAAAGCCTTTAGCCTGATCTGCAATACTTGATACGCCTGATGGTGAAAATGATTGCCCCATAAATGATTTTACTGGGTCTACAGTAAATCCTCTACCTAATGTTTCTGAGAATGGCTCCATGGTACTTTTAAGAGCTGAATCAGCAGTTGCTTTAAAAGCCTCAGCACCCGTATCTACGCCTGTTTGAGCTAGCGTAGAAGCTCCAGCAATATCAGATGCTAATTTACCACCTGACCAAGCACCAAGTCCAGCCATAATACCTTGACCAATATCGCCTGAAAGAGCTGCAGTAGCTAAACCAATACCACCAGCAATAAGTAAGCCACTGCCTGGGAACGCTGCATTTAAAGCAAAGCCAGCAACAGTAGGTAGAATAGAGCTTAGGAAGCCAGCTTCAGGAAGTCCTGTTTTAGGATTAGTTGATAATGGTTTACCAACATGATCTAGCGATAGTTTATTAAGAGCACGTAGCTCGTCAGGGGTCATATGGACGAGTTTACTGTCCTGATTACGACCTTGGGATTCTAAATGCTTGGCGGCTAGTGCTAGACTCATAATTTCACCATAATGTTAATATTGACATTTTAAACTATTTCTACTAAAAATCATTGCTTTTTATCTCTTAAAGTGCTGAAACAAAGGTAATTGATCCTATTGCTGACGGGATAGCTGGCCTAGCGTATGGGCTAACTTGAGCAGCATCCGCATAAATATAAATTCCAGTACCGCCTCCAGAAGTAGCTGCTTGATCTGTAGCCCAGTAAAGCTTAATACTATCTCCTGCATTGACTGAAAATACTGCTTCAGAATACCCACATACATAACTAGGTACTCCTGCGCTTTTACGAGCGGGTACAGAAAAATTAGTGGCTGAACGAGCTACATCAACATTATTAACTCTTAACCATACTGAAGCATCGTGAATGGCATTATCTGTATTAGCAAACTGAAGACTAAAGGTTATTTTATAAATGCCTGAATACTCAGCAATAGCAGCACCAGATGCCAAAGTAAATCCTAATATAGATTCTTCAGTATTCCAAGCTACAAGTGTAGCTGTATTGTTTCCCGTTGCATATTGATCAGTTGTATCTGATGCGCCTATATGAGGAAAAGTTAAAGCTGAACCACCATTAGATATTGTAAGCGCTCTAGTAAAGTTATCTAACTGGTTAAAGTATAAACGTAATACGTTTGATATTTGATCTTGGTATTGTTGGTTATAATCAGGTGTAGCAATAGGTAAACTAGGGGCTACGGTGCTTCTTATAATTGCTTCAGCCATTATCTTTTACCATCTGGCTTAACATCAATACGAGGTATACCTAATTGCCAAGCTACGCCAAGATCTGTTGATCTAATTTCAAATGACATTTGACGGGCTCTTAGTCTTGTATAAACTTGACCTGTAAATTTAGGAATAATATATTGTGTTACGGTTGAGTAATTTTGTTCACTAGTCACTGTATCAATATCTGAAGGTGATTGTGATGATCCAGAGTTTTGACGGCCAAACAATGTCATTGTAACGGAAGGTGCATTAACACTTGAACCGTTAAAATTGACATCAGGCAACATACGCCATACAAAGCCAAGATGCTCGCCAGCTTCAATACCAAAATCAGAGGATTGAATATAGGCTTCAATAGGTTGTGGGCTTGCAGTAGATACATCATCATTTCCTACCTCGTGATATAAAAGTCTATTATTGTAATCAGCTGCTACTGGATTAGGTTGAATACCATATTGTAACCAAGCAGTTCTTGCCATAGTACCATACGACCATACTTTGTCTACATAGTTATAAATAACATAACGGTCTACAGTTGTGCCGCCACTGTTTTTACTTACATAGAACCACCATACTTCATTGTATCCCTCATTAGATCCAGAGAATACTTGGTAAGCTTGGTCAACGTTAATATCTTCAAATATAAATTGACGCAACGAGCATGGGAGTGTTGAAACTACACCAGTGTATTGATAGAACTTATCTTTACCCATCCAGTAAGTTACGTTATTCACTGTAACAGCTGCATTAGGTGCAATGATAGAAATATTGTCCATTAATACTTGGAATGCCCATACATAAGGATAACCAACGTATTGCATTGAATATAGACAAGAGTTAGTCCAAATTAAAATTTCTTGACGGGTTGTAATGCCTGTCACAATAAATGAGCCATTAGCTAAAGTAAATTCACCAGATTGGTTTGTTGCCTCTGGTACCCATTGATATGGATTTGCTTGATCAGACCATCTTACAATCATAGGGTTAAATGCTGTATTAGGCGTTCCTACTGTATATGAATTAGAACCTAAAGCAATTAAGAATTGTTCTGTAGCAGAAGTTAATACTTGATTGGTTGTTTTTGGTACATAAGTGCCACTAAATCCTGCATCTGTAGATAGCTTAGATAAATATGAACCACGAACTGAAACACCCGTTAAGTCTAGCCAATAGAATATTGGTCCACCACGAGGCGCAAAAGCTAAATTAGATCCGTAATTATCTTGTGACCAAAGTCTTAATTGTTGTGCAATACCTGATGTAAATCCAGTTCCCCATCCACGAGTAGCAGAGACTGGTATTCTAACTACAACAGTGCCACCAAGGCCAGATGCTGTAGCATTCGCTGGATAACTTTGTGAGTCAAAGATAGTAGATATAGTATATTTATTTGCGTTAATTACAGTAACTTGGAATGCATGTTCTAATATAGTATTTAAAATACCTGATACATTATTTTGTACAGAGCTAAAATATATCCAATCACCAGATGTTAATCCATGGCCAGTTTGATTTACTGATACCGTAGTGCTTGTATTGATTGTATCAAATGGATTAGTTAAAGTGGTACCTGTAGTAGCAATAGCACCACACCATGGGCCAGCACCCCATCCAGTACCAATCGTTGCAATATCATTGCCAATAGGGTATTGGAATGCAAGAGTAACTGTACCGCCACCAGAAGCTGTAGATGAAGCGTTTGTTGCAGATTCAATGGTAAATGTTGTGGTAGAAGGAACTGTTTTAACAACATATTCACCACTAATAGTTAATCCACCAACGGTTGCTGTTGATGTAATCGTAACGTAATCACCAATAGCTGGATTGTAATTACCATCAGTAATAGTAACTACTTTAGTGCCAGATACTGTAGATATAGGATTGGCTGCTAATGCATTTGGGGGAGGTAGTGCTGTGCCGTCTGTTTGAATAATAGGCGTAACATCATAGTAAATACCACCATAGAATATGTAGTATTTTTTACTTGTACCTAATGATAAGTAGTTTGATAAACCATCTGCATCAGTCCATGTCCATAATGAGCGTGCAATACCTTCAAATTGATCTGTATCAACTTGTACCCAACCACCAATCTTTTCAGCCTGACCTGATCGGAAGCGGATCTTATCACCGTCATAGAAGCCACCCTCATTGGAGTAGTCTGTTCCTTCACGGTTAATTCCAGCTCTATATGTTAATTTTTGTAATGGCATTATTTACCTTCAAAGAGTGCTTTTTCATCTAATCTGCGAGTTTGTAAACCTTTGAGTATTTTACCACCTGCACGGCAGTATTTCACTAACGATTCCATAGCCGCCTTTTTATCGCCCCTAAGAAGCGCTTGACGGAGTGTTGATCGCTGAAATGTACCCAAGCCAAGGTTAAAGGCAAAAGATACAAGGCAATCAAATTCACATTGTCTAAGAGGCACGTTAGGTAACATCTTATGTATTCCAAGCTCAAAACGCTTGAGGTCTGATTTAAGAAGTCCATCTATTTCCTCATTTGTAAAAGTGCGGTTCCAAGATTCAGGCAATGATTTACCATCCCCGATAAGATGACCAACGCCCACAGTGAACAGGTTAGCAGGGCAACGGTAGGGACGATTACGCACACCTTCGTGATGTTTGATAAGAGCGATACCAGCTTTTGATACATTCACTTATTTCTTTTCCCAGGTTCTAGCACCAAAGTAGAATCCAATAATAGAAGCTACAATTGCCATTTCATCTGTTGAAAATATAATATCCATTGCTTCACCACTAAAACCTACAGTCTTAACAGCCCAGATAAATCCACCTATATCAACAAATAACAATAAACCCACAAAAGTGAAAGCAACAATAGGTCTAACTGAAGCATTAAGGGTTCTAACCCATGGAGCCGCATCATGAACCAATTTAGCATCATGTTCATATAAAGCTTGACGTTCTTGAGCGAATGTTTCTGCATATGTACCCTCCAATTCAATAGCAGCTATTTTTTCTTGAGCAATAAAACCTTTTTCAGCCATAGCCATTTGTTGTTGATTTTGTAATTGAGCCATTTCACGCTCATGCTTTTGGTCTCCCTTTTGCTGGAAGAAACCTAGTATGGACGGGAGCCCCGCAGTAGCGAAGCCAAGAATTGAGGAGAGGATGGATAGCATATTAGTTATTCAATGGATTAACCATTGCCTTTCTTAATTGTTTCATTTCATCTTTAACATTAGCAACTGTGTCTGTTACTTTGTCTGCAGTACCTTTAGCTACACTATTAGCTTCAATAGC
>Ga0209296_1000985_pt1 | contig 23195 bp, 21 predicted proteins | sample S_130206_EF_Meta_FD_187319 | JGI IMG/M metagenome (GOLD analysis project Ga0209296, IMG submission 187319) | Freshwater microbial communities from Lake Simoncouche, Canada to study carbon cycling - S_130206_EF_MetaG (SPAdes) (version 2) | ecosystem: Environmental > Aquatic > Freshwater > Lake ...
CGCGAAAGTTCGCAACTGTTGCATCTTTTAAGGCGCCGTCGAAACCAGCCAAGTCGGCCGAATTACGCAGAGCAATCAGCGCTAACACGGTACCCATCGAAAATTTCGACTGATGCACCGTCTGTGGATCAGTCACCGGACCCAACACATCGATGGCCCCTTGGTGCACGTGTGTGACCACCGAAGCGATGTCACTGGCTTTTAGACCATGTTGCTTCATTGCCTGTTGCAAAGCGTCCGCAGCAGGGTGGGTATGACGGCATGAGGCGTGAAACTTAAACGAGGTTTCAGGTAAGGCCCAGCGTGAGCCTAGGCGATCAACTAGCTTGGCCGGATCCGCATCGGTTGACATGCCAGCGGCCATGCCTTGGGCACCTTCAAGGATCCGGCGCGCCCCGGTAAAGCCATCAAGTGCCAAATACGCAGAGGCTAAGCCGTTTGCGGCGGCGTGCGCGGTGTGCAATTGCTTCGAATCGGCCGCGTCGCGCAGAAACTCCCAGAGGCCGGCGGCCTGTGTGCCAGCCGAACCGATCGCGTGCAGCATTTGCTCGGGGTTCAGTTTAAGCAGGTGGCCCACGGTGACCGCTGCTGCAACCGTACCGGCGGTACCTGTGGTGTGAAAAATCTTGTAATGAGAACGACCCAAAAATTCACCAACACGGATGCCGACTTCGTAGCCAACCACCGAAGCGGTGATGAAGTCTTTACCCGAAGCGCCAATGGCCTGAGCCACCGCTAACGCAGGTGGAAAAATCACTGCGGCGGGGTGAAAGACTGAACCGTTGTGCACATCGTCCTGTTCAACGACATGCGAAGCCGCTGCGTTGACCATCGCTGCAAACACGGGCGAGGTTTTGCGTCGATTGACAAAGTCTTCAGACTTGCCGTCAGCGGGGCCCATTCTTTCTGCGTATTTGGCCATCGCTTTGACTGCGCGGGCACCCGAGCCAGCCAGAATTGAAGCCATGGTGTCTAAAAACAAATCTTCGCAGCGCAAACTGACGGCTTCTGGGATATCGCTGTACTGCAGTTGCGAGGCAAATTTCGCCAACTCTGCGCTGGGGTACAACACGAGGGGTGAGGTTGAAGGGCGAGCAGCAGTCATGTCTATCACCTATTAAAACGAACGAGGAAGGCCGAGCACGTGTTCGGCGACATACGACAAAATCAGATTAGTTGAAATTGGGGCAACTTGATACAAGCGGGTTTCGCGGAATTTGCGCTCGACATCGTACTCGCAGGCAAAACCGTAGCCGCCGTGAAATTGCAGGCAGGCATTGGCGGCTTCCCACGAGGCATCCGCGGCCAAGAGCTTAGCCATGTTAGCTTGGGTGCCGCAAGGCTGTTTGTTATCAAACAAACGGCAAGCCTCATAGCGCATCAGGCTGGCGGCCTCAACGTTGATGAACGAACGTGCGATCGGAAATTGAACGCCCTGGTTTTGCCCGATTGGACGCCCGAACACGATGCGATCTTTCACATACTTCGAGATACGATCCACAAACCAATAGCCATCGCCAATACACTCGGCGGCGATCAGCGCGCGCTCGGCATTTAAGCCGTCAAGAATGTATTTAAATCCCTTACCTTCTTCGCCAATTAAGTTTTCGGCGGGGATCTCGAGATTATCAAAAAACAATTCGTTGGTTTCGTGATTGACCATGTTCAAGATTGGTCGAACGGTTAAACCGTGACCAATTGCATCGTGCAAGTTGACGATAAAAATCGACATCCCTTCAGATTTTTTTGTCACTTGCTCAAGTGGTGTCGTGCGCGCCAACAAAATCATCAGATCCGAGTGCTGAACACGCGAAATCCAAACTTTTTGGCCGTTGATCACGTAACGATCGCCTTTTTTGACGGCGGTTGTTTTAATTTTTGTGGTGTCGGTGCCTGTGGTGGGCTCGGTGACTCCCATCGATTGCAGGCGCAACTCGCCCGCCGCGATCTTTGGCAGGTACTGATTTTTTTGCTCGGTTGAACCATGGCGCAGTAGGGTACCCATGTTGTACAGCTGACCATGGCAGGCGCCAGAGTTACCGCCGCAACGGTTAATTTCTTCCATGATGACCGAAGCTTCGGTTAGGCCCAAGCCTGAGCCACCGTACTCTTGCGGAATCAGCGCCGCCATCCAGCCAGCTTGGGTAAGAGCGTTGACAAACTCTTCGGGGTAGCCGCGTACCTCGTCGACCTTGCGAAAGTACTCGTCTGGAAACTGTTTGCACAGGTCACGGATGGCATCGCGAATGTCTTGGTACTGATGATCGTGGGTATTCATGATTTTGCGTATGGCTTTATGATTAGGGGCTGAGATTCAGCCGATAATGTGCACCAGTACGCGCTTTTTGACCATTGGTGTTTCATTAACCTCGGCTTTTTGAATGATTAAGGTACTAAAAAAACACAATGGCCAACCATTTTGATTTGACCGACTTGCAGCTCATGGTCAATATTGGCGATGCGAGCAGCCTGACCCGCGGGGCCGAAAAATCTCATCTGTCACTGCCCGCAGCCAGTAACCGGGTGAAAAACCTAGAAGATCATTTCGGTACCCGCTTGTTTCATCGCAATAGCCAGGGGGTGACCCTTACCCCCTCAGGCGAAGCATTTATGCGACACGCCCGCTTGGTGTTGCGCCAAATTGACCACCTGCGGGGCGATATCCATGAGTATTCAAGGGGGATTAAGGGGCAGATTCGCGTGCTGGCCAACACCACCGCCATGACCGAGTTCATGCCGGCGGTCTTGAGCCGCTATTTGTCCTCTCACCCTGATGTCACCGTTGAGTTGCGCGAGCGGTTGAGTTATTTGGTGGTGAAGGCCGTAGCCGAAGGTTCGGCTGACATTGGGATTGTTGCGGGTCAGCCCGCTGCCTCAGCGCTTGAATTTTTGCCCTATCGCGCCGACCGCTTGGTGTTGGTGACTGCGGCCGAGCACCCTTTGGGGGCATTGTCTGAAGTCGCTTTTGCTGACACCCTTGGCTTTGAATACGTTGGTTTGTCAGAATGGAGCGCAATTCATGCGTTTTTGATTCAGGCAGCCGATAACCTGGGCCATTCGTTTCGCTTTCGGGTTGAGGTGAGTAATTTTGAGTCTGTTTGCCGCATGATTGAAGCGGGTGTCGGCATTGGCGTTGTGCCCGAGCAAGCGGCGCGGCGTTATGCCCAACGCTTAAATATTAAGATCGTCAGGCTGTCAGACGAGTGGTCGGTCCGCAACCTGCATATTTGTGTACGCGAGCTGCAGCGTTTGCCAAGCTTTGCACGCGATCTTGTTGCGATGCTACTTGAAGATGTGCCTTCGACTGAGGTCCCTAAGCAATGACAGCAACAAATTGTTCATTGACCTCGGTTGTTTTGGCATCAGGCAACGCCGGGAAATTGCGCGAATTTGACGCCTTGTTGAGCCCGCTGGGCATCAGACTGATTGCACAAGGCACGTTGAATATTCCCGATGCGCCCGAGCCGCATCCCACATTTATCGAAAACGCGCTCGCCAAGGCGCGCCATGCTAGCTTGTTGTCGGGCCTGCCGGCCTTGGCCGATGACTCGGGCCTGTGCGTCGCGGCGCTCAACGCAGAGCCCGGTATTCATTCTGCTCGGTACGCTGAAGCTGAGCACGGCTCGCGTAGTGATGCAGCCAACAATCAAAAGCTGGTGCGCGCGTTGCAAGGGCAGAGCAACCGCCGCGCGTGGTACGTTGCCGTATTGGTGCTGGTCACTCGCCACGATGACCCGCAACCGGTTGTTGCCGAGGCCAACTGGTTTGGGCAGATTGTCGATCAACCGCAAGGCGCAAACGGCTTCGGGTATGACCCGTATTTTTATTTGCCCGAGCAGGGCTGCACAGCAGCAGAGCTTGACCCCGCGCTTAAAAATCAAATCAGCCACCGCGGGCAAGCCTTGCAGCAATTGTTTAAGCAGCTTGCGGCGCGTGGTTTAGTGACGGCAGCGCAGCGCCCATGAGTCGTGTGATTCCGATTGCGAACGCGCAGCAGCCAAAGGTGGGCGCAATCGCAGACATCGCGGATCGCCCGCGCTTGAGTGCGTTACCGCCTTTGTCAGTGTATGTGCACGTGCCGTGGTGCGTGCGCAAGTGTCCGTATTGTGACTTCAACTCACATGAGCAACCGGCAGTGCTTCCTGAGGCGCGCTATCTTGATGCGCTACAAGCGGATCTTGAACAAGCCTTACCCGACATTTGGGGCCGGCAGGTGCACACCGTTTTTATTGGCGGTGGCACCCCTAGCTTGTTGAGCGCTGCGGGGATCGATCGCTTATTGGCGATGTTGCGCTCACATTTAAATCTTTGGCCTGATGCCGAAATTACACTCGAAGCCAATCCAGGTACTGCGGAAGCCGAACGTTTTAGGTCTTACGCAGCCAGCGGAGTGAACCGGATTTCACTGGGGATCCAGTCGTTTGATGATGCCAAATTATTGGCCTTGGGTAGGGTGCATGATGGCGGGCAGGCTCGTGCAGCGATTGACATGGCGCAGCGTGCGGTCGGGCGTGTCAATTTAGATTTGATGTTTGCACTGCCGGGTCAAACGCTTGCGCAATGTGAGCAAGATGCGCGCGAGGCGCTCAGTTTTGGCACCGAACATTTGTCGATGTATCACTTGACCTTCGAGCCCAATACCGTCTTCGCCAAGTATCCACCTGCCGTGCCTGATGATGAGCTTGCCTGTGACATGCAAGAGACCATCGTGTCCTTGGCGCAGAAGGGTGGTTTTGAACGCTATGAGGTCTCGGCGTTTGCCAAGCCGGGTGCGCGTGCGCGCCACAACATGAACTACTGGGAGTTTGGCGATTATTTAGGAATTGGTCCTGGCGCGCACGGCAAGCTCTCGTTTCACGATCGAATTGAACGGCAGACCCGCCAACGTCATCCCGATAACTGGATGCGTACGGCCCTTGCACGTGACGCGACCCACATCACTGAAAGGCGGCAACTCAAAACGGCCGAATTACCCTTTGAGTTCATGCTAAATGCCCTGCGGCTCGAAAAAGGCGTGGCGTCCTCGCTGTACACTGAGCGCTGTGGGTTACCGATCGCGTCAATGAACAAAGCTTTGCTGTTAGCCACGCAAAAAGGTTTGTTGGTCGACGATCCGTTGCGTTTGCAGGCAACCGAGCTGGGCTGGCGGTTTCTGAATGAATTACAAGCGTTATTTTTATAAAATCACTAGTTTGGTGCATGCAATTGTATTTAATGCACTTTATTGGTGCCTTACCTGCACTTTTTTGGGCATTTTTGGTTCAAAATGTCTGGCACGAATGTTGCTTATTATCAACCAAGATAATTCGCATCATCTTTTAATTAATAGTCATCATTTTCATTTTCCGGAGTCAGTATGAGCACCTCTCAAGATGTTCTGAAGAAGATTGCCGAAGACGAAGTCAAGTTTGTCGACTTTCGTTTTACGGACACCATGGGCAAAGAGCAACACGTTTCGGTTCCTGTCAGTCAGATGAATACCGAAAAGTTTACCGAAGGCCACGCGTTTGACGGTTCGTCAATTGCTGGCTGGAAAGGCATCGAAGCCTCGGACATGCTTCTGATTCCCGATCCAAATACCGCGCACATGGATCCGTTCCGTGAAGAATCAACCATGATTCTGACCTGCGATGTGGTCGAGCCTTCAGACATGAAGGGCTACGATCGCGATCCACGTTCGCTTGCCAAGCGCGCTGAAGCCTATTTGAAAGCCAGTGGTTTGGGTGATACCGCCTTTTTTGGTCCTGAGCCAGAGTTCTTTGTCTTTGACGGTGTGACTTGGGGCGACGATATGTCGGGCTGCCACGTCAAGATCAAGTCAGACGAAGCACATTGGTCAAGCAGCATTGACTCAGAGGGCGGCAACATGGCTCATCGTCCACGCGTCAAGGGCGGTTACTTCCCAGTTCCTCCGGTTGATTCGATGCAAGATATGCGTTCAGAGATGTGCTTGTTGCTTGAAGAAGCTGGCATCCCTGTCGAAGTGCATCACCACGAAGTGGCTGGCGCTGGTCAGATGGAAATCGGCACTAAGTTCAGTACCTTGGTGACACGTGCCGACTGGAACCAAATCCTCAAGTACACAGTACACAACGTTGCGCACGCTTACGGCAAAACAGCCACGTTCTTGCCAAAGCCTGTTGTCGGTGACAACGGTTCAGGGATGCACGTTCACCAGTCAATCTGGAAAGATGGTCAGAACCTGTTTGCAGGCAATGGCTACGCTGGCTTGTCTGAATTTGCGCTGTATTACATCGGTGGCGTCATCAAGCACGCTCGTGCGCTCAATGCAATTACCAATCCTGGCACAAACTCGTACAAGCGTTTGGTTCCGCACTACGAAGCCCCTGTGAAGCTTGCTTACTCTGCACGCAATCGCTCAGCATCGATTCGTATTCCTTACGTCGCCAATCCAAAAGGTCGTCGTATCGAAACACGTTTCCCTGATCCGCTTGCTAACCCATACTTGGCGTTCTCGGCCTTGATGATGGCAGGTCTTGACGGCGTGCAAAACAAGATTCACCCAGGCGATCCCGCAGACAAAAATCTGTACGACTTGCCACCCGAAGAAGATGCAAAGATCCCAACAGTTTGCAGTTCGCTCGAGCAAGCGCTCGAAGAACTCAACAAAGACCGCGAGTTCTTGACCCGCGGTGGGGTGTTTAGTAACTCAATGCTGGATGCCTACGTGGATCTGAAAATGCAAGAAGTGAATCGCTTGCGTATGACGACCCATCCCGTCGAATTCGACATGTACTACAGCTTGTAATTTGCTGTTTAACCCTGGAGTCGGGCCTGTAGTGGCCCGAATACCATGTACTCCGCTGAAGCCTTCGATTTACTCTCTACGACAGTTCTTTTATTGAACTCGGCTGGAGAAGTTGTAGAGGCGAATGCGGCAGCAGAAGTGATGTTTGGGCGGTCTCGGCGCAACTTATTGGGGCAGCCGGCCGCCTTTTTGTTTGATCGCGACAATGCGCTTGCGCACTCGATTCAACAAGCCTGCCTTGGCGAGGTTGCGGATTGCCGGCAATTTGCTCGCTTGCGGCGTGGTGCAGAGACCGTTGAAGTTGCGGTCACTTCTGTGGCCTTGTCTCAGCCGCAGTGGTCTGCTTTGATAGAAATCAAAGACTTAGAGCAGCGGGTACTGGTCGATCGCAGTAGTCGCCTAGTCGACGAAATTGATACCCAACACGAACTGTTGCGCAACCTGGCGCATGAGGTAAAAAACCCACTCGGTGGTTTGCGCGGCGCGGCCCAGCTTCTAGAGTCAGAATTGCCCGACCCAGCTTTGCGTGAATACACCAGCGTCATTATTTCAGAGGCTGACCGCCTGCAGGCGTTGGTTGATCGACTTGCCGCGCCGCAACGCATGCCGGTGCAGTGGCAAGCAGTCAATATCCATGAAATTTGCGAAAGAGTATGTGCCTTGGTGCGCGCTGAGTTTCGCGAAGTGGCATTGTTGCGTGACTACGATGCCTCAATGCCAGAGTTTCGGGCAGATCCGGCTCGGGTGATGCAAGCGCTTCTCAATATTGTTCGCAATGCCGCGCAGATTATGACTGGGTTTCACCCAACGCAGTCACCCCACATTACGATCAAAACTCGTATTGCGCGCCAGGTGCTGTTGCGACACAAACAACACCGTTTGGCAGCCGTTGTCACGGTGACCGATAACGGACCAGGCGTACCTCAGAGTCTGAAAGAGCGCATTTTTCATCCGCTTGTCACGGGGCGTGATGGTGGTACGGGGCTTGGCTTAAGTCTCGCGCAGGATTTTATCCAACAACATGGCGGTGTGATTGAGTTTGAGTCACAACCCGGGCACACCGAGTTTCGTTTGCAATTACCTATGGAGCCTCTTTGATGAAACCAGTTTGGATCGTGGATGATGATCAAGCTATTCGCTGGGTGCTTGAAAAGGCGCTGAGCCGTGCCAATATACCGACGCGTAGTTTTGTAAACGCCTCTGAGGTGTCTGCGGCCTTGAAGCTCGAGTCTCCTTCGGCGCTCGTCTCTGATATCAGAATGCCGGGCACGGATGGCTTGGCACTGCTGAAAGAAGTCAAAGAGAAATATCCCACGCTGCCGGTCATCATTATGACGGCGTATAGCGATCTTGGCAGCACCGTGTCTGCCTTTCAAGGTGGGGCGTTTGATTACCTCGCCAAGCCTTTCGATATTAACGATGCGGTGGCGCTCATCTCGCGCGCAATGCAAGAACCCTCGGCAGAAGAGCTCTCGGCACAACCTGCAGCTGCCACTGCTCTTGTCACCGATAAAGGCATGTTGACGCAGTCGGCCTCGGTCGCGATGCAAGAGGTGTTTCGAGCGATCGGGCGCCTAGCGCAATCAAACGTCACAGTGTTGATCACTGGCGAGTCTGGTACAGGTAAAGAGTTAGTGGCGCGCGCGTTGCACAGTCATGGTGCGCGCTCAAAAGGGCCATTTGTTGCCTTGAATACTGCTGCCATCCCGCGTGATTTGCTCGAAGCTGAGTTGTTTGGGCACGAGCGCGGCGCCTTCACGGGCGCTAACGCCTTGCGCCGAGGTCGTTTTGAAGAAGCGGGTGGTGGAACGTTATTTTTAGACGAAATCGGCGATATGCCCTTTGAATTGCAAACGCGCTTGCTGCGCGTCTTGTCTGAAGGGACCTTCTATCGGGTAGGAGGCGCACAGCCGGTACGCGTTGACGTGAGGATTGTGGCCGCAACCCATCAGCCGCTTGAAGAGCGCGTTCAAGAGGGCAAGTTTCGCGAAGATCTGTTTCATCGCTTGAATGTCATTCGCCTGAGATTACCCGCGCTGCGTGAAAGGCGCGAAGATGTCGCCGATCTTGCCAAGCATTTTTTGTCGGTGTCAGCCAGAGCAGTGGGTGTCCCCGTCAAGCGCCTGTCGGAGTCGGCTGTGCACGCGCTTGCACAATTCGACTATCCAGGTAATGTCCGGCAGCTCGAAAATTTTTGTCACTGGTTGACCGTCATGGCTCCTGGGCAAACGGTCGAGATGGGGGACCTACCGCCAGAAGTCCGCGCAGTCAAAACTGGCGCGACACGCGTTGGCTCAGGCCACGATTTAGGTGGCGTCAATCACACTTGGCAAGAGCTGCTAGCGCTTGATGCAAACGTACGTCTGTCGCGCTCAGAACCAGAAGTTTGGACCGCGTTAACGCGTCAATTTGAGCGCGCGTTATTGCAGTCTTCGCTTGAGGTCTGTCGAGGCCGTCGGGTTGAGGCCGCTGCACGTCTCGGGATGGGTCGCAACACCATTACTCGTAAGTTGCGAGAGTTAGGGATGGATCCGGTCGGGGCTGACTCCGAGGCGTGACGGGTGGGCGGTACAATTCAGCAGTCAACTGAAGGAAAGCCCACATGTCAAAGTCAGTCATTCACACGAACGCCGCTCCGGCAGCTGTCGGCCCGTATTCGCAGGCCATTGTTGCCCCGGCGGGCCGAACCGTCTATTTATCGGGTCAAATTGGCCTGGTACCCGCAACGGGCAACATGGTCTCAGAGAATTTTGAGGCACAGGTTCGTCAGTCTTTTGCCAATATGCAAGCGGTCATTGAGGCTGCTGGCGGTCGTTTAGACAGTATCGTCAAACTAACCTTGTTTTTAACCGACTTAGGTCAATTTGCAATTGCCAATGGGATCATGGCTGAGTTGCTGCCTGAGCCATTTCCGGCGCGCTCAACCGTTGGCGTCGCAAGTTTGCCAAAGGGTGCTCAGTTTGAGATTGAAGCCATCATCGTCGTTTAGCGCGTAATCAAAGCGATTTTGTCGTGGGTACGGCTCAGCACACCCCAGCAAAGGGTTTGGCACGTCCTAAAGCCGTTGCCACGACTAAACAAAAGCTAGAGCGTTTGGGCCTGGTCAGTGCACAGGATTTAATTTTGCACTTGCCACTTCGTTACGAAGACGAAACCGAGATCATGCCGATTGCTACCCTTCGCCCAGGTCGCTCTGCGCAGATTGAGGCCGTGGTGATCCGGTCTGATGCCAGCTACCAACCGCGTCGGCAATTGACTGCAGTCGTACAAGACGAAACCGGTGAGATCGGGCTGAGATGGCTCACGTTTTATCCTAACCAACAACAACAGATGCAGGTTGGCCGGCGCTGGCGCATTCGGGGCGAAGTCCGTGGTGGCATGCATGGGTATGAAATCATTCATCCCAAAGTCACGGTTGCAGATTCGCCCTTGCCAGCGGCGTTGACGCCTGTGTACCCGACCACAGAGGGCTTGTCTCAGCCAAGTTTGCGTAAAGCGATTGGGCAGGCACTCGAACAAGTCGAACTCAGTGATACCCTCGAACCCGAACTCGTCAAACGACTGGGGCTGCAGAGTTTTGATGAGGCGATCCGCACGCTTCATGCACCGACACCCGACATGGATGCGAACGCTTTAATTGAGCACACGCATCCGTCGTGGCTGCGTATTAAGTTTGATGAACTGTTGGCACAGCAACTATCGTTGGCGGCGGCCCGCGATGCGCGTCGCAGTTTGCGTGCAAAAATCTTGTCCAAGAACCCAAAGCCTGACAGCCTGTGCGCGCGCCTGCTGCAATCCTTGCCTTTTCATCTGACTCCAGCGCAGCAACGCGTGACCAATGAGATCAGCGCCGATCTGCAACGCGAGTTTCCGATGTATCGCTTGTTACAGGGGGATGTCGGTAGTGGCAAAACGGTAGTGGCAGCGCTTGCCGCCTTGCAGGCAATCGATGCCGGTGCGCAGGTCGCCCTCATGGCGCCAACCGAAATTTTGGCCGAACAGCATTTTCAAAAATTGAAAGTTTGGTGTGAACCGCTTGGGATTGAGGTGTGCTGGTTGACCGGCAGCATCACACCCAAAGCACGTAAAATCGCAAATGAAGCGATTTCAAGCGGGCGGGCGCGCTTAGTTGTTGGTACCCAAGCGTTGATTCAAGACACGGTCGAATTTTGCGACTTGGGTCTGGTGATTGTTGACGAGCAACACCGTTTTGGTGTTGCCCAGCGTCTGTCGTTGTCGAAAAAGGGCGAAGAGTTCGCGACCAATGACTGGATCCCGCACCAACTGACCATGAGCGCCACGCCCATTCCACGCACGCTGGCCATGACGTTTTACGCCGATCTTGAAGTGTCATCGATTGACACCTTGCCGCCGGGGCGCACGCCCGTCGTGACAAAATTAATCTCGAGCGCACGGCGCGAGCAAGTGCTCGGTCATGTGGCGCAGGCCTGCGCCACAGGGCAACAGGTGTACTGGGTGTGTCCGTTGGTTCAAGAAAGTGAAACTCTTGATTTACAAACTGCGGTCGACACGCACCTTTCCTTGACTCAAGCTTTGCCTGACTATACCGTTGGCTTAGTGCACGGGCAATTGCCGACTGCCGAAAAGGCCTCGGTCATGAAAGCGTTTCGCGAAGCGCAAATCAACGTCTTAGTGTCCACAACTGTCATCGAAGTGGGTGTCGACGTTCCCAATGCCTCGCTCATGGTGATTGAGCACGCCGAGCGGTTTGGCCTGGCGCAGTTGCACCAGTTACGTGGTCGTGTTGGGCGCGGCGTCGCAAAATCGGTGTGTGTGTTGCTGTACCAAACGCCGCTGTCTATGTTGGCGCGTGAACGTCTACGAGCGATGTACGAAACCCAAGACGGCTTTGAAATCGCGCAACGCGATCTTGATCTGCGTGGGCCTGGTGAACTCTTAGGCTCAAAACAGTCAGGGGTGACATTGTTGCGCTTCGCAGACCTTGCAACCGATAGTGCACTTGTGGTCGCAGCTCGCGAAACCGCGACAGAGTTACGGGCAAAGGCGCCGCATATTGTCGAACGCCACTTAGCACGCTGGATGCGCGGGCGTGAAGATTTTTTACGTAGTTAGTTCACTGACAAGGCGCACTGGTTGATGGTCAGACTCACGCAACGTCTTTGGTTATACGGCCGCTTAGTGCGTATCGACAAACCAATTGGTATTTTGTTATTGCTGTGGCCAACGCTGTGGGGCCTTTTTGTGGCCGCTCAGGGTTGGCCGAGCCTCAAGCTCTTAGTCATTTTTGTACTCGGTACCGTCTTCATGCGTTCGGCTGGTTGCGCCATGAACGATTATTTTGATCGAGATGTAGACCGGCACGTCAAACGGACTGAACAACGTGTCTTGACCGCTGGTCTGATTGAACCGCACGAGGCGTTATGGGTGGCGGCAATCTTGGGGCTGTTGAGCCTGATGCTGATTTGGTCGTTGAACGGGCTCACACTTGGCCTGGCTGTGATCGCGGCCATCTTGGCGGTGACCTATCCCTTGTTTAAGCGGTTTTTTGCGATTCCACAGGCGTATTTGGGGGTTGCCTTTGGTTTTGGCATACCCATGGGTTTTGCTGCCACGCTCAACTCGGTGCCGCTGGTGGCGTGGCTGATGTTATTGGCGAATATTTTTTGGGCGATTGCCTACGACACTGAATACGCGATGGTTGATCGAGACGACGATATTCGTCTGGGCCTTAAAACCTCAGCCATCACCTTCGGAAAATACGATATATTCTGTGTGGCTCTTTGCTACGCCTGTACCTTGCTGTTGCTCGGCTGGGTCGGGCACCTGCTGTCTTATGGGTGGCCCTATGTGTTGGGGCTGTTGGCCAGCGCTGGGTTAGCTGCGCTGCATCTTGCCTGGATCAGGCACCGCACGCGCGAGGCGTGCTTTCGTGCGTTTTTGCACAATACCTGGATCGGCTTTGCCGTATTTTGCGGTATCTTTGCGCAGACGATTGTTTTTTCTTGATTTTTAAAAGACTTGAAATGAATCATATCCCTTCGGTCGCTTTCATCGGCGGCGGCAACATGGCAAATGCTCTGGTTTCGGGCTTAGTGGGGCAGGGCTGTGCGACCTCGCAGTTGCACGTTCTCGAGGTCGCTGAGGTCTTGCGTGAGCAGTGGCAAGCGCGCGGCATCAGCGTTGCTCAGGCACCAGACGCCTCGTTATCTACACAACAAGTCTGGATCTTCGCGGTCAAGCCACAACAAATGCGTGAAGTCGTGTTGCAATGCAAACCCTGGCTCAAACCAGATACCTTGGTGATTAGTATCGCCGCTGGCATTTCTTTACACTCTTTGTCAACTTGGCTGGGCTCGCCCGAGCAACCGTACACGCGCGTGGTGCGTTGTATGCCGAATACGCCCGCTTTGGTGCGTGCAGGCGTGACGGGGATGACGGCTGTCGAAGGCTTAGCCAAAGAACAGAAAGACATTGCCACACACTTGTTGAGCGCTGTTGGGCAAGTGGTGTGGGTCGATAACGACCAAGCCATCGACGCGGTAACAGCCTTGTCAGGCAGTGGTCCGGCCTACGTATTTTTGTTTTTAGAGTCTTTGATGGCTGGGGCGCAAGCCTTAGGGTTATCGGCAGAGCAGGCGCGCACGCTTGCCCTCGCGACCTTATCTGGTTCAACACAGTTGGCAGCCGAGTCGACTGAGACACCTGCGGTCTTGCGCGAGCGCGTGACCTCAAAGGGGGGGACTACCGCCGCCGCCTTAGATGTGTTTGCTCAACAGCATTTCTCAACGATCATCGCGCAAGCGATGGCTGCAGCCAACGACCGCGCGGCTGAACTTTCTAAAGAGTTTGGTCGCTAGTCTTTCACTTTATTTTTAGAAGAAAAATTGCATGAAAAAAATACTTATCTCGTTGGTTGTGATCGTTGTTATTGCTGTGTCGGGTTGGCTGGGCGCCAGTATCTACGTGGGCCGCACGGTGGCGACGATTGTCGCGAACCTGAGCGCGAAGGCTGGCCAGAATGCGGCCATTAGGATGGTGCAACCTGCGCATCAACAAGGTCTGCTGTCCTCGACCGGTCAATTTGAGATTCGGTTTAATGATGTCGCAGTTGATGCAAAGAGTGGTAATCAGATGTTTGCGCTGCAAGTCAACTATAGCGTTGAGAATCTGCTGTTGCCCTCTTCGTCGATGCGATTTAAGTGGGAAGTCAAGCCTGTTGGCAAATCGGGAACCGAGTTCAACCGTTTATTTGGCTCTGAAATCAAACTCACGGGGCAGGGCAAGCTAGCGTATGGTGGCAAAGCCTTATCGACCCTGAAGTTGCCAGAGCTCGCCATGAAGCAAGGTAAAGAGTTGTTTCATTTGTCTCCCTCAAGCGGCAATATTGCCTGGGGTGAGAAGACTGTCGCCCTGCAATGGAAAACCGATCGTTTGAGCTCGCGCGGCGAAGATCATGCACTTGATGTGCACGGCTTACAGTTTACGAGCGATATTCAAAATCGAGCGCGCGGGCTTGGAACCATGCACTTTGCGATCGATAAATTCAGCACCAAAACCGCAACCGCAGAGTCTGTTGCTGTTGACGTCGCCATCACAGAGAACAACGCCAAGCTAGAAGTCAGTGTGATTCCAAAGATCGCGAGCTTGACCGTTGCGGGCCAAAAGCTCAGCGAGCTATTGTTAGAGTTGGCGGTCAAGGGTCTGGATATTGCAAGCGTCGATACACTGTCTGCGATCAGCACCGATTCGAATGACTTTCGAAATCTGACCGCTGACGAACAGGCTCGCGCCAGCGGTGCGTTGCAAAATTTGGTTGCCAAAGGTTTTTCAATCGGTTTGCCAAAAATTTCTGCCAAGATGGGAACTGGCTCAATCAAGGGCGACCTCTTGATCGAAGTCAGTCAGCCTGCTGGTGCGGCCGCTGGCAAGTTCTCGCTGGTTCAGTCGCTCAAGGCGAATGGCAAGCTTGAGGCGCAAGGGCGAATCATTGACAACACACAAAAGCGTCTAGCCCTCATGCTTGGGTTGGCGACCGAGACGCGCGAAGGATTGCGGGCAAACTTTCAATTAGCCAACGGTTCGATCAGGGCGAACGGAAAATCTTACGATGTAAAAGATAACCTTGCATACTTCGATGAAATGATCAACGCTAAGTTATATCCAAAGTGATCGAGTTTGCTTGAAAATGAGTCGGCTCAACGCTAAGTGATATCCAACGTGCTGGTGCTTATTTGAACACGAGGCGACTCAATCTTGAGTTGTCTCACGTTGAGTGCGTTGCAAAGTCATTAGATGATCAGGGCAAGCAGTTTTGGTAGTTCAATGCGCACTTTTAAACCAGGCTGCGCATCTTCAATGAATAAGGTACCGTCGTGCAGGTGCGTGAAGGCTGACACGATTGACAGCCCCAAGCCGCTACCAGGGCGGTTTGAACTCAAACGGTAAAAGCGTTGCACGACTTTGGTGCGTTCGTGTGCTGCGATACCAGGTCCGTTGTCTTGCACGATGATTGAAACCGCTTGTACCGTTTCTCTGACCTGTATCTTGATCGCTGCGGGTGATCCTGCGTATTTAAGGGCATTGTCAATGAGGTTTGCCAAGATACCGGCTAATAAGTCTTTGTCACCATGCAGTGTTGGCTCACCTTCAATATCAACGATGAGCGTAATGCCAAGGGCTTCGGCGGCGGCGTCGTAAAGCTCTAGCAAGTCGGTCACGACAGTGCGCAGCACGACCGGCTCGAAAGGTTGCCGGCGGGTTCCGGATTCGGCCTCGGCGATCTGTAAGAGCTTTTCTAGTACGACAATTAAATCGTCGATCGCACCAATCGCGAAATACCCGGCATTTTCAAGTTTTCGTTGCTCAGGTACGCCTCGCAAGGCCTCTTCGAGATGACCTCGAATGAGGCCGAGCGGGGTACGCAAGTTATGCGCGATAGTGTTTGAGACATGACGAACGCCTTCCATCAAGTGTTGAATTCGATCAAGCATGCGGTTGATATCTGCGCTTAACCGATCAAACTCATCAGGCGTGCCTGAGAGCTCAATTCGACGATCGAGATTTCCGGCTTCGATCTCTTGAGTGGTTTGTCGAATCGCCCAGATTCGTCGCTCGAACTGGTGGCGAAATACGATCGTTGCAAGAATCGCCAGCAGTATGGCGCTGACACCGCCAATCGCCACGGCGCGGCCAATTAAATTGCCAATTTCGCTTAAATCTTGCATGTCGCGGCCCACTACCAAGAGCGACCCATCACTTAGTCGATGTAAGCGGACTCTGCTTGGTACAAGTCGATCACCCCGATTCACCATGCGATCGATAGTTTGATCAACTGGTGTAGACCGTTCGCTCCAGCCCGAGATGTTGCCAGCGAGTTTTTGACCGAGTGCGTTGGTGAGCAGTAAGATTTCTACGTCAGAATCAACCCCATCGGTCAGTGTTGATGCAATCCGCTGTGCAACAACAGACAATCCATTGCTTTCAGCATCTTCGCTAAACTTTTCAGTGATAGAGGTGATTTTGCTGTCAATATTACGTGCCAAGAGCCCGATTGATACAAAGTAAAACACCGAAGACATCACTAACACCGAGGCAACCACTAGACCGCCACACAGCAGAGCCAGGCGAAAGGCGACTGAATGCCAAATCCTATCCATCTACACCAAACCTGTAGCCAACACCGCGTACGGTATGCACCAGCGGTGTGCTGTGACCTTTATCGATTTTGTTACGCAAGCGGCTCACCTGAACGTCAATGACGTTTGTGCCCGGGTCAAAGTGAAAATCCCAGACCGACTCAAGCAACATCTTGCGCGTCACAACTTGTCCTTGATTACGAACAAGATATTCAAGCAGCTTAAACTCGCGTGGCTGAAGTGTGATGGGTTGCCCCCCGCGCTCAGCCTTGCGTGACAACAAATCGAGCGTTAAATCTGCGAGCCTGAGTTGTCGGTTGTCAATTGTGGTGTTTGTCGAAGGGTTCGCGCGCCGGATCAGCGCTTCGAGTCGGGCTAACAGCTCGGGTAGGGCAAAGGGTTTTGTTAGGTAGTCATCTCCGCCTTCGCGTAAGCCTCGCACGCGATCGTCTAAACTCGCGAGCGCGCTCAAGACTAGAACTGGAGTTTGCACCGAGGCCAGACGAACAGCTTTGATGATGTCTAGGCCGTCTTGCTCATGCGGCAACATCCGGTCAACGATCATGATGTCCCATTGCTGCGCGAGGGCAAGCTTAAGGGCCTGGTCAGCTTGATCGGCATGGGTCACCTCATAGCCCGCTTCTTCAAGGCCTGTACTTAGGTAACGAGCCATATCTTGCTCGTCTTCGATGAGCAAGAGGCTGGCAGAGGGTGTGTTCGGTAGCATTGACGAAATATTAACCTGTTGTACTACGTAAATTCTGAAATGAGCTCGGCAGCACTGGTGTTTTCGATAAAATGTGTTAGCTGATTCTTATGCAAAGTTTTTTTTTTGATAAAGATTCTCATTACCAAATAATTATTTACATGTTTTTCAGTCACAAATTTCGACGTGTTGTAGGTTTTGCTGCGCTATGGGCAGTCGCCTGCCTGTTTCTGCCGAATTTGACTGCGGCTAACGAGCCTGAGTTTGAGCACTTTACGGCCAATGTGCAGTCAACGTGGGTTTGGCAAAAACATCCCAGTTTTTATTCGCCTTACTCGGGGGTCAGTAGCCTGAACGGCAACCGTGAAATCGGCTACACCCTGTCTGGTACGGCTTTTTTAGGTGCGCGCCCCTGGAAAGGTACTGAGTTCTTTATTGATCCTGAGATTGCACAAGGTAACCCCTTTTCTGGTTTAAGAGGCCTTGGCGGGATGAGTAACGGCGAGGCGCAAAAAGCGGGCAGTGGCGAACCCGTTACCTATTTGGCCCGGGCCTTTGTGCGACAGACCATTGGCTTTGGCGGTGGCACGGTTGAGCGCGAGGCGAGTTTTAATCAGTTTGCAGAGTCTGTTGATAAGCGTCGCTTGGTATTTACCGGCGGCGTCTACGCGATCACTGATATCTTTGATCAAAACGCCTTTGCCCACGACCCACGTACCCAGTTCATGAATTGGGCCATGATGGATTACGCAGCCTGGGATATTCCCTCGGATGCGCGTGGCTACACACGGGGTGTTACGCTCGAGTACTACCACGATGACTGGGCTTTCAGAATCGGTCGCAACTTATTACCAGTTGAATCAAATGGATTGCAACTGAATGGCAATTTTACAAATGCCTATAGCGACAACGTTGAAATCGAGCGTGGTCACGAGATCTTTGGGCAACCAGGTCGCCTGCGTGTTTTAGGCTTTCGCAATGTGGCTAAGTTTGGAAACTTCAACGATGCCATGAGCTACTCACGCCAGTTTGGTGGAACACCCGATGTCGGCAATGTACGTAAACAGCAATCCAAATACGGCTTTGGGATCAGCCTTGAGCAAAATGTGACAGACAGCGTTGGCGTGTTTGCGCGTTATAGCTGGAACAACGGCGTGACAGAGGGCTATTCGTTTACGGATGTCAATAATTCAGCGTTAGTGGGTGTGTCGATCAAAGGTACCTCGTGGGCTCGGCCAGACGACGTGCTGGGCTTGGCTTACGCTTCAAATGGTATCTCTGGCGCCAATCGCGAGTATTTATCAGCGGGTGGCAATAATTTTTTCTGTGGCGACGGCAGGCTTAGTTACCAGCGTGAAGGCATTTTTGAAATCTACTACAACGCTAAAGTGCACAAATCACTTTGGGCGACGGCAGATTACCAACGCATCCAAAATCCGTGCTTCAACGCAGATCGTGGCCCGGTGAATGTTTTCTCGGTACGCTTGCATATCGAGTTTTAATGGATCTCGGTCGATTCGATGTTCCGAAAAAAAAGGATCCTGAGGATCCTTTTTTCACTGACAAAATCAAAGTGGCTTAAACCGGCGTAAACGTAGGCACTGGTGGGCCGTCGCCTTCGGTTGGTTTGAACACCAATTTTACTTTTTGACCAATCTTTAGAGCAGCCAAATCACAATCGACGATTTGCGTCATCATCGTGACGCCTTCTTCGAGCGTGACATACGCGATGCAATAGGGGTTTGGATTGCCGCGTTGCATGACGCTTAACGAGTAAATCACGCCTTTGCCTGAGCCTTCTTTCCACTCGGTTTCGCCGAAGCAGAAGGGGCAGAGTGCACGTGGATACCAGTGTGGCTTTTTGCACGAGGTGCAAAACTTAACCAAAAATTTACCGGTACGGGCGGCATCCCAAAAGGGCTCGTTGCCGGGCTCTTTAGCGGGTGCGGGAAGTGGGTTGGGTTGATACATCATGGTCATGATTATGCACGCTCCAGAATCAGGGTTGCACTGCCGTGACGCGCGCCAAGCAAGCCGCCTGTACCGTGTGCCAAAGCAAGATCGCAGTTTTTAACTTGAACAGCAGGGTGGGCTTCGCCGCGCAATTGACGCACAGCCTCGATCACTTTCGTGATGCCGCCGCGGTTTGCAGGGTGGTTGTTACATAAGCCACCGCCGTCGGTGTTGAAAGGCAGTTTGCCCACACCTGAGATTAAGTTGCCATCCGACACAAACTTGCCGCCTTCGCCTTTTTTGCAAAAGCCAAGGTCTTCAAGTTGCATCAAGACCGTGATGGTGAAGCTGTCATAGATTGAGGCGTATTTGATGTCTTGCGGGGTAATGCCAGCTTCTTCAAAGGCTGCTGCACCCGAGCGGCGTGCGCCAGAGTAGGTCAAGTCAACATGACCGCCTAACTGGCCTTTGGTGGCCTCGCCAGCGCCGCGCACTTTGACGAGTGGGCGCTTGAGTGATTTGGCAATATCAGGATGCGCGACGATCAGCGCGCCACCGCCATCGCTGACCACGCAGCAATCAAGGCGGTGCAGCGGCGTTGAGACGAGCGGTGAATTCACCACGTCTTCAACGGTCACCACATCGCGCAGCATGGCGTGAGGATTATGTTGAGCATGGTGCGAAGCAGCGACTTTGATCCAGGCCAACTGCTCTGCAGTGGTGCCGTATTCGTACATGTGTCGCGCTGCGACCATAGCATAGCTATTGACAGTTACCGGGCCAAATGGCGCCTCAAACGGCACGTCAGGAATATCAACTCCCCAGCTACGTGGCTGCATGCCAGAAGAACCAGCCGATCGTGGACGGCCTGCCAAGGTGATGAGTGCAATTTTGCATTTGCCAGCGGCAATCGCCTGAGCGGCGTGAGAGACGTGGATAAGGTACGAACAGCCGCCCGTCTCGGTCGAATCGACATGGCGCAAGTTGGTGAGCCCCATGTAATCAGCCATGTTCAGCATGCCTAAGCCAGGGGCATCGCCCGCGCAGTAGTAGCCGTCAATGTCGCTGAGCGACAGTCCGGCGTCGGCTAGCGCGCCTTTGGCAGACTCGGCATGGATTTGAGCAACCGATTTATCGGGTGCTTTGCGAGTAGGGTGCTCATAGGCACCAACGATATAAGCTTTGTCTCGTATGGTCATGGGTCGTTGTATTTATCAAGAGTCAAAAAAATAGTGCTGAGTGAGGCACTCACCAACTAGCTTTTTACCACTGATGCGAGCTTGCGTGTAGCGCGCGGGGGTGGGAGGTTTATTTTTTTAAGTTTGGGTGTGGTGTGCTGGGCGGGCACTTCAAACTTTTGAGGCTCTACGGGTGAGGGCCGATACGCCCAACATGAGCCATCCAAGCATGAGTGCCACGCCACCTGTCGGCGCTACAGCTGTCGCCTGAGCCATCGAAAATAGATATTTAAGCTCGATTGAGCCACAAAACAGCACGATGCCAATCAGCAGCAAGCTACGGGCGAGCAGGGCAGCCTTACCTGGTAAGCCTGTGGCATACAGTATGGCTAGGGCGTGAATCAGTTGATACAGCGAGGCACGTTCAAGAGCTTGTGCGGCCTGGGCCTCAGCGATAGCGTGCGCGGCGATCGCGCCAAGCGCAACGGCCGTCAGGCCAAGCAGGGCTGCGGTCACGCCCCAGGCGGGATGGGCTGCAATAGAAGGGGTTGTGGGGCGTTGGGTAGTCATTGGCTGAGTTGACCTCGATAGGGGTGGCGAAGCATGAAAAGTGAGTTTTGGCGGGGTCGGTCTCAAAATCTGGAAGGGTGTGTCTGGCCGTCTGACAGGCCCAAGCTGACATTAACGCTAAAATAACCGCCTTGGCAGCGGACTCTTTGAGGTAGCAATGTTGAATCATTTTAAATGGCTTGCGGTGGTGATGCCTGTGCTGACAGCGGGCTGCATCGGCATCAATTCTAGTAGCTCACCTAAAGATACCTTTACGCTGCCTCGTTCTTATCAAGAGGTTTACAAGCTTGCAACGCTGCAAGCGCTGCAATGTTGGGGTAACGACGGCGAGTTTCCGATTAAAGGGCAGCTTGATACCGCGACGCGCACAGCCCAAGTGGCTGTAACAGGTGGCTTGGGTGGCAGTCGCTACGGCCAGGTCGATATTCGGGCTCTCGATGACCAAAACTCTGAAATCACCACCACTGTTGCCGGTCTTAATATTTGGGATACCCCAGCGCTGGCTGCCATGCGCGCTGCGTTGCAATTTGGCGTATCAACTTGCACTGACTATATGCCTAGCGCCCAGCCTGCTAAAAAATCTTAACCTCATAAAGTGAATTGTTTCTGAAATGTTTGAACCCTCTACTTACTTCGGTCTTGATATTCCTTATTTGAAATTTTTAGGCGTTGAGCCTGTCATGTGCGAAGACGATCGTGCCGTGACGCGTTTAAAAATTCGTGACGACTTACTCAACAGTCGCCAGGCGATCCACGGGGGTGCGTTGATGAGTTTGCTTGACTTCACGCTAAGTGCTGCGGGTCGTTCTGTAGATCCGCTGGGCTTGGGGATGGCAACAATCGATATTACGGTCAGCTGTTTTGAACCGGCAGTGACTGATTTAACGATTCAGGCGCGCTGTTTGCGACGTGGGTCGTCGATTGCGTTTTGTGAAGGTGAAGTGCTAGACACTGAAGGCAAGTTGATTGCGAAAGCGTCAGCATCTTTTAAAGTGCTAAAGGTTAAGCAGCCAGCGAAGGTGGCTTGAGTATTCGCTAGCCCCTTGCTGCTTTGCTTCGCAATGCGTTAGCCCAGCTTAGCTTTCACCAGTGCAGACAATGCTGACATATCGGCGCGGCCAGCAAGCGCTGGCTTTAAGATTGCCATGACTTTACCCATTGCAGGGTTACCTGTGATTCCTTGTGCTTGCACTTGAGCAAGGGCGGCGTCAATCGCGGCGTTGACTTCAGCCTCGGTTGCGGCTTGTGGCAAAAACTCTTTCAGCACAACCATTTCGGCAGTTTCTTGCGCGGCGGTTTCGGTGCGACCAGCTTGCTCATAAGCCGCGATAGATTCACGGCGCTGCTTGATTTGCTTTTCAATAATTGCAGTGACGTCTGCATCGGTGACGTCTTTGCGCTCGTCGATTTCTTTTTGTTTGATAGCCGCTTGTAAAAACCGCAGAGTCCCTAAACGCTCGCTCGCTTTTGCGCGCATGGCGTCTTTGACTGATTCTGCGATTCGAAGTTTGAGGTCTGACATGATGGGCTCGGTCGTTAAGAAAGAATAGCCGTTAGTATAAAGCCTCGACGCTGTCTAGGTTGACTGCCTTGCCTGTTTATCGGGTTTGCGCATTGTTAAAGTGACTGCTCGGCCCCAATCGTGGCCAGCAGGTGTGAGTGATCCTCGAAGCGTCCCACCAGCAAGTGTTGCGTGCCTTGCAAGTTTTGCCAGGTGCCGATGGCCGCCAAGAGTTGTGCCTGTAACAGTTCACGACGTTGGCGTACCGCCAGTTCAGCTCGCACGATCAAGTTGACCGAGCCAGTTTCGTCTTCGAGCGTGATAAAAATCACACCTTTGGCCGTTTGCGGACGCTGGCGCATGGTGACCAGGCCACAGGCGCGTGCCAAGCGCCCCTGTGGAAATTGAGCCAACGTGGTCGCTTGTGCAAAGCGCAAGCGGGTGAGGGTTTGACGCAGCAAGGCTAAGGGATGACGCCCGAGGGTAAAACCCAAGCGCTGATAATCCGTCACAAGATCATGCGCCTCAGTGGGAGGCAAGAGCAAAGGTTGTTCGTCTTCGCTTGGTTCGGCCTCGCGCAACAGGCCCTTCGTTGCCACACTGGCTGCAGCATGCCAGGCCGCTTGGCGGCGATGTCCGCTTAACGTATGCAAGGCGCCGGCTAAGGCAAGTTGATGCAAAACAGACTGATTGAGATCCGCACGTCGGCCAAGCTCTTGTGTATCAAGAAACGGCCCCGCTTGGCGCGCGTCAAGCAGAGCTTGCGCGGCGGCCTGCGGTAAGCCAAGGATTTGGTTCAGACCTAAGCGCACCGCTGGCCGTAGGCACGGCGAGGTTTGAATATCAGGCACTCGTTTAGATTCACCAAGCACACGCTTAGGTGCTTCAGACAGCACGTTAG
>Ga0209296_1000987_pt1 | contig 23183 bp, 53 predicted proteins | sample S_130206_EF_Meta_FD_187319 | JGI IMG/M metagenome (GOLD analysis project Ga0209296, IMG submission 187319) | Freshwater microbial communities from Lake Simoncouche, Canada to study carbon cycling - S_130206_EF_MetaG (SPAdes) (version 2) | ecosystem: Environmental > Aquatic > Freshwater > Lake ...
AGCCAAATGTTTAATATACGCATCGATGGCTTCGTATAAACTCATATTAATTTTACTCATATTACACCTTGCTCAAATTAATCACACGAAAATCAAATTCCATAAAACTGGTCTGGTGTGGTACAAACATAATCTTACCAACACGATTCTTTTTATTGGGTTTGGTTTCAAACTTAACAAATTTGTCAGCAGTCACCGTAACCTTATAGCAATTAAAACCAGGTTCATTACAATTTGCCTGCTCTACCACACCTTCAATAAAAGCATCATCACGACCAGCACATGGTGCAAAATCGTATGCACGAATCACATCACCAACTTTTGCAATACCTTCGAATTTCAACATAATGTACCTTTCACTCAATTAATACTACCATTATACACTTACCACAGGGGTTTTCAAGCCCCTGTTGTAAATATACAACACTATTTGGTCTTTTTAATGGAATAACCCTTTAATAAAACCCATTCAACATATGCTTCAACGATTGCCGGTGTATCTGGCGTTTCCTGTTGTAATGCCTTTAATTCTTTGATTGTAAATTCCCATTTACTCATCATTTTCTCCGTTTTCTTCTTCCCAAGCACGCATATCTTGTGTGATGCCATACATTTCATCCAAAGCTTCTGGCAGATATTCTTCCGCTTCATCAGCACTCATGCCAGAATAATCGTAGCATTCATCAAAACCATCATACACACCAGCAAAACCCATACCAGGTTCATAGTAATATGCACGAACATCAAAGCCTAATTCTTCCAGCTTTTCATACGCTACGATTGGAGGACCCCATGGTGAATCAAAGGTGCCATTTAGTGTATTGCCTTCGGCTTCACACTCATAAGGGCTGATATCCCACTTGGTACCCCAATTATTAATGCACCATGAGTACCAATCGGCCGCACCGTATTTCTCCATCAACTGCTCGGTGGTTGCCGTTACTTCACGCACTGGTGATGTGGTATCTTGCAACTCAGCAGGCAACGGAATGAATTCATTCAAAAACCTACCATCTAAGAAAGCGGCCTTGGCACGCTCAATCATTGCTGGATCCTCATGGGATAACTCAATCGTATTATTACACCAATTTGGCATATTCAAAACTCCTTAATCACAAAATAAATTAATAACGCTGATGCTACCATATACAACAAAATACAAATGCTAATCGCTAACATCATACCTTGACCACTCGCTCAATATTCAAAGCAATATCAAACTTGCGGAACTGGTCATTGGCATAATCAACAGCACGCTGATAACTATCAAAAAGTAAACCATCACAAACATAGAATGTCATACATTTTCTCCACTAAAAAGACCATTATACAGGAAACTGGTAAAAAGGCAATACCCTGTATAATAGTCGACCATTCCGGTCAACTATTGGTAAATCAATCAGCAAGATTTACCGAACAACCTAGGCGTAATTGCCGTTTTACTACATCCACACCAAGTATGGTATCGGCATTTGACCACCGAAGCGCACCATAACTGCTTTGGTCGGTACCAAGGCGACCAGAATTTTTCCACGCCTCACAGATTGCCAAACACACCGATGGCGTCAATTCACCATCATATTCAATATCGACCGAATCTTCCCAAACATCTTGGTACGAATGCATACGATAGGTGCCTTCGATTTGCTTCCTACTTTTTACTAATAATTTACCACCAAACATAATTACTCCTCACTTTCAGGTAATAAGTGTGGATAAAAATTTTCAATTTCTTCCACCAATTCATTATCAGACAAATCCTTTAAACGGCCATGAAGATAATCCGATGCTAATGCACACAAATCTTGTATATCCATACCATCTATAATAGACTCCACATACTCCGATTGCAATTTATTACGGTCTATCATAATTACTCCAATGTTAAATGCTCAATTTGCACATCCTCGGTTTCACCAAGGTTCTTTGTTGGTATCTGGTTTTGCACCATTTTCATGTATGCCTCCGCTTTTTCATAATTAGAAAAAGCTCTGAGATTCAACCATTCCCAACCACTAAAATCCACCAACTGGCCAGATTTTACGATATACACATTCATAAACAAACTCCAACTAATAATAATGCCAAACCAATACTAAACCGAGTTAATAACAGTTTATCCAAATAGGTCATTCAAATTCCACCATATCAATTTCAATGGTTTCATTAGATTCCGCTTGATTTAATAATATCTTACGAAATTCTAATGCTTTACCATGGTCGGTAAATACTTTGACCACTTCCGATGACCAATTACCAATTTCTACTTCAATATGCGAGGTAACCACAAACACATTATTCCGCATAATCAGTCCAGTATTCTACTGCCTGCTCTGCCATTTCCAACGAGCAACCTAATGCTTGGGAGATTTGGTCGGCATTGTAACCACACTCCAATAATACCTGGACTTCATCCAGAAATGCTTTCATACCGCTCATACTGCCTCCTTCATTTTAATAGTAAACTGGTAATCGCCAACAGGATACTTTACGAAACCGCTGGTATCCTTCTTTGCCTTACCTTTGGCATATAAACCAACCACACAACCTTTTGGATCAAGAAAACGCAAATCGCTATCATCACCATTAAACACGGATAGATTATGGTTGAAGAATTTCTTAGGCATTGCGGTACCTTTCTTGATACCAAATACAACCGCCACATTCAATCCTTCTTCAACAGCACGCTTACAATCCATATAATTGCCATCTGCCATAGAAAAGGTAAGATGATAATTTTTAATGCCAGCAACCTTACGACCAATCACTTTGGTATAATCATAGAATTGCACATCAGGAAAAGCTGCAAATATGTTAGTGAAAACTTCACCATTACGAACAACCTCATACTTTTCCCACGATAAATCAGAGGTGCCATTCAACCGAAATACGGGAATAAGACCTAACCGCTTCGATTGCTTAATACCTAATTCAATATCAGAAACCAATTGAACCATAAAACTTGCACGATCCTCATAAAACATTTTAGTTTTACGAATCCGTGCTTGTTGAATAGTATTAGTAAATTCACCACGCTTAAACATACCGCCACGACCTGCCGTATTAAGGCAAGAAGCAATACAACCTGCAGTAGCCTTCGGGCAAGTATTATGACCAGATAAGTCAGCAGGCGCAAGATGCAATATGTAAGTATTGTAACCTTGTGCCAAACCTTTCAATATCTTAGGATTGCCAGTAGATAATAATTTCATAATAAAAATTTCCAATCAATTAATACAACCATTATATCAAAATGGTAGAGAAAATCAAGATAAATCCGCACTATGTTGCTAAAAAACAACAGACGAATGCTCTATATAACTTTTAGTAATATAGTCGCTAGCATAGTCGCCGCATAGGTGCTTCAAGCAGGTCTTAGTTTGTTTCCGCTATTCTCCGCACATTTCCTACCATTTCCTGAGTATCCTAGAGTAATTCTAAGAAACTCAGAGAATGGCAGAGCATTCTCTATACTACTATATCGGTTGATTCTCCGATAATACTTCACTAATACGGTCACGCTGGTCTTCGGTAAAATCAAAGGCAAAGCGGTCTAACAAAAATACTATTACTTTGGTAATTATTTCATTAATCATCTTGGTTCTTTCATAATTTTAAGGTAAACTAAATCATCAAGAGCATCATAAGCGGTATTCAATAACGCAACATACTCTGGATGGTCGATATAATACTGGTCTTTTAAAGAAGCAATATCATTACGGATGGCAACAATCTTAATATCAGTAGCGTTATCAAGCATATTCGGCATTCGTTCTGAGAATATCAATAGCATTTTGAAATGAATTGGTATAATCAATTCTATTATATTCTTCGTGAGTAATATCTCCGAATTGGGTGGATTCTAGAGTATAAATTTCATACTGCGATTCGGAGAATTCATTAAATGATTCTACGAAATACCCGAGCGGATTATCATTACTATCATATACTTCAAATTCATTTTGGTCACGGGAAGCGTAACTTTGCACGACATAATAATCGGCAGTTTTTACTACAAATGCAACATTAATCATATTTTTATCTCTTTCACTTTAAAAATCTATTTTAACACAAAACGGCAATAAACACAAGCATTATTAATACTTGAGTAAATTAGTCGACTATTTGCAAATCGGTATAAATCACTTGACCGGCATTGCGTTTAACTATGGCAATTTCATTGCATTTGCGTGTTTCTATTGTCCAGTAATCTGGTTTTTGCACGACAAATTCGGTGGTTACAGTCAGGTTTAAATCAGACTGCAGCATTGCTAATAGTGTTTTCTTATCAGCAAGTGGTAATTCTCTTATTTTATCTAGCATAGTATCTCTTTATAATAAATTTACTAATAGCATCTCAAGCGAAATGCTACTATAAACTCACTATTAGGCGAATTTGGTAACTACAGGTTTACTAGGTTTGCGATTTGATTTAATCGCTTTAGCGCCCACTGGGTTGCGGAGCAATTCTAATTTTTGTTCTAATTTCGCAATGCGTTCTGCTTTTTTGGCAGCACGGAGAGCAGCAGAATTTTGTTTGCGTTGGAAATTGGCGTCACGATTAGCAGCAACATGCTCTTTAATCATTAATTTAATAGATTTTACTAAATTGCGTTTTTCGGCAACGGTGAGGTTTTGGATTGTATCAATATATGAGAACATAATTTTCTTTCGTTTAATAAGTGTTAATGAATTACTACAATAAGACTATTATACACGAATTGGCGGCATTGTCAAACGATTTTTTGCGTGGCGGTATGCTATTGATTTTATTGAGGATAATACTTGAGTAAAATGCTGGAGTATTCCGAGCCGTGTGGGGCAAGGGCGAGGCGGGCGAGTGGTGGTAAGGCGTGGCGAGCTGGCTCTGTGGTGGTAAGGCGGGCGAGTCTGAAAAGCGACAGGAGAGCCTTGATAGGACAGAGCAGTAGCTAGAAAAGCTTGTCCTAGGTCGGACTGTGAATTCAGTAACTTTTTTTCTAGGCTATTTTTTCAGGATTTTCGAATTCCTAAATTTTTTTCCAGGACCGGCCAAGAAGGATTACGATTCGTCCTTCTCTTTGGTCCAATGGATAATCTCCCATGTTCCGTCATGGTGTTCTACCAGAGCGGTACAGGATTCTACCCAGTCACCGTCATTCATATAGAGAATACCATCTATCTCTTTTATCTCAGCATGGTGGATATGGCCACAGATAACACCATCAAAGCCACGTTTCTTACAGTATTCAGAGATATTCTTCTCAAAGCCTAACAGAAAATCTACAGAGGATTTTACTTTATATTTGAGGTACTTACTCAAAGACCAATAACCTAATCCAAAGCGTCTACGGAAAGAATTAAACTTTGAGTTCCATCCGAGTATCATATCATACAGTTTATCACCAAGGAAAGTCAACCACGGAGCCAACTTAGAGATACCATCAAATAAGTCACCATGGGTAACCAGAAAGCGTTTACCATTGGCATCGATATGTTCGGTTTGATTGTGGATCTCTATGGTACCAAAAGAGAATCCATATGGTATCATAGGTCGTAGAAACTCATCATGGTTACCAGCAACATAGATTACTCTGGTACCTCTCTTTGCATGACCAAGGATTCTACGAACTACATTGGAATGAGATTGTTGCCACCTCCATTTGTTTTGTGTAATCTTCCAAGCATCAATGATATCACCGATAAGGTATAGAGTATCACAGGTATTATGTTTAAGAAAATTATTCAGTTTATCGGCTTGACAATCTCTGGTACCTAAATGTACATCGGAGATAAAGATACTACGATAGGTTTTCATCGTGTCGGATGATCCATTGGAGGGCTTCTGGAAGGTTTGAGTAGATGGGTGAGGCAGATTTTTCTTCATTAGTGTACCATTGGTAGAGAGTGGTTTCTCCGATCCGCCACCGATTATTTTCTACATCCCACTTAGCGGTTCTATTGTATGTCTTATTTAGAACCATATAGTTGTTGTTCTAACTCTCGAATTCGTTCCAAAAGTTTTAGTACCTCTTGGATGGGTACCCATTTACCAGATACGTCAGTTGATATATTCATTCTATTAGTGTCCTATCTTGTATGTTCCAAAATCTCTCTACGGCTTGTTTGGCGAAATCAGAGTTAATATACATGCCTAATCCAATGGCCTTCTCGGTATCTGGATAGACGGTCGTGGTGTGTTTCGTATTGATTGAATGACCAGCACGGTTTACTTCACCGATAATCCGACCATGTTCATCATAATAGAGAAAGTGTGCTACGGTCTCTCCATCTTTCCATGAGCGGATCATATAGAAACCTCTGGTCGGTCAAAGACCATGGCAATACCACAGATGGTGATTAATTGAAAGCCTTTAGGAGTTTTTTCTCTGTAAAACCAGAATCTTTTGGAAAGGCAGAGAAAAGGATTTTCGAAAAGGTCGGTCCAGAATTGAAAGATGTGTAGTAGCCTCATTTGGCGTTCTTATCTCGAATGAGTATGTTGATTCGTTCTCTACCAAATTGGTCTACGCAGATCCAAGTATGGCTCAGCGGCTTCTGAGGACGGCAGGTGAGAATGATATTGGAATCTTTTGGTATCTCGGAAGCGCCTTGTCCGGATGCGGCGGAAACGCAGAGGAATAAGAGAGGTACTAGGATTAGTTTTGCCATGATATAGTGTTGCGTTTCGCTTTTGCGTTTCGTTACTTGGTGAGATTATTCCAGAGGTTCTTATAGGTTTCTATGAGGTCCATCCATAGAGAAAGAATGGTACGAATAGGATGTTCGATAAGGGTGGCCACAGCAATCAGAGTGGCTGGTACTGCCACAAGTATGGTGATGAGTATTCCAAATATACCAAATAATGTAATCATGTTTTTAAAAAGTCAATAATGCCTTGTGCTGTGTTGAAGTGGCGGGTTTTAAAGGAACGGTATTCTTCTAGTTCTTTTTCTAGTTCAAGTATACGTTTACGGAGTAATGAGTTCTGTTCTTCTGTATTGGGTAAATCTAATTTTAATTGTGGGTCAGGTATGACGCCTTCGTAACCAGGATGATAAGGTGCTTCTTGTAGATAATCTTTTGGAGGCACAGCATGAATTCTTTCCAAGTATTTTTGATATTCAGGAGAATTGACATAATTTTTTAAATCTTCGCTGGTAAAAGTTGTCATACGATTCTCCTTATTGTGGCGATTGATATATTTTTTATTCTTCAAATACTAATACAACATCATCTTCAGATATAATATAGAAATCGGTGGTCATGTACTTGGCAAGGCGTGCTTTGTTCCAATTGGGTAGAATCAAGTCACCTTCTTTAAGATCCAAAACATCTGGTCCGATTTTTAATACTTTACCTTTATTGGCTTCTGCTGGGTCAGCGGATGAAAGAACGATACCAGATTTGGTCACTTTCTCTTTTTCAATCAACTCAACGATTACATTATTCTTGATAGGCTTTAACAATTACAATTCTCCTTCCATCATTACATTCATCAATTACAAACTGTGGTACATCTAACTTATTTCTCAATACTGAATTACAATTATACTCTATAGAAACTTGTTTGTCAAACTTTTTATGGTAATCATCATTCTGAACAAAGAGGTAGGCAAACGCCACCAAAAAAACACCTGAAAACACCTTGATGGTTTCGGTATTTGGCAGCATGATATTCTCCTATAATTTTAGCATTTGTTCGTAAGTGTAGTTGCGTACCATAAATTTAGAAGGATCCGGTAGATACATGGCTTCTAAATCACCTGGCCTAGCATCCTTATATATCACATCAAAATCCACATTGTTGACTTCTTTAAAAATATTTACGATTTCTTTAACTGTTCTTGTATCATTATAGGCCAGATTCTCAACGCCATTGGTCGGAGTACCAATGGCTCGAATGAGAGCATCACATACATCATTGACGTGAATATACTCTCTTACACAGGTGCCATCTTTTGTATTATAGTCCGTACCATGTAAATGAAACTTCTTTGTTTCTATCGCCTGAGTTAGATTGTAGAATAACCCATCAGGATTGGTGGCAGGGAAACCACCAGTACCGGTAACATTGTAGAATCGGAATGTGGTGAAGTGTTTACATTGTTCGGACACAATATCTTCTGCAACTCGTTTCGATAGTCCATACGGAGATGATGGATTAGATGCTGCGCCAGTAGAGGCAAAGATAAAGTTTTTGTATTTGATTTTTTGTATTACATTAAGAGTACCATTAATATTGGTATCGTAATACAATGTTGGATAATGTACTGATTCACCAACACGAACCAATGCAGCCAAATGAATCACTGCATCGTAGGTGTGAAAAGACGTGCCGCCAGATTTTAGTTCTTTGGCGTCACGGATGTCATAGTTGTATTGGTGCAAATCAAACTTGATATCATAGTCCAGTTTATGAACTTCATATCCAAGATTAACCAGTTTGGCACAAAGATGTTTGCCAATGTAACCGTTAGAACCGGTAACTAATATTTTCATGTTTGACCTAAATGTTGTTTTAGGCGGTTAATCAATTCTTGTATGCGCTGTCGAGCTTGACTACCTTCTGGTGTCCATACAATTAAACTTTTTAACCAATTTAATAATTCTCTTGGATCCATCAGTTAAAAATATTAGACCAAGTTTTCAGTTTTATTTTTTTGTGTTCTCTAGCCGCATTCATAGCTTCATTATTCAATACACCTTGTTCGGTTAGAATATCAATCATGGCCAATGTTTGACCAATCTCCATTTGCAATTCTTCTAAGGTTGTACCCGATTCTTCGGTTGGCCATCTAGATTCTGTACCAAAACGGGATATCTTACAAGCCGCTTGAATTACTTCAGCACATTCTTCCTGTAAAATCAGTAGGGCTTCTTTTTGTTTATCATTCATTATCATCTTCCACAAATTTAATCACAGGCATATATTCTTCTACCTTTTTAAGTGCTTCCAATTTCGTGGGAGCAATTACTTTACAAGTATATAAGCCATCTTTCATATTAATGGTAAATGGAACAACTCCATTTATAAACCATTCTTCTTGCACATAACACTTGATTGTCCATTCTCTGGCATCAAGGCATCGTTTAATCATTTCATCAGCGATCCGCTTAGGATCGAATTCATCTTCAGCAATCATATTAGATATCGTTCCATTTTTCTACTAAAAAACTTGGACCTTTTCTTTCTTCGGCCAAAACATAATCTTCTGCCATACCTTCTGCTTTCTGATAATCGGCAGTAACTTCTTTTTTAATTACCTTGTCATTAAGATAATAGACAATAGTATAATTGAAGTCTGCTCTTTCTACAATGGCTTTCTTATCGCCATTCATAAATTTAGATAGTTCCATTATGCAATCATTCCTATAAATCGATTTAATACAACACGGTTAGACAACCTGTTGCCGGCGTATTTACTGAACGCTGACACCAGACCACGAGTAGTAGCATTTTCTTTAACATGAAATTCTACACCATCATCAGTATCTAGGCCTTCTGAACGGAGTAAATAATACTCATCAAAACCAGCATTGGTAATAATTTTATATTTCTCTTTACGGAATTCAGCTTTCAATTTCATATGGTCACTAGCTCTAGGATAGAATGTGTGTGCAACACGACCAAACTCACGGCCAGACAATACATAGAAGCCAATCACATTACATTGTGTTCTTGCTTTTAACAATTTAATGTAAGCGGCCATTAATTCTGGACCATATGGTTCATAAACCTTTTGTTCGTTCTTGGTAATTGGATCACGAATCACCAAAACTTTTTGTTTACCATATGAACTACCCGAATCTAAATCCGGATTATTATAACCAGATAGTTGTTTTTCTTTGCCATCGGTATGCGTATGTGAAAACAAAACATTTCTTACTGGATTGCCTTCACCATCGGTTAGAAATACCGTATTGACAATTTGTAACTTGTAGTTCTTTTGAAACTCAGGTATAATCTTCATAGCAGCAATCACGGCTTCATAGAGTGGTGTGCCACCAAGATGAAACCAATGTGGACGGCAAGCACGGGGTTCAGCACAACGAACCAGAGCAGAGCAAGCATAAGTGAACTCAGAAGCCGACATTTTGCTCGATAACAAATTCATCAATTTAAAACCATGTAAGTCCAAATCCCCGGCTTTGAAATCAACACTATACTTGTCGGTGTGTTCAGAAGTGAAAGCATATACTTCATAAGGAATATTTACTTTCTTACAGAACATTACCAGATTGATTAATTGCTTGACAGTATTCTCCATGTGGTCAGACATAGAACCAGACCAATCAAGGAACATAACAAGACCATGAGATTTACCTTCAGGTAAAACTGTCATCTTCTTAAAGATATCTTCGGTAAATTGATACGCATAAACTTTGTTTAGATTCAATTCACCAGTTTTAGCTATCGATGCACGTTTCTGTTGGTCAGCATTCTTGCGCAATTCAAATTCTTTGGCCAAATAACCAACAACTTTTTTGGCATCATTACGGATTTTCATAAAAGCAGTTGTATCAATACCAGAAATGTTGTATTTACCCAAATCATTTTTGTATTCAGCCCACAACTGTTTGTATGGAACAATAGCTTTTTTCAAATCGATATCATTAATGTTACCATAGTAATAGTGCCTATCACTTGATTCAAATAATTTACTTTCGTTTTGACGATATGATTTATCAGTCAAAGAATCAAATTCTTCTCCAGTGGTATCTCCACCTTCATGGCCAATTTGTTGTTCTTTGTAATCTTCATCAACTTCATCCATCGATTCATCGGCTTCAGAATTTGATTGTGAAAATTTCTCCATGGTGTCATCATCATAATCATCAGATTCTTCGTAACCTTCTGATTCAAACTCACCATCAGGATCTTCTTCAAATTCAGGATTTTGCAATTTGCGTTGTTCTGCTTCTTCTTTCAAATAATCCATAACGTCATACGCAAGCTTGATGACATCATCATATGATTCGGTATTTTCAATACGGTGAACTAACAATTTCTCAACATCAGTAAAACGAATGCCTTGTGCGGCTCCGCCTTTTGTGTAGAGATTAACACGGTCGATAAAATTCATATCATTGAGATCCGTGCCGTTTGTACCAAAGAAATCTTTTTCAATTAGTTCACGGTAGCCACGGACAAAAGAGGAACGAATGCCGGGATATTTGTTTTTGATTTTTCTTTCAATACGGGAATCTTCCAGCACATTCATAATACCCATTGGTATCTTTTCTTCGTGTGCCTTCATCATGCCGTCTAGGGGTGTGTATAGTGCATGGCCTACTTCGTGACCTAGAAAAAGGTCATAGAGATAACCTGAGATGTTTTTGTCGAGAACAGGAACGGTCAATACACGGTTCTTCACATCAAATGCGGCCGTGTTAGTATTACGCTGTTCGATAGTCAGATTCTCATTTGCCATTAGTTTGGCAAGTAACGATTTAGATTGAATTAGTTCCATAGATTCTCCGAGTTAATAATAGTATTATCTCATAAAAATCATCTACCGTCAAGCGGTATCTTTTATGCTGTTGTTTTTATACAACGCTCTGATCCGGTAAGGCTTTTAGGTAGAGTTTTCCTTCTTTATATTCCATTTCGACCGCTTGACCTTCTTTCCAATGATTGTATTTTACAATTTCTTCAGGAAGAATTAGAATACCATCACCTGTACCATCATTCGCATCAACAATTTTTGTTAAATATCTCTTATTGGTAATATTCTTTGCGTTTTTGGTAGTCATTCAGGTCTTTTTCCATATTTGTAAGAGTTGCCCACTTGCGAGTTACGATATCTAAACGTTTCCACGCAGGAATTTCATCATCATCTGCTTTGGCATCAAGCCAAATATAGTAAGGAGTATCATTCATATTTTTTTCCTTCGTTTTTATCGAAAATTCGCTGCTCAATTGCAGCTACAAGCTCTTCGGCAAGATTCGGATTGAACTTTACCAAGAAATACGCAACATCATCAGCTGGAATATGACGCAAATTATGCATAATTTCATCAATTCCTCTATGTATCTGTGTTTCTTCCCATTGTTGCAACATAATTTACTCACATTTCATAAAAAGTTTCGCTCGGTACAATATTTTTGCCTTCTTTTTTTGCTTTTCCGAGCGTTTCAAGCAATTTTAACTCAATTTCGAGTTCTTTGGCAGTCAAACTGAGCAAATATTCCTCATATTCGTCCCAATCTTCATCACTCCAACCTTTAGGATTCATTTTTTATCATCTCCGCATGCTGGAAATTTCTTTTGCTTCTTTATCCGTGAAAACCGGCACGGCATTTGACTTATGCATCGTAGCCACACCTTTCATTTTATCGCCGGTATACGAAAATGGAAGTTTTTTTGTGCAAGGTACAAAACCTGTATTTACGGACGCAAACCTAGGCGTTTCTCTACCTGCAGGGATCTTAGGTAAAGGAACATTTGCGGAAATAATCTTGGATTTTGTTTTACTGAAATTGGTAGACATCGAATTGATGGAAAGTAGCCATTCTTCGTGTTGAAGTTTTTTTGCTTTTGAAACTTTCCGTTTTTTTGATTTTGGAATATAACCGTGAATAATCATAACAATTCTCCATTGTAGAAGAATCATTATACTACGGAAATAAGTGTATGTCAATAGATGTGTTGTATGAAAACAACATTAATACCAATACCTTTATTTGAAACGGCAGCATACCTACTTATGTTAAAAATAATTAAAAATTTAGGTAATATTACTTTTTTTTACCTTGTGAAATTTCAAGTTCTTCGAAATTCTCATCTTGCCAATGTTTCATCTGCTTTTTTACTTCAGAATGTTCGCCTCTGCGTCTTTTACTATGTAAAAAGTTTTTGGCGTAAATGTAATCATCATTATAGTCTTGGTTCTTACGGAACTTACCTACAAATTTGGTCACTTGCAATCTCCTATTTCATGGTTTCAAACGTTATGCCTTTTATTTTAGTTTCTGGCATATTATGCATATCCTCTTGTGACACATAAGTTATATCAGCATGAGGATAACAAATCTTTACAATTTTGAGAAGTTGGCAGACGGTGCCATCGGAATCATTGAATGAAAATACTTCATCAACATATTTTAAGCTTTTAATAATTTCTCTGCGTGTATCATAGTTCTGTACGAAGCCTCCAAGTGCCCACATCATCCACCAGTCGGAATGGACGCCGACAATAAGGTGGTCACCACGGTGGTGACATCTTTTAATATAATTTAATTCTTCAATAGTGAGTGGATCAAAGGTACCGCAAATAACGACAATTCTCTCTTTTTCGTACATTTAAGGTAATAGATTAGGGAAAGCTTCCTTTACAAATTTATAATCTAGGCCCCTTACACCCAAATCTTTACTTAAAATACCAATAATAACTTCGGCTTCACGGGGCTCTAATCTTTCTAACAACTGTAACAACAATTCTTTTCGTTTCTCCGCAGTTAACTTTTCTGCATTAGGGTGTCCTTTTTGAAACAAATATAATTTACGTAATTCAATTGATAATTGTGTTCCAGAAAGTCCAGGCAAAACATCTGTTGGCACTTCATAACCATCAGGCATTTCGGTTATTAACCATTGATTATTTGGATGGAAAGCCAATTCAAGTACCTGTACCAATGTGGTTGACAGATTTTTTTCAATTACTGCCATTCTATCTTTTTTAGATGAAGCCATTTCAAATTCATCAAATACTTCATATATGCTTTTCATCAAAATTCCTCTATTACTTCCATTAAGTTTTTCAGTTTGTGTTCAATAAAATAATTCAACAACTTACCTTTAGCAGGTTTTGTTTCTTCATAGGTATTTATAATTTTGTTTTTAATATCACCTGGAATGTTTCTAAGGTCAATTAATGCTTGGTTACGAGAAAAACCATTTCTAGCATTTTCATCTTCCCAATCACCATAATTTTCAGCCAAATACTTTTCAATAACTTTCTGTGTAATTGGTTTCTGCCGTAAGTCACGGACAAAGCAATCCGATGGCGAAAAGATATTGGGTATACCGTCACCTTTATCTCCACGAATAATCTTCTCTTTGAGTTCTAGGAGTGGATCCACGGACTTAACATATTTCTTTTGTGATGGATTGTATTGTTTAACATTATCACCATACATTTGTAATTGTAGGAAATCACCATCACTTGAAAGAATTAAAACTTTTTCATGTGGTGCATGACGTGGTACTAGTGTACCAATAATGTCATCTGCTTCAGCGCCTTCGACATCAATTACCTTATATGGAAAATTATCTTTTAATTCTTGTTTTAGTTTACCAAGAATATCGAAAATTAAATGCCAATCTAAGTCCGATTTATCACGGTTCTTTTTACGATTTGCTTTATAGAAAGGAAAGAATTCTTTGCGCCAGTATTTACGGTTATCACAACACAATACAACTTCACCATACTCCGCTTTAAAATTCTTTACATGAGTACGAATGATGTTTAACACCATATGCCGAATTAGGCTTTCTTCTAATTTGCCTTTATGATTAGCAATTTGTGCCATCAGACCAGCAAGTAATACTTGATTTAAGTCAATGAGAATCATAACAAACTTTCAATAGTTTCCAATAAATCTATTGTATCATATCTTCATCAGTTTGTCAAACGTTTTTTGAACAAAGTCGTCAGATGTGGTAGTACGCTTTGCAAGTATACCAAACCAATTTTGTGTTATTAAGTTTGAAATGTATTCGTATGGATCGGCAAAAATGGCTTCAAATTTATCAACATCATATAATTTACCATCTTCTTGTTCCTTGAATAATATTACATGATATTCATCACCCATGGAATTGCCGCCAATTTTGTCACCAGGGTTTTTATATGTTGCGCCTTCAATATGTAAATCATCTTTCTTTTCGCCAGGCAAAAAGAAGATGGCATCGTGGCCGTCTTTACTAAATTCTTTTAAGAAGTCTAACATTGTAATCCTTTAATGTGTGATTTTCTAACTCGTACCATTATCCATGTGTTATAGTAATCTTCTGATTCCATTACACCACGAACAAACTGTTCTTTTGCTTCGAGATAACCACATACACCTTTAGATTTGCATAAGTGTAGTATTTCACGGACAAAGTTTTTATGTCCTAATTGTAACACATCTTTCTGTAAGATGTCACTACTTCCGTAGTAAGTTTGCCAGTTCGAACTGGCTTTATACCGTTTCTTTTTACCTTTGACTTGTTTGGTTTTGGTAGAATAGAAAAATTTCTTACCTATGTATTTTTTACCATTCGTCAGATTAGTTATCTGATACACGAACCCGTAATTATCACCAATCAAGTCTTCCGTAAAATCTTTACCATTATATTGCCACATACAAATAATCCTTTATTTGGATTATTTATAGTCCAAACAATATTCGTTTTGCATCTTCAAACGATATACTTTCTGAAAATGTTGGCCTTAAAGTTAACACGATTCTTTCATTTTTTGAACATCTATTATCGAAATCGTGATAAATGTCAGTATTAAATAATATACATTCACCTTGTAATGCAACCATTGTTTTTTTTGGAATATGATTTTCTTTTACAAAGCCACTTACTTCTCTGGATTTATTTTTCCAATCCAAACCAACAATTTCATAATTTTTTAATTGTTCATCATCATACCAACTTGTGACACACTTATTATCCAATATTTTTATTGTATAGTTAAAGCTTATTTTGTTATCTACTCCATCTTTATGAGCTCGATAATAATAACCTGGTTTTGTTACAAATAAAGAAACTCTTGTTTTCTTTAATGGTATTTTTTTGGTGATTGGACAAAGATTTAATATTTTTTCAGAAACATCTAAACTAAATTTGTGGTGAGTAAAATTTTTTGTAAAAGTTTCTTTTAAAGATTCTTCTAAAGATATATCTATTATGTTCGATATATTTTCATGAGAAAATCTAATATAGTATGGGCTACAATCTTCAATTATATTGTAAATTAATCCCATTCTCCAGTATCCAAATCATCTTCATCCTCTATATAGTCTTCCGATAATTCTTCAATCATTTCACCGCAGAATGGACAATGTTCAGGTAAATCTTGAGAAACCATTTCTTGCATAAACTGTACGCTATATGTTGATTCACAATTTGTGCATTCACCATTTAAGTTTTTATTTGTCATTATAATTCCTTAATGAGCCCACACATCACTCCAATTTCCTGATAAAGCTCCTTTTGCATAATCAGTAGCACGATTTTCAAAGAAATTGGTATGAGTTGGTGCGTTAATCATTTCCTCTACCCATGGTAAAGGATTGCGTTTCACTTTATAGATGCCTTTAAGACCAAGAGAAATCAATCTGCGGTCAGCAATATAACGAATATATTTTTTAACTTCTTCAGCAGTTAGTCCTTCCATTTGATTTACACCAAAAGCAAGGTCGATAAATTTATCTTCAAGTTGAACCATCTTTTCAGCAATGGTATAAATTTTAGATTTCAACTCATCATTCCAAATTTCACGGTTTTCTTCAATGTAGGTTCTAAACAATTTAATCATATTCTCAGCGTGCATCGTTTCATCGACAATTGACCAAGTAATGATTTGACCCATACCTTTCATCTTACCGTGGCGTGGGAAATTTAGCAACATAATAAAAGAAGAAAATAATTGCATGCCTTCAGTAAATGCTGAGAACACAGCAATATGTGTAGCAGTATTTTCTTTTGTGGTATTCTTAGCAGAAATATCGAGAATGTAATCGTGTTTCTCTTTCATTTCTGCATATTCTAAAAATTCGTTATATGTTGTTTCTGGTAAACCCAAAGTTTCAATCAAATGAGAATATGCGGCAACGTGTAATGCTTCACGAGCAGCGAAACCGGCCAACATCATACGGACTTCTGGTTGTGGAAAATATGGTAAATAGTTTTTAATATAACCACCAGCAACGTCAATATCACCTTGTGTGAAGAAACGAAAGATGTGAGTTAGAAATTGTTTTTCTTCTTTGCTTAATTTCTTTTTCCAATCTTTTACATCCTCAAGCATTGGCACTTCTGTATGTAACCAATGAGATTGCTCATGTTTCAGCCAAGCATCGTATGCCCAAGGATAATTGAATGGCTTGAAATATGTTCTTTCTTCGGTAATATCTAATTCTGTTTTTTTAATCATTTATTTCTTTCTAAGCACTAAAGGAAGAACCGCAACCACAAGTGGCTTTGGCACTAGGATTTTTTACTACAAATCTCGATTCAAAATTTTGTTCTACATAATCAACAGTTGATTCTTTTAAATATTCCATGGACATGTAATCAACAGCCACTTTAACATCATCTGATTCTATAATAAAGTCACTTTCTTCTATTGTATTTTCAAACATAAAATCATATTGAAATCCGGAACATCCACCACCTTTGACAGATATTCTTAAACATTTTATTTCTGGATCATTTTGGTCGATAATTAAATCTTTAATTTTGTTGGCAGCATTGGCTGTTAGTTGCATCTATTATCCTTCACAAGCAATACAATCGTTACCTTGAGCAATTTGCTCCATATCTAATTCTTTAATTACTTGACGTTCAATCTTTTTAGATACCTTATCTGCCTTACCAATTTTCTCGGAACGGCAATAGTAAAGTGTTTTCAGTCCTTTTTTCCATGCCATGAAGTGAATTGCGTGAATGTATTTAATATGTGCATCTGGTCTAAAGAATAGATTCAATGATTGTGCTTGGTCAATATATTGTTGCCTATCAGAAGCCAAGTCAATCACCCAACGTTGGTCAATCTCCATTGATGTTTTAAACACATCTTTTGTTGCTTCATCTAAGATATCTAAATGTTGAACCGAACCATCGTTTGCAATAATTGATGACCAAACATCATTGTATTCATTTTCATCTTGTAGTTTCTCTTTGAGAATTTTATCCAGCCAACGATTTTTGTTTAAGAAAGAACCTGATAAAGTGTCTTGTCTGTAAGCATTGGCACGATAAGGTTCAATACTTGGGCTAGTATTCCCCATGATAATAGAAGAAGAAGCGTTGGGAGCAATAGCCATGAGATGACTAAACCTAAAGCCTGTACCGACAGCATCAGGAGCTTCGCCTCGCTCTTTACCCAATTCCAAATTAGCAACATTTAATTTCTCCCTAATATTTTTAAATATGCGATTGTTAGCGACTTTTGCCATGACGCCTTCAAAAGCAATGCCATTGCGCTGTAGATAAGCATGGAACCCAAGAGCACCAATACCAATAGAACGTTCTCTTTCGGCACTATACTTTGCACGAGCGATATCATCAGGAGCATTAGCAATGAAATAATTAAGGACGTTATCAAGCATTTCGGCAACGTCTTTAAGAAATAATGTGTTATCTTTCCATTCATCGTAATTCTCCAAGTTTAAGGAAGATAAACAACAGACAGCTGTTCTTTCTTCATTTGTCGGCAATATAATTTCAGAACAAAGATTTGATTGGTGAACTTTTAAACCCTTATCTTTCAACCAATGAGGTAATTCTTTATTACTGGTATCTATAAAATGTATGTATGGTTCACCTGTGTGCATACGGAGTTCTAGCACCATTTGCCATAAGTGTTTAGCAGATACAACTTCCCTCACTTCACCAGAATGAGGATCTTTTAATTCCCATGAATCATCCGCATCAGGATCTAACATACATTTTTCAATGATAGACATAAACTCATCATTGATATTGATGCCGTGATGTAGATTTAAACAACGTTGATTTGGGTCGCCTGTCGGCTTTCTCATCTCTAAAAAAGGAATGATATCAGGATGAGATATATCAAGGTAAGCGGCATAAGAACCACGCCTAGTACGACCTTGGCGATAGGCAAGAGAACTCGCATCGTAAATCTTGAGGTGTGGTAATACACCAGTAGACTTATCATCAGCAGCCCGGATACCAAAGCCAATACCCACGCCACCGCCGAGCATAGAAAGCCAATTTGTTTCTGAGAGGTTATCAACTAATCCCTCCGCAGTATCTTCGATATAGTTGAGAAAACAAGAAATAGGCATCCCACGCTTACTACGGCCAAAACTAAGAATGGGAGTAGAATAAGAGAGCCAATGTTTGCTAGAGTATTCGTATAATCTCTGTGCGTGTTGCTGATTGGAACCAAACGCTTTTGAAACGTATGCAAATCGCTGCTGGGGTGACGATTCGTCCTCTCGCATGTATGATTCTTGTAGTCTTTTAATTCCGAGTTCATCAAATAATTTATCTCTTTCTAAATCTATACTAATACCTAGGTATTCCATGTATTCGCCTTACTTTATTATTATGTTATAAATTCTTGAATCATTGGGAAAACAGGTTCAATTGCTTTAGCACATGCCATGGCAATCTCACGATGTTCCTTTTGAGTACCTTTTTCGCTCCGTAACTGTATATAGTGTACCCAAGACCTCAGAGTACCATTCATGTACAACCTTGAAACTGTAATGCCTTCAGGCAAAACTGCTCGTGCCTGTTCTTTTGCAATACCGTGTTCAATAGCCCAACGATATGCTTTTTCTGCTGCTACAATAACATAGTCTTGTTGTGTTTCCCAATTTAGTTTCAAACCAATGTTATCTGTTTCAATACTATTCTGTCGATTCTTTTCATCTTGTAATCTTGCTTCTTTAAATTCAAAACCCAAATCTGCTACAGCATATCTTTGAGAAAACTCTTGAAATGAAAAGGAACGATGTCTTAGTATCTGTCTTGCTATATCTCTTGTAGTTTCAATTTCTAAACAAACATTCACCATTTCGAGTGGTGACCAGTGTTGATGCTTAATCAAATAACGAACTAACTTTTCAGCTGTTTCATTATTATCTTGATTTGATGGGTTTGAAACTCTAGCGGCATATGCTACTTGCTCTAGTAAGTTTTTACCATCTGTTCCTTGTGTGTATGATATTAATTTTACATTCATTATGTTTTTTTCCAACTCACGAATTCCATCTTTGCTCTAAGGTTTACAAAGGTATTTTTACTTATAATATCTTGGATTTCATCTGGCGAAAAACCAGACAATATCATATCATTAATATCTTTTTCTTCAATCATTTCGGGCCATATAACGACATTGAAATGATTATCTATGGCGTGTTCCATCTTAGCAACAATTTCTTTGTTACGTGGCTCATTGTCGAACACCAGAACCACCTTGGACTTGTCCAATACATCGGTAATCGATTCCAAATTAGAGTCTGCTGTTGCTATTGCATTCTCCAAAAACATTGAATCTATGGGACCTTCTAACACATATATTAATTCTTCTTCATTGATTCTGTCAAGCCCAAAAACTTTTTTATTATCATCATGGAGTTTTAGTGTGATATATCGTAACTTGGACTCACCTAATGAACGGCCTTGTACAGCAATTAAATTTTTCTCTTTGTCATAGAACGGAATAACAAGGCGCTTGTCTTCCTTAGAGAGTTCTTTTTGAATCCCCAAACTTTGTATGAAGGCTGCGAAATCTTCCGCAAAGTATAATTGCGAGTGAAAGGCTTCTGGAATCTTTCTTGACTGGATATATTTTTTAGCAAAATGCGCTTCTGGTAAAGAGTCAATAGATGGTAATTCCAAAGACTTCTTGAATGTTGGGGCCTCCGCCTTAAATTCCTCGAATACCGGTTTAGGATAGTTGTTGTTTCCCGTATCTCCATTTTTATACCTCTCCAATTGATACTCTTTTAATAACGATTCATCTACTTGCTTTAGAAAATTATAAAATGTGGTTGATGCGCCACAGTTATGGCACATATAGAAGTAGTCATTCTTTTTGCGATAAACATAACCACGAGATTTTAGTTTGTTTTTTTGTGAGTCGCCACAAAGCGGACACCTGAAATTATAAAGGTCATCCTTCTTCTTGGTAAACCTTTGTAATTTAGGCGATACTTGTAACAGGAAATTCCTGTCGATAAAAACACTCATAATATAGAAACCAATTAATTATTTAATAAACTTAGATATTGTATCAGGATTGACGTGTGAAATCAACCATGAGATTGCAATAATACCACCCGCTAACATCCACTTCCATTTGAGTAATGCATCTAGAGCATCTTTTTCGGCTTTATTATGGTCACTCATATCTCTACGGAGAGATTTAAATTCTTCCATAATTTCTTTGTTGGAACTTTCCATTTTATCCAAAACGGTATCAATTCGCTGATGTATTTCTTTAATATCAGCTTCTGTTTCTAGTCTGCGATTATCCATATCTGTGTATACCTTTGCAATATGCCGGTCGTGTTGATCTACCAGTTTTTCTATAACCTGGTCCATTTTATTACAAAGTGCAGATAAAGTCAACACTTGGGTTTTTAAAACACCAATGTCCACTTTGATATCGGTATCGTCAAACTCTGCCATTTACTTCTTCTCTGGAACTGCTGTGCCCTCTAACTTCTTATGCACTTTGATCTCTTTACATACTTCTTTTTCTTTACCTGTTTTCTGGTCTTTTTGCATGACACAGGCTTTCTTGGTTTCGGCAGCTTGTGCTGTATTAACAGCAGTTAATGCTACTGCTACTGCAATAAATGTCCATGCGAATGTATTGGATGCTTTCATTTCTGTTCTTCCTTTTTAGCAAATTTTTCTGAAGCGGTGAAACCTAATCCTGCAATCACCAAATATATCATCGAATCAAATAGTGATGGTGTTACTTTATAACCAAATATGTCGGCAATCAATGCAAACCCACATATTAAAAAAGCCATAAACGTTATAACTCTTTTACTACTGACGGAACTATTGTGTCCATCCGATAACATACTATTTAACCAATTCATTTATTAAATCTCTGGTTGAGGTGGTTGAAGTGGTGCTGGTTTACCACCAAATCCTGTTACAACTGCTGGTGTAAATGGCGATGGTGCTGGTGCCGATGCAACGAAAGCAGGCGTTGTTACACCACTAAAACTTGGTGTAGATGGTGTTGTTGGTGCAGGACTTACTGTTGTAGGCCGTGTTGCAGCTTGTAGTGCCATCTTCTGTGCATCTTTATCACCACCAGCCAACATGATACCAGACAATGTACCAGTTAAAAATGTGGCAATAGGTATAATCAACTCAAAGAATTTTTGGTCGATAGGTGAAATGGCATTGAGTGGTTGTGTTACAAAGATTAATGAGTATAACACAACGAATACAATACCAAACAATGTAAGTGCCAAACAAATACCAATAAAGAACTTCAGACGAGCCATCAACTGCTCTTCGGTATACATGAAGTTATCTTCTGATTTCTTTTCTTCTTTATTAAAAATATTCAAGTTCATTTGCAATTCGCTCCAGTTGTTGGCGTTATTGGTGTTGGTGTATTTTGTGCAATGGGTTTAGTTCCATCTGGTCCCAAGCGTGGGTCATTTTGACCCTTAAAAATATGTTGAGGACAAGTCCTTGTTACATCACAATATGGCAACTTGCATATATCTTTATCCCAATTTGCTGGGTCTTGGCATGGGTAACGGAACTTATCACCACTAAAATATGCCAATGTCAATGGAAGCAATAATAAAATAATTAGGCCTTTGGCTAATCTTTTATCATTCATATTATTTGCCTCGCTCTAATCGTTTTACTTTTTCTTCAAGAATAGCAATATGTTCTTTATTCTGCTGAATACTATCACGATTACGTTGAACGGCTTCTGTCAAGTCTTGGCGTAGTTTTTCACGAGCAAGTTCAGCACCTGTGTTGCTTGCCTGTTTGTTGTCGCTGGTTACTACTAGGCTCACTTTTGCGTTTAGAATAGTTACATCATGTTGTAGTGCGCCTAATGCACTAATCAGATAACCTGTGCAACCAATTAATAATGGTAATAGAGCAAACAGTAGTTTCTCTATAAATGCGCCTTTTGCGTTTTCGTCTGCCATCTTAAACTCCTAATATATGAAGTGCGTGTTCATAATGTTTAATTCTATCATCAAGTCCAATTGTACCACCATTGATACGCTTTGTTAATGTGAGAATGTCGCCTTTATCTGCCCATTGGTTTAGGTTATTTGTTTCCCAGAACCAGCAAGCAGATTGAGCTGCACCTTCAAATGTTTGTAGATATTCAGATGCTTGTTCAACAGGTATTTCAATTGAAGCAGCAAACCAAGAATAGTTTTCTTTACCTGTTAATTGAATTAGACCACGACCACAATATCTGAAACCATCACCAGAGGCCTCATC